>Ga0302273_1000468_pt1 | contig 17805 bp, 17 predicted proteins | sample III_Bog_N1_3_FD_198774 | JGI IMG/M metagenome (GOLD analysis project Ga0302273, IMG submission 198774) | Peat permafrost microbial communities from Stordalen Mire near Abisko, Sweden - III_Bog_N1_3 | ecosystem: Environmental > Terrestrial > Soil > Wetlands > Peat | place: Sweden: Abisko... | reverse complement strand
GGTTGGCAACAGGTTCACGCCTAGCGAAACGCCTAACCTACGGCTTTTTACCGGTCCAAATATGATTTGATCAAATAAAAAGGTTGACATAAGCTCAAAGTAAAAAGGAATAAGGAAAAGGGAAAATACTTCTCATAAAATCTTTTTGAGTCTGGTTTTCGAAGTAAAATGTAACCCGACCAGATCGACACCAACAAGTAAAAAAATTCCAGGTGTTATTTCTTTTCTGAAACGGTGGTCCTCAAGCAAAACCGAGTTAATTTGACTCAGTATATCCGGAATTTTCATCTCGGGAAATTGATTCTGAACTTGTTCGCCTATTTCAATCAAATTCTGGATTGAAAGCTGAAGTTGCCCTGCAACCTCCTGAATTACAAACGTGCGAACAGGATGGTCCGATTCTGAAACAGATATCTCGGCATTTGTTCGTACCAATGAGTACCCGGCTATTAATATCCCGTTGTGAAAAGTCAGTTGCGCAATTTCGTCCAAATTACCCTCTGTATCAATAAATTCGATGACAGTTCCATCTTCCCCGGCAACCAAAATACTGTTTTTAAGAAAATCTCCGTTTTCGGCAACGAGGTAATTGGCGGCAAATTTTCTCATTCGGGTTCTACCTTCAATTTATCCTTTGGCTTGAACTGTGATTCAGATTCGTTCAATGTATTCATGATCTGAACATGCATCTTCTCAAAATCTTTTGGGAAGCTCGAATAATAAATTAACGAGCGAATAAATACGGTATCGGGAACCGAATATTTTTTCAGTACAGAATAATATAGGTCGGTTGAGTTTATTTTTTTGAGGTCTTTCTTACCATTGATGCCGGTACTCATTCCCTGAATCAGGTATATATCAACCATCATCTTCTCAAACTTATTTTTCGGGATGAGCTTGTCGGGTTTAGGAATTGAAGTATTATAACACGACGAAAGTCCTGTAAGAACAGCCACAAACAGCAAGATTCCAATGAATTGTTTCATTTTACACTTCTATAATTTCGGATTCAAAGGTAATTCGAAAAAATTACATACAGGTATGTCAGTTTCCCTTTCTGAATACATGTCTGAAAAACTCTTCGACACGGTCGAACTGCATAATTTCGATTTTAAATTTCTTAAGATCGATTCCTTTTCCGGCCTTGGGAATAAAGATGCTGTCGAACCCCAGTTTTTCGGCTTCGGCGATGCGCTGTTCAAGGCGGTTCACTGCACGTATTTCTCCTGAAAGACCTACCTCACCTGCAAAACAAACATTTTTCCGAATTGGCAAATCGAAATTTGATGATAGGATTGCCGTGATCACGGTTAAGTCGATGCCCGGATCATCAACTTTTATGCCGCCGGCAATATTCAGGAAAACATCTTTGGTAGCCAGTTTAAACCCGGCACGTTTCTCCAACACCGCCAGCAACATATTGAGCCGTCGCAAATCGAATCCGGTCGACGAACGTTGCGGAGTGCCATAAGCTGCCGAACTTACCAGCGCCTGAATTTCGATCAGCAACGGGCGAATGCCTTCGATGGCAGCCGATATAGCTGTGCCGCTCAATCCTTCGTGTGCCCGGTTGATCAGCAATTCGGATGGATTGGAAACTTCGCGCAGGCCTGAATTTCCCATTTCGAAAATACCAAGTTCGGAAGTTGAACCGAATCGGTTTTTGATGGCGCGAAGGATTCGGTACATGTATTGGTTTTCGCCTTCAAACTGCAAAACCGTATCGACAATATGCTCCAGCACCTTGGGACCGGCCAGGCTACCTTCTTTGGTGATATGCCCGATCAAAATCACGGGAACATTATTTTCTTTGGCATATTTCAGGATACCGTTGGTACACTCGCGGATTTGCCCCACCGAGCCTGGTGATGATTCAATTGACTCTGTTGAAACAGTTTGAATGGAATCGATGATCAGCAATTCGGGTACCACCAGTTTGCTTTGGGCGATAATTTGTTCGAGTGAGGTTTCGCTTAAGAAATAGCAGTTCTGATTTTCTTTCTGAAGTCGCTGTGCCCGTATTTTGATTTGCTGAATACTTTCTTCGCCCGAAACGTATAAAATTTTCTTGTTCTTCAAGTCCAGCGCCAGTTGCAGCACCAGTGTCGATTTGCCGATGCCCGGTTCGCCACCAATCAGCACCATCGATCCGGGAACCAGTCCGCCGCCCAACACACGGTTAAGTTCCTGATTATAGGTATCAATCCGCTCAGTATTTTCCGACGAAACTTCGTGTAAAAGTTTGGGCAAATTACCTGTTCCGGTTAAGAATGAAGCTACGGTAGAACTTTCGCGTTCCACAATTTCCTCAACGAAGGTATTCCATTCGCCGCACGAATTGCACTTGCCAACCCATTTGGGCGACTGTGCCCCGCAGTTCTGGCAAAAAAAACTGGTTTTTACTTTGGCCATCTGTATTTTTTATTTGCCACCAAGACACGAAAGCACAAAGAGTTTAAATTATTTCTTTTAGGCTTTGCGTCTTTGTGTCTCATTTTTCAAAACTTGTCTTTTATCTTTTGAATCAGGTCTGTCGTCGAAAAGCCTTCGGTCAGTTCAATCCGTTCAACCCGTCCGCCGAAAGCCAGAACGATATCGGATCCGGCAATTTCTTCGATTTGGTATTCACTTCCTTTCACCAACACATCCGGAACAATACTCCGGATCAACTGATAAGGTGTTTCTTCGTCAAAAAGGATTACAGCATCTACCATCAGCAACGAAGCCAGCAAAATAGCCCGCGACAGTTGATTGATTAGCGGACGGCTTTCGCCTTTCAACAATCGAACCGAAGCATCGGAGTTGAGGCCAACAATCAGACGATCACCAAATTCGGCGGCTTTCGCAAGCGAATAAATATGACCGCGATGAACCAGATCGAAACAACCATTGGTAAAAACTATCTGATCTCCGGCTTGCTTCCATTGGAACAAAACCGGATCAAAATCTTCCGCATTTTCGAATATTTTGGATTGAATAATTTCTATGGGTGTCATCTCGAAAAAGTATTTCTGTAAAAATAACAAAACCTCAATGCTTGTGGAAACAATGAGGTTTAAATTGATCTCTTTCTGGGAAAAATCAGATCAGCATGTTGGTTTCAGTGTCTGGAAAAACCAACCAGGGCTTAAAAGTTTTAGCTTCTTCAAAATCCATTTGGGCATACGACATAATAATAACTACATCGCCTATAGCTACTTTTCGGGCAGCCGGGCCATTCAGACAAATAACGCCTGACCCACGTTGGCCTTTAATTACATACGTGTCGAGCCGTTCGCCATTGTTGATGTTAACAATCTGAACCTTTTCATTTTCAATGATGTTGGCAGCATCCATCAAATCCTGATCAATTGTAATGCTTCCAACGTACTGCAAATTGGCTTCGGTAACTGTAACTTTATGTATTTTCGATTTGCAAACTTCGATGATCATTTTGTTTGATATTTACTATTCTATTATTTACTCTATATTGTAAATCGCAAATGGTCTAATTGTCAATAATTTATTGCTCCGAACTCCAGATTGTCTATCAACCTGATTTTCCCACAATGAACGGCGATACATCCAACCTTTGAACCCGGATCATCCCAGCTTGTCACAGGCAGAAGCGTCAATTCATTAACAATCTCAAAGTACTCAGTGTTCAAAAATTCGTTTTCGTTGATCCGGTTAATCACCCATTGACAAAGTTCTTCTACGGAAAGTTCGCCAGTTTTGTTAGCCGCCTCAAACAAGGTAGCCGAAATATGCACCGCATTCATTCGCTGCCAGGGATTCAGCAACATGTTGCGCGAACTCATGGCCAGACCATCGTCTTCGCGTACAATGGGGCAGGCAACGATCTCAACCGGGAGGTTCAATCTTCTGACCATTTCCCGAATGATCGCCAATTGCTGAAAGTCTTTCTGCCCAAAGAAAGCTTTATCGGGTTGAACAATTTCGAACAATCGGCTCACCACCTGTGCCACTCCATTGAAATGACCGGGCCTGAATTTTCCTTCCATTACCTGTTCGAGCAATCCGAAATTGAATTGCCGGGTATCCGGTTCAGGATAAATTTCATCGGGTTCGGGGGCAAAAACGAGTTGACACGAGGATGAATCGAGTAGATCGACATCTTTCATGAGGTCGCGGGGGTACCGTTCAAGATCTGCCTGGTCATTAAATTGTGTGGGATTTACAAAAATGCTGACTACCACAAACCTGGTTTGTTGTCCGGCCTTCTCGACCAAAGAAAGATGTCCTTTATGCAATGCTCCCATCGTAGGAACAAAACCGATACTCAATCCATTTTCCCTCTTCTCGTTCAGTATCTTCCTGAGGTCGTTTATCTGCTTTACTATCTGCATTTTGGAATAAAAATGAGGGTGCAAAGTAAATAAATAATTCAACACGATGACATGATTTTTAAAGTTGAAAAATTAAAGCTGGAAGGTTAAAATCCCGAAAATTGCAACGAAAATACAGGTTAACAGCGCATTAAAACTGATATCAACGATCAAAAGACATTTAATATCTTTAACACATCTATCTTACTTCTTAAGGTTTTTTAAGACCACTGTAACAGACTGGAATTGAATATTGCCGATATTTTACTAATTTTGCACAATTAAACTTAGGTGATATCAATGGAAAAGAAAAAAGTCTTATTTATCTCATCAGAGATTACCCCTTATCTTCCAGAGACAGAATTGTCGAATAAATCCAGATACTTGCCACAAGGAATTCAGGAAAGAGGAAAGGAAATCCGGACTTTTATGCCAAGGTATGGCAGCGTAAATGAACGTCGGAATCAATTACATGAAGTGATTCGTTTGTCGGGGATGAACTTAATTATTGATGATACAGACCACCCGCTTATTATCAAAGTGGCCTCTATTCAATCGGCACGGATGCAAGTATATTTTATCGATAACGAAGATTATTTTCAACGAAAGCATATTTTAAAAGATTCGAAAGGAATAGAATTTGCCGATAACGATGAAAGAGCAATTTTCTTTGCCCGCGGCGTACTGGAAACTGTAATCAAACTACGATGGACTCCCGATTTAATCCATTGCCATGGCTGGCTGACCGCACTAGTGCCACTATACATTAAAAAGGCCTATAATGACGACCCACTGTTTGTAAATTCAAAAGTAATTTACTCGGTTTATCACGACGATTTCAAAAAGCCGTTGGATGTTAATTTCAGGAATAAGCTGAAAATGAATAAGATTTCGGCTGATGATACTGAATTAGTCGACGATCCAACTTATGTAAATCTAAGCAAAATGGCGGTTATGTATTCCGATGCAATTGTTCAGGGAAGCCCAAAAATCAATAGCGAAACAGCAGAATACATTCAGTCTTCCGAAAAATTATTTTTAGATTACCAACCCGAGCACACCTATATTGATACCTACAACGATTTTTATGATAAAATCCTGGGCGAAGATTAGGTTTAACAATTTAAAACAATTTATTGGTGAAAAAAGAACTCGCATTAATGTACAAATTCGCAGCCGGATTTGCATGGATGGCAATTACTTTTTGGAGTTGTACTGACAATCCGGGCATTACCGGATTAGACTTATTGCCACATAGTGATTTGATTAGTGTCAATAGGGTTGTCGAAACAAATATTAAAGCCTTCAACGTTACCGATGAGAAACTACGTACGGATGAAGTTCCATATAACTTGCTAGGTACATTCAACGATCCGATTTTTGGGAAGACCACTACTGATTTCGCCAGTCAGTATCGGTTGATGTCGTTTCCAAAATTCAAGGAAAATGACATTATCGACTCGCTGGTGCTCGTTATGGCTTACAAAGAAATATACGGTGATATCCTGACTCCTCAAAAACTAAAGGTTTATGAACTTGCCACTGACCTTTCGATCGACACTAAATATTATCAGGATATTGACATGGGAAGTATATCAAAAAGTGAAATTCTGGCAGAATACAACTACGTTCCTAAATTTAAGTTAGATTCGTTAACAACCGCAACGCTCAGTAAATCTGACCCAAAAGATACTGTTACACAAGAAATTTCAATCCAGCTTAACCATTCATTGGCACAGAAACTGATGAAAGCCGATTCGCTTACACTATCAAGCAACGATCTTTTTGTGAAGTACTTTAAAGGATTGTATGTCGAAGCTGGTGATTTGAATCAAGGTGGAACCATTATGAAACTTTTGGGTTCAGGAGTTGTGTTATATTATCGCAAAGCAAATGATACGACCAAGTATGTTTGTAATTTTAAAACCAATACAAACGCTGCTAAGGTGAGCCATTTTACTCACAATTATTCTAGTACCAATTTTTCAGCCAACCTCAATTCAACGGACAAACAGGACAGTTTGCTCTATATACAATCAACAGGTGGACTGCGCAGCAAAATATTAATTCCGAACCTTGGCAGCTGGACCAAATTGATTCCAAATCTAGCCAATCCGGCTGACACAGCTAATTTCATGATCAACAAAGCAGAACTCATTTTCCAGGTTGACTCAACAACTTCTCAATTAGATAAATATGCGCCACCTGCAAAATTGATTTTAGCTGCAATTGGAAAATCAAAAGCCAATCAGGATTCAATATATTTCCCTTCCGACTATACATTCTCTTCGACCTATTTTGGCGGCAATTATTACAGTAAAGACAAAACCTACCGGTTTAACATAGCAAAACAAATGCAGGATGTGATTGGAAAGAAGAAAAATAATAATGGATTTTATCTGGAAACTGCTCTCAAAAATGAAGTTTTTAGAAGAGTGGTGCTAAAAGGAGCAACCAGTAAAACTGGAATCCGTTTGGAAATAACGTATTCTAAAATAAGATAGCTCCACTTATTCAATAACTTTAAACAAACCGTATGTGTGGAATAGTTGGTTACATTGGAAGTAAAAACGCATATCCCATTCTGATTCAAGGGCTTCAACGACTCGAATACCGTGGATATGATTCAGCAGGACTGGCAATTTACAACGAAACACTAAAGGTTTACAAATGCAAGGGCCGCGTTTCGGATCTTGAAAAATTTGTTGCTGACAAGGATGTCACCGGGCACATCGGGATGGGTCACACGCGCTGGGCCACACACGGTGAACCTAATGACCGCAATGCACACCCTCAAACTTCCATGAACGGCGATTTTGTGCTGATCCACAATGGGATAATCGAAAACTACGCCGAATTGAAATCAAACCTTCTGAAAAAAGGTTATACTTTTCAATCGGATACCGATACCGAAGTTCTTGTAAATCTGATTGAATATTTCTACAAAAATGTGGAAGGTGCCAATGCCGAGATCGCGGTCAGGCTTGCACTTTCAAAAGTTGTTGGGGCTTACGGCATTGTTGTAATATGTAAAAATGAAAAGAACCAGCTAATTGCTGCCCGCATAGGAAGTCCGCTGGTAATTGGAATTGGGAAAGGCGAATATTTCGTTGCTTCCGATGCTACGCCGATTGTTCCTTATACCGACAGCGTCATTTACATGAACGACCACGACGTTGCCATTATCACTCAGGATAGTCTGACACTTAAAACGGTCGAAAATATTCCGGTAGCCTTCAAAATCACCAAAGTCGACATGGCTATTGGCGATCTTGAAAAAGGAGCTTTCGAACATTTTATGCTAAAAGAAATTTTCGAACAGCCTAAAACAATTGAAGATACCTTCAGAGGCCGCATCACACCCGATCATTCGAATATCGTGCTTGGCGGATTACTTGACGTTTTTCCGAAATTACTGAAAGCCAGAAGAATTATCATTATTGGATGTGGAACCTCCTGGCATGCAGCGTTGGTGGGCGAATACCTGATTGAAGAATATGCCCGCATTCCGGTTGAAGTTGAATATTCTTCTGAATTTCGTTACCGGAACCCTATTTTAAACAGCGACGATGTTGTAATTGCCATTAGCCAGAGTGGCGAGACAGCCGATACGCTGGCTGCTTTGCGCATGGCCAAAGAGAAAGGCGCTACCATTCTGGGCATTTGCAATGTAGTGGGTTCAAGCATTGCGCGCGAAACCGATGCTGGTGTTTATACTCATGCAGGCATCGAAATAGGCGTTGCATCGACCAAAGCTTTTACGGCCCAAGTGACAGTGATCACCCTTCTGGCACTTAAACTGGCCCATGAAAAAGCTCAGATTTCACCTGAACTTTACCATACGCTGATCGCTGAATTAGCTGAGATTCCGGACAAAGTGAAATCGATATTAGTTAAACACCCTCATATCAAAGAGGTTGCTGCAAAATACAAAGACGCCGTAAATGCCCTTTACCTGGGAAGAGGTTATCTTTTCCCGGTTGCCTTGGAAGGTGCGTTAAAATTAAAAGAGATTTCGTACATACATGCCGAAGGATATGCTGCCGGAGAAATGAAACATGGCCCCATTGCGTTGGTCGATGATAATCTTCCGGTGATTGTCGTTGCTGCCAAAGATCAATACTACGAAAAGATTGTCAGCAATATTCAGGAGGTAAAAGCTCGCAGGGGAAACATTATTGCCGTGGTGACAGAAGGCGACGACGGGCTGAAAAGTATGGTAAACGACCTGTTCGAAATACCTAAATCGCATCCAGCCGTTTCGCCTTTATTAGCGATCGTTCCATTGCAACTTTTCTCCTATTATATCGCCGTACTGCGTGGCTGTGATGTCGATCAGCCAAGAAACCTGGCCAAATCGGTTACGGTGGAATAATCATCAACGAGATAGATTTGCAGGGTTACGTCGATTCAGTTCAGGATTAATAGGAAGGGCTTACCTTCAATTCCTGGAAATAACATCAATCAGTACTCATGGGCAACGATCGAAAACACGAACACCTCAAATTAGCGCTTGAATGTCAAACCCGACCTTCGGAACAGGATCGGCGTTTTATCTACGAACCTTTGCTTTCAGCTCATCCCGAAAACCCTGATTTAAGTGTTCGTTTCCTTGATAAAACAATGCGAACTCCAATCTGGGTTTCAAGCATGACTGGCGGTACAGGATTGGCACAGAAAATTAACCGAAACATTGCCTGTGTTTGTCGTGATTTTGGAATGGGAATGGGACTGGGTTCGTGCCGTGAAATTCTGTTCGACAAAACACATTGGCCCGATTTTAATTTCCGCGATCAAATTGGCGACGATCTGCCATTTTGGGCAAATCTGGGCATCGCCCAGGTGGAAGAGTTGCTAGCTTCCGGAAATATCCAGGCAGTGGTTGACCTGGTTGGTGAACTGCGTGCCGATGGACTTATCGTTCACATCAATCCCTTGCAGGAATGGTTTCAACCCGAAGGAAACCGTTTGAAACAAGCTCCTTTGTTAACTATTCAGCAACTTTTAGATCAAATTCAGATTAAATTGATAGTGAAGGAAGTGGGACAAGGATTCGGTCCCGAAAGTTTGCGGCAATTGCTCTCTCTTCCGCTTGCAGCCATCGAATTTGGCGCTTATGGAGGCATCAATTTTTCGAAAATGGAGATGTTACGGGGCGACCGGCAAAAATTCGAAGGTATTTTGCCATTTGCTTTTGTTGGTCAGTCGGCCTTCCAAATGGTCGATATGGTAAATCAACTACTGATTGAGAATCCGCATCCGGCATGTCGACAGCTCATTATTTCAGGCGGCATTCAAAATTCGCTGGATGGATTTTACCTGACGTCCAAATGTCAGCTCCCCTCCATTTTTGGCCTAGCATCAGCCGTATTAAAACAAGCATCAGAAAGCTACGAATCGCTGGCAAAGTTCCTCGAAAATCAGATCCAGATACTCAGCCTGGCAAATGCTTACCTGAAAATTAATCCCGATTATCGCGAATGATTTTTTAGACTCAAAGTCATTGATCGACAGTTTCTTAATAATTCAAAATACAATCCACTTGATTCATTTTTGACGGCCTAAAAACTAGAACGTCCTTCAAATTAACAGATCATTTTGACAAAAAAGATGCAAAAAAGGCGAAGTACATGATAATATGTTCTTCGCCTTTTTCTATACATTTTCGGTGCTCCTAACCTTGATTTTCAGGCCTTGGTCCTTTGTTCACCTGAGGTCGTTGCCTTGGTCCTTTGTTCACCTGAGGTCGTTTCCGGTGTGGCCTATTCCGTTGAGGCCGATTCTCATTCGATTTATTCACCTGTGGCCTGTTCTCATTTAATCGATTCTCAGGTGGCCTGTTTTCCGGTGGTCTTGCCTGTTTCACTTCGGTTTCAGGTGGACGATTCGCTTGCCCTTGTGGACGGTTTCCCTGCGGCCTGCGATTCCGATTGTTTCGTTTTTTCTCCGGAATAGCTTTAGTGAAATATTTCTTGTCTAACTCGCCAACATTCATCATATTTTCTTTCTTTGGCTCTTGCTCAGAATATCCGTCAATCGAAGGCTTTTGCCCGCGCTTGTTCAAATTCATGATTTTTTTAACATCTTCCAGATCAAGAGAAAAGGTGCGTCCATCCGACTTTTCGTACATGTACCAAATTTTTTTCTGAAGAATATCAGTTTTGAAATGACGTGCAAATCCTTTATCGGTTTCAATAGTCAGCAACTCATGCGGAAAATCTTCCAGAGCTTCTAGGTAATGATCGAGTTCGTAGGTGAGGCAACATTTAAGTTTTCCGCAACGCCCGGCCATTTTTTCGGCATTTGGCGATAATCCTTGCTTGATGGCAGCATCGGAAGTGACACTCGAAAAATCGGTCCGCCACGTTGAACAGCACAAGGCGCGCCCACACGAGGCAATTCCACCGATACGGCCAGCTTCCTGGCGGACACCAATCTGCTTCATTTCAATTTTGATGGCGAATTCCTTGGCGTAAAGTTTAATCAGGTCCCTAAAATCGACCCGGTCGTCGGCAATGTAATAGAAAATTGCCTTGTTGTTGTCGCCACGAAACTCCACATCTCCAATTTTCATGTTTAGTTTCAGCTCGTTAGCTATCTGGCGGGCAAGTATCATGACCTTGTTTTCGCGCGCTTTAGCTTCTTCCCACTTAACAACATCGGCAGGTGTCGCTTTCCGGTAAATTTTATACCATTCGTACCGTTCAGGTTTTTTCACCTTTCGTTTAAACTGAAGTTCGGCCAACTTACCGGTTAGCGAAACAACTCCAACATCATGTCCCGGAGAACAGGCAACTACGACCAGTTCGTCGCGCTTTAAAGGTATGTCGTCTTCGTTTCGGAAGAACTCTTTTCGGGTTCCTTTGAACCTTATTTCGACGATGTTCGATTCGTTAGCTGTGTCGGGTATATCGTTGAGCCAGTCGTAAGTGCCAAGCATGGCTGGCCGGTCGAGGTCATTATTTGTAGTGCATCCGTTGCATCCCATATCTCTCTTTTTAAAAACAAAGCGACAATATTATCAAATTTTGGGCAGACTTGCTATTTTTATTCGTGCTCAAAAACGAATCGCAGTCATTCAGGTCGACTTTCTAACAATAACTTACCATTGGATTCAATCAGTTTTGATCAGTTTCTTTATCTTTATGGCCAAAATTTTGTTTATGAACATTCGACAATTCCTCCTGATCTTCTTGTCACTCCTGATCTTTCAGCCCAAAGTACAATCTCAGCAATTAAGTCTAGGTGCCAACATCAGCATTTTAACCTGTAACCCGGGAGAAGAAGTGTATTCGATGTACGGGCATACGGCCATCAGGGTAACTGATCTGGAGCAGAGCCTCGACATTGTGTTTAATTACGGGGTTTTTAGTTTCGAAACGCCCGATTTCTTATACCGCTTTGCCAAAGGTGAGACCGATTACCGCATGGACGGCGGAAGATTCAAGAGTTTCATACCCGAATATTATGAAGAAAAGCGAAGTGTGTACGAACAAGTTTTAAACCTTTCGCCGGAAGGAAAAAACAAGTTGTTCCAGGCCTTGCTCGAAAATTTCAGGCCTGAAAACCGGGTATATCGCTACAACTTTTTCATGGATAATTGTGCCACACGAGTTCGCGACATGATTGAACGCAATGCTGGAGCGCCAATCCATTTTACCGACAACCATCCGACCGAAAGTTACCGGCAACTGATCAAGCATTTTCACCATCCTTTTCGCTGGTTCGATTTGGGAATTGACTTGTTGGTTGGTAAAAAGGCCGAAGAACCAGTTACGGCCAACGCCCAAATGTTTTTGCCTGAATATCTGATGAAACAATTTGCAACAGCCCAAATAACCATCAATGGAAAAACACAGCCTTTAGTTTCTGAAACCCGAACGTTGGTTGAATACCCAAATTCGAAACTCAAATCGGAATTGCCTTGGCCCGCAATTATTTTTGGCTTGATTTTCATGCTGGTTGCCTTTATTTCGGTTCAAGGATTTCTTCGGAAGAAAAAAACGGAATGGCTTGATTATTTGTTGTTTGCATTAAGCGGACTGGCTGGACTGATTATTGGCTGGTTCACGCTTTACTCAGAACATCCGGCCATGAGTCCCAATTACAACTTGTTGTGGGCATTTCCTCTCAATTTTCTTTTTGCGGCCATTTGGGCTGTCAAGAAATGGCGAAAATATACTCACTACTATTTTTACCTGGCAGCCGTTCTTTTGCTTCTTTCGCTGGTAACAGGCCAGCATTTTAACCCGGCAGTTTACCTGATTATGCTGACATTGCTCGTGCGATTTGTGGCTAATTTGATTCCGGAGAAAATCTAAAATTTTAGGTAAAAATCCTTCGTCAGTTCTTTGTATTCAGGTGTATAATCGAAATGATTTTCAAATTCAATCATCAGATTTTCTTCCTTAGTTGCACATTCAGTGTTAGTTAATTCAACCAATACTCTGAAATCAGGTTTTAGCGGATTTGGCTTTACCCTGCAGATGCGTGAAATCCACAGCTTGTTCGAAATTGCCAGTTGTTGTATTTCCTGAAGACTTTCAACCGGATGAACGATTGCTATTTTACCATTTTTGCCGAGCAAGTTGGCAGCTTCTGAAATCAAAACATCCAAAGGTAACGAATCGGTGTGTCGGGCCTGTGCCCGATTTTCGAGCGGCGCCTTAATTCCATTGGCAAAAAACGGCGGATTGCTCACAATCAGATCGTATTTCATGCTTGTTTGTTCAGCAAAATCCTGAAACGGGCACATTTCGGGTTGAATCCTGTCGCTCCATGGTGATTGTTGAATATTCAGCATCGCCTCCTGAAAAGCTTTCGGATCGACCTCAATGGCATCAATCCGTGCCAGACTGTTCCGCTGAGCCATCATCAGTGCAATCAGCCCGGTGCCGGTACCAATATCTAGTATCTGTTCAGCATTCGTCGTATCGGCCCAGGCGCCAAGTAACACGCCATCCACACCGACTTTCATGGCCGAATGCTCCTGAATAATCCTGAATTGCTTAAACTGAAAATAATTGTTTCGAGACATAAAAGTATCTACCATTAAACAATGTACGATTTACAATTATTTTTATGAAACTCAAATGATCAATAATGTTTTCCCAATCGCATCCCGAAGTTGGGCTTCAACCTTGGTTTGTTCGGCATACTTATTCCATTTCGAAACGATTTCTGAAACTTGCAGAAGAATAGCCGGAGCCTTTTTAACATTCATTTGCCGGCCTACTTCCAGAAAATCGTCGCGGGTAATTCCCTGCCGTTTGCCATTAATGCTAAGTACGTGCTGGCTTACCCAACTGCTACCCGGTCGATAAGCATGGCAAATATCGTAGGCCGGAGCCAACTTCCATTCACCCAGCTGATTCATTGTAAATGCAAAATTCTTGGTATGATCGTCGCAATTTTGAGCCATCACGTTAAAGACCATCCGTCGGTACATTTGCTCAGCTTCCGGGTAAGTCAACCGTAACATGCGCATGGTTTGGAACAGTTGCTCGTAACTGTACGAAAAAATGTCGTTAAAATCGTAATGCATCATGGCACAAAAGGTTTGAACATGTAGCTTTTGGTTGCCCGATAAGCGGTCAAAGCGTCGGGTAAGGAAATGTGCTCTTCCGTTTTCTTCGATCAACTTGCATTCCATCATTTCAATTCCGCAATCAACGGCCATCAGGTAATAAGCCATTTCTACCCTTCCGTAGCCTGAAGTTGCACCAAACTGGCTATCGACAACTCCATCGAATTTCAACAGCCACTGCGAAAAACCTTCCGGAGCATCAGCCTGTCCCGACCGGACTTCGCCTGTTTGCGGATTGTAGGCAATTACAGCTTTCGCCCTCGCTCCTCCGGCCGAAGTGCCGATCTTCAGAATATCGGAAAGCGCTTTTTGCTCGTCGTGCGAAAGTTCAGCCTGAAACAACTGCCTTCCCGAAAGAATTTGCTGAGCTACTTCAGCCAGACTGCCAATCTCAACCTTCGTTGACTGATTGGCCGATTTCGGGACTACAGGCTCAAATTCCAGGGCTCCCATTCCACGTTTTCCGGTAAAACAGAGCATTTCTACAGGGTTCATACTTCCTGAAGTGCGCCCTACACGCGCAATCCAGGCATTAATCAACGCATTTCCGTAACGGTCGGGCAAAACATCGGCCAACAATCCGGGTAAACCTTTAAACGTTGAGCTTCCGGCCAATTCGGGGAAAGAAAATATCTTTCCTCTGGCGGTTTCGATCGGCATTTTTAATGGTGAAACATCCAATTTGTGCTGAAAGAATCCGGGATCGAATTCAAAATCGGCAACACCAGATTCCTGATTCCAGTGAATGGCTCCCACCTGCTTGTCCCAGATATTTATGTATGCGTTTTCGATCATCACCAGTCGGGTAAAGGATAAGCTTTTGGATCGTTCGTGTTTCTGCTGCGCCGGCGTTTTTTCATCTCCATCTTAGCAAGATACAATGGACTTTCCTTTTCTTCTACCTTAAAAACTTTCAGGAAAGATATCTGATCAAGCACTCGCAAAATCTGGATCAACGTGAGTAGCGTTCCTCCACGCCCGTTTTCGATTTGACTAAGCGTACTCCGATTGATTCCGGCAGCTGCCGCCACCTGTTGCTGGCTCTTGTTCTGCTGCAAACGGGTTTCCTGAACAAACTGGCCTATCACGGCCAGCAAGGCTTCATCGTTTAACTCACGCCAATTAATGTTAGTTATATCCATCATTATATCTGTTTATAATAATTATTGATGGTTTATGCCAACAAATGTACTATTTATTTTTATAATAAAAAAGGGGTTGAAAAATATTTTTAATGTCTGTATTATCCATCATTAAATACGTTTTATTGCTTTAATGATGGCTTTTGCCAACATTTTCAAGTAATATATCTAGAAGAATAATTCCATTCGAAAGAATTGGAATGCGTTGATCATCAATTTACTGCGGACTGACTTTTTGGAGTAGCTATCGATCCGGTCCATGAAAGGGAAGGCAAAGGATATCACAATTCTTATCAATTGCTCCAATATCCTTTGCCTTCGTTTCCTCCATGGGTAAATGGTTATGAATTTTCCATCCATTCAAACTGCGTTGTAAACGCGAAAACAAACGACCCATCGTTGTCGCTTTCATTCAAATAAAGGCAATCAGGTATCAGTATATGTTAGAATAAGAAGTCTCAACTATTAAGAACTGGCTTTTAGTCATTTACAATCTAACTACAACAGTTAGGTGCAAATACTAACAAGAACGTTACTAGCTTTAGTATAATTTCATAATGGTTTAAAATGCTTTCGAGTAATTTAAATATTGTTGATTCATCATTTACTGTATTAAAATTCGAAAAGACAATTTTAAAATCTCCATATTCAATGTGTAGATAGCTATATTTCATACAATGTGTGCATTTATCATTGAACAAATATATAAGCTAAACAACTATAAACCAACTAATAAACAAGCATCACGCCTCACAACTTACAGTATTTAATGCAATTGTAGATTTTAAATTAATTTTTAAATCATTTAATTTAGCAACTGATTTAGGAAGTAGATTTTAGATTGACAGGTGCGATTGCCCGATTTTTGTATGTCCTGAGAAGGTCACAAGCTACATTCTAATACTCAAGATTCCAACATTCAAGATTCCCTTCATCCGCCCCAATTCTCCCGATCCAAACTCCTATACTGAATGGCCTCTGATAAATGATGGCTTTCAACTCGTTCATTGCCTTCCAGATCAGCAATGGTGCGCGAAACTTTCAGAATACGGTCGTAAGCACGGGCAGATAAACCGAGTTTTTCCATGGCATTCTTCAGCAAACTGCTGCTGGACTCATCCAATTCAACATATTGACGGATCATTTTCGACGACATTTGGGCATTGCAAAACACACCCACGCTTTTCTCAAAACGATGCGACTGTATTTCGCGAGCCTTTATGACCCGTTCCCGAATGGCTGTACTGGACTCGGTCGCAGCCTGATCAGACAATTTTTTGAAAGGAACAGGCACCACTTCCAGATGAATGTCGATGCGGTCGAGCAACGGGCCTGATATTTTGTTGAGGTACTTGGCAACTACGCCCGGGCCACACACGCACTCTTTGGTCGGGTGATTGTAGAATCCGCACGGACAAGGATTCATAGAGGTAACTAACATAAAACTGGCTGGATACTCCACCGAGAATTTGGCCCGTGAAATGGTGATTGTCCGATCTTCCAGCGGCTGGCGCATCACTTCGAGCACTTGCCGCTTAAATTCAGGTAGTTCGTCCAGAAAAAGCACACCGTTATGAGCCAGGCTGATTTCGCCCGGCTGAGGGAATGCGCCGCCGCCAACGAGGGCGACATCACTTATGGTGTGGTGTGGGCTGCGGAACGGACGTTGGGTCATGAGCGAAGTATTGCGATCTATTTTGCCGACCACTGAATGTATTTTGGTGGTTTCCAGAGCTTCGCGTAAAGTAAATGGAGGAAGAATCGTCGGAATCCGTTTGGCCAGCATGGTTTTTCCGGCTCCGGGAGGGCCAATCATGATGATGTTGTGGCCACCGGCCGCTGCAATTTCGAGGGCACGCTTTACGTTTTCCTGACCTTTGACATCCGAAAAATCGACATCACACTCATTTACTTTCGTAAAAAACTCCTCGCGAGTATTAACAATGATTTGTTCCAGTTCAACTTCATCATTAAAAAAACCAATCACTTCGCTGAGACTTTCAACTCCATACACTTTTAATGTATCAACAACAGCTGCTTCTCTCGCGTTTTCTTTCGGTAGGATAAAGCCCTCAAAACCTTCCTGTCGGGCTTTAATGGCGATAGGCAATGCGCCTTTTATTGGTTGTAAGTTTCCGTCGAGCGACAATTCACCAACCATCAGGAACCTGGACACCTTGTCGGATTTTATTTGTTCGTTTGCCGCCAGAATGCCAATGGCCAAAGGCAAATCGTAGGCTGAGCCTTCCTTTCGGATATCAGCCGGCGCCATGTTGATGACCACTTTTTTGCGCGGCCATTTGAAGTTATTAAGCCGCATAGCTGATTCGATGCGTTGCTGGCTTTCCTTGACTGCATTGTCGGGCAAGCCAACCATGTAAAATTTAATACCCTGAGAAATTTCTGTTTCGATGGTTATGGTGGTTGCATCGATACCATGCACGGCGCTGGCAAAGGTCTTGATTAGCATGAGCCTGGAAGTTTAAATTCGTTTCAGCTAAATTTACGAAGACCAATGCAGACAAACAACTTTATGATGCTTTTTTTTATTTGTGAGGATTTTGAAGCAAAACTGATCGTTTAAGACATTTCCATGATTATTTCATCGAGCGGACGTTTTGGAACATGGTGTACCTGATTCTCGTCGCGCCAGTATTTGACATCGTCATCGGCCATTTCATCCAAAACCACCGTTTCCTTTGGCTTTCCGAGCGCCAGAACATAAAGTATTTCATACTGCTCTGAAAGG
>Ga0302273_1000464_pt1 | contig 17897 bp, 16 predicted proteins | sample III_Bog_N1_3_FD_198774 | JGI IMG/M metagenome (GOLD analysis project Ga0302273, IMG submission 198774) | Peat permafrost microbial communities from Stordalen Mire near Abisko, Sweden - III_Bog_N1_3 | ecosystem: Environmental > Terrestrial > Soil > Wetlands > Peat | place: Sweden: Abisko... | reverse complement strand
GTTCTGTAGTATTCACCTTAGATTTTACTTTCAGGTCGAACAAAGGACTCACTTTGATTTTATTAATCTCTATCAGGTTTAACGCAAATTCTATTTCCTCTTTTGGGGTAACAAACTCCCTGCGACTCTCGTACAAAATATAATCCAACACATTGGACAGTTTATCAATGGCAAAATAGGTTTGATAGGCATGCGACTGTATAGAGTTCAGGATATTCTTAAATAGATGGGGATTTAATTTAGCTTCAAGCCTTTCCAGTTGCAAAGGATGAATCTGATTTTTCAACTCATGAAACCTCAACCCAGTTTCTTTTTGCTGCTTTTCGGACGCACGTAACCGCAGGTATAAATAAACGGTCAGCCCCGCAACAGCTATTAGTATAATTATCGCAATAATAAGTAGCATCAATTCCATATCCTATCAAATGTTTATTGATTAATTTTGTTTCAAAATTAGTCATTTAGGCACAATATACAAAATACGGGTGTGTAGCGCAAGCCTGTAGCAGACAGAAGCAACTGATTTACTCCACTCCTCCTCCACTATTTGCCCTATGATAATAAATACTTTTTTATTATACTACCAAACAGAAATTCATAATGCAGGCTCGAAGGTAAAGAGGTACACACCGAGAAACCGATATCAGTTTCATAACACACCAACGGAATCGGCTGAATGACCACGGTGTTGTTCAGCCGATTTTACAGTTACACCTCCGGCACACAAACCAAGCGTGTATCGTCCAAGGGACGCACTTTTACATCCACTCCGTAAATTTCTTTCAACACCTGTTCCGAAATAATATCGTTGGCATGCCCCGCTTTGCGCAACGTGCCCTGATGTACAACGGCTACATTGGCATTGCACATAAAAGCATGGTCGGGCGAGTGTGTAGCCATCATAATGCCCAGTGCGTTATTTTTCAGCGCATTTACCTGCCGGATAATGTTGATTTGGTTTCCGAAATCCAGACTGGAAGTAGGCTCGTCCATAATCAGGAAAGCGGGTTGCTGAGCCAATGCACGGGCTATAATCACCAGTTGCTGCTCGCCACCGCTCAGGTGCGTAAAGGTGCGGTGCTGAAGGTGTGCTATATTTAGCAAGTCCATACACTCCCCGGCCAGTATGCGGTCGCGTTTACCGGGAGACCCGAAAGCAGACAAGTGAGCAGTACGCCCAAACAGCACCACATCCATTACCGTGAATGGAAAAGGAAGCGAACGGGCTTGTGGAATGTAACCCACCAAGCGTGCAAACTGCTGGCGATTCCAGTGTTCAATGGGTTTTCCGTTCAGCAGTATGGAGCCCGAAAGGGGTTTAAGAACGCCCAACATGGATTTAAACAAAGTGGTTTTGCCAGCACCATTTTTGCCCAGCAGACACACTATTTCGCCCGTGTTCAGTTCAAAATTTACATCCTTCAGCACCGCATTACCTGCATATCCGAACATTCCGTTTTGTATTTCGAGCTTCATACTATGTAATATTTATTGAGATTCTATTTGAAAGTAATGTCCGACTCACGACCTATAACCCGTAACTTGTAACTTGTAACTATTAGGCTACCACGACTTTTTAGTTGATCTGGATAAAAACACCAAAAACAAAGGCGCACCGATAAGCGAAATAAGAATGCCGAGTGGAATTTCGAGCGTAGTGGCCGACCGTGCCACATCATCCACCAACAGCATAAAAATACTGCCGGACAAACACGAAGCCGTAAGCAGGTATTTATGATTGGGACCAACCAGAAAACGGGCAAAATGCGGTATAATCAATCCTATCCACCCGATAAGTCCGGCAATACAAACCACCGAAGCCGTAATCAGCGAAGCACAACAAATAACTATGATACGAAGCCGCCCGGTATTCACGCCCAGTGCTTTGGCTTCCTCGTCGCCAAACGAAAGTACATTGAGTTTCCAGCCGAGCAGCAGCATGGGAATAATGCCTGCAACCACCAGCGGAAGCACCACTTTAATTTCGTCGAAACTAATACCGGCCAGGCTACCCATAAGCCAGAAGGTGATGTCGGGCAGTTTAGAATCGCTGTCGGCAATATATTTCATCAGCGAAATCAGTGCATTGAAAATGGCACCGGTCACCATGCCCGAGAGTACCAGCATCAGGATTTTATCGTGATTTTTACCAATAACCCGGCTTACAAAAAGCGCAAGCAACACCGCCAGCAACCCGAAAAAGAAAGCCATAAGTTGCACTCCGATAAGCGGCAACGACAGGGTGATGGCAAGCGAAGCACCAAATCCGGCACCGGAACTGACGCCCAGTATATCGGGACTGACCATAGGATTACGAAAAAGTCCCTGATACGCTGTACCGGCAATGGCAAGCACCGCTCCTACTATCAGCGCACCGATAATACGGGGCAAACGCACATTGAGCAATACGGTGGGCAAAGAAGAATCGACACTGTGTCCGGTAAACAGGTAAGTGAGCAAATCGGAAACCGAAAGCGGATAGCGCCCCAGACAAGCCGAAAGCAACACCGAAACAACGAGCAACACACCGAGCCCGACAAAAATAAATGTCAGCCTCCCTCCTTCCCTGCTTTGTAGCTTGGCTGTTGGGTTCATGCGGGTCTATTTAAATCGTTCGTCGGACCGAAGTTCTTCCAACGGAAGATCCTTGTTTTTTTCGAGCCAGCCCAGCTTTACATCAAATCGGTTATCGTAGCGCGGATAAAAAGGTTTAATATCAATCAGCGGTGTGCCGTCCAGCATATCTACCTGTTCAATGTGAATGATATTGCCCTCCATACCGATAAGTTTCACGGTGGAAAGCCCAATGGCATTGGGGCGTTTGGGAGCCTTGCAGGCAAAAATCCCGCGTTCTTCGGTATCCATAAACGGAACTACAACCAGTTTATACCCATCGATTTTATGGAAACGATAGAGTAAAGTAAGATGCGAAAAACCTTCAATATCTTTTAATCCTGCCGCATACTCGGGCAGCAATTCTATATACCCCCGGATGCCTTCGGCTGCTATGGGTTGAATGGGCATATTCTTCACATCGGTGTGCGGTGTGTGAATAATGCCAATGGGTTTAATAATAATATCTTCCATTATCTGTTTTTAAAAATTTGTATCTTCAATAATTTCACCGAGGCGAAGTTTATTTCGCAGTGTCAACATTTTATTATCAATTGCTTCCAAAGCCGATAAATTGCTTTTCTCGTTTTCGGAAGTAATAATAAGCTTATGAATTCCTCCGTTTTTGATAACCAGTCGCTGTTCGGCCATCAGAGCCAGAATAGGATCGTGCGTGGCTATCAGGATGATTTTTTCGTTTTTTACCAGCAGTTGTAATGCTTTTTTCCGGTCGATTCCGGCATTTTCAATTTCGTCAATCAGTACCACAGGCGATGTGCTTAAAAAAGCCGTATCGGCTATCATCAAAGCCCGCGATTGTCCGCCACTTAAGGCCGTAAGCGGTGTTTCGGGCAGGAAACTTTCGCCCGCCAGTAAGTTGGCTTGCCGGATAATTTCCTGTGCAACGAACTCAATATTACCAACCATTCTGCTCTCGGCATGCATGGTTATAAATTCGCTCACGGTAGCATCCATCACGAAGTTCATATTTTGCGAAAGCTGCGCCACCAACTTATGATCCAACGAAAAACGCAGCTCCGAATCGGGCGTTTCATTGTTTATCAATATCGTTCGCCCCGGTAGGCGTATCGCCCTGCGCCAACCACTCAATATCGGCCAGCAAACGACTTTTCCCCGAACCTGTCGGACCGACAATGCTGGTAATGCTCCCTGCGTTCAGGGTTAATGTTTTATCTTCAGGAGTTCCATTCTTATCCTTCCCGCCAATAATGGTTATCGAATGAATCCGCTGAGCATTGCCCGGAGTTTCCAGCAATTCCCGGTTTTGCATATAAGCTTCAAAACTTTGAATCAATTCAGCTTTACCGATACCAATATCTTCAAAAAAATCGGCCGGAAAGTTATCCAGTTGCCCGGCAAGAGATAAGTCCCCGGGTTGAAAGGAAACACCGTAATGCGTGAAAAAATCAAGCACATAAGGCATTTCCTGTTTTAGGGTTACGAAATTCTTGAGGAGAATATCATTTTTCATTTTCAATTTTTCATTTACTGTTTAAAACCCTATCTTCTTCAAATTTCCCACCTGATATTCCGACCCTATTTTTGTTTCGCCCAGACAATACGAACAAAGCGCAGCCGGCATAGAAAAGCGCAATTTTTCGTCGTTCAGCGATACAGTCTCGTTGGCTTCGAGCATCATCCGCGACAGCTCAAAAGTGCCTTGCCCGTTGATTCCGTTCACAAACATGATTTTAGCCTTTGCATTGGCCTGACGAACCCTGAAAGCAAAAACCTCGCGCTCAGCTTGTGAAACGATATCGCCTTTAGTTATCACCACAATATCGGCCATACGCAGCATCGGTCCTATTTTTCGGGGCGTGTCCATTCCCATCAGATTATCGATCACACATACCGCCAACACATTCTTGATATGCGGCGAACAACGGTTACACAATCCGGCACTTTCCGTAAAAAGATATTCGAAGCCCTGCTGCAATCCCCAGTCCACCCCATCCTGTATGTTGCTTACAAAAAAATGATCGGGACAAAGATTGCCCGAAAGACCCACTTTAACCGGCACATTGATACGGGCAAACTGCTGCGCTTCGTTGGCATACAAGCAATCGAACTTGATGACACCGGCTGTGTGCCCATCCTGTTGCATGTTGCCGATAAGCTTCAGCAAAACTGCTGTTTTCCCGGAAGACGGAGGACCTGATATAGTTATTAGTTTCATTCTATTTATTTACTATTTACGAGATATCAATAAACATGCCTTAGATTTAAATGACACTATGTCAACAATATATACAAATTTTTATTTTAAAGAACCTACCAAAACGTAGGACAAATTTCTCTGTTTTTTAGTCAGGGTGTGACTCTAAGTCACACTCTGACTAAGTACTGCGAATCAACCTCAAAACTTCATCATACACATTATCTTCACATTTCGCCCCATGCCATACAGCAATGATTCAAACGGGCGATACTTATTATCAGTCAGATTATCGCCCCGGAGTTTCAAATCCCAATCGAATGTCCGCCCTTTGTGGCTGTATCCCGCCGAAACCCCGAACAGACAATAACCAGGTGAAACATAACCACCATCGGCAGTGGATGCTATTCGGTTTTGAGTAGTATAAAACCGCATATCGCCACCAACGTACACCGACGAAGTCGAGTTAATCAATCGGCGAAGTGAAACATCCTGATAAAAATTAAACGGCGGAATATTTCGCAGTGGAACTCCAGCAGAGAACCAACCGGGAGCATCAGTCAGTTTATCGCCCTGTGTAAATACAAACATTCCGTTATACATCAAAGTATTATCGGGATGTAAAAAACCTTTCCATTTAGTTCCTATCGAAAGTTCCGCACCAAAAATACGCGCACGGTCAATGTTGTAATAGCTGTAATTAATTCCTTTTTTACCAGATCCCGCCCAGTATTCCATGGATATAAAATCGTGCAAAAAATTGCCAAACATGCTTAGGTCGAAGGACAGGAATCCGACAACACCACGCAATCCGGCATCCAGATTCAGACCGTATTCGGGTGTCAGATTGGGATTGCCATAAACCACGCCATCGGAAGTGGAATTGACGATAAACATTTCCGAAGTATCCGGCATCCGATACGAACGCGCAACTTGTAACGAACCAAAAATATTGGGAGATATTTCGTACACAGCCCCTGCTGTGCCATTCCATGCAGTAACGCTGCTTTTTCGACCTACGGTTTGAAGAGTATCGTGTACATCACCCTCATTAATTCGGGAATAATCGGTTCGAAGCCCGGCTCTGATTTTTAATTTGCTATCCGTCGATTTGTATTCCGTTTCGGCAAAAACTCCTGCCAGCATCACACCTGCATCTTTCGATACACGGTTTTTAATACTGGTAGTAAGGAAATAATCTGTGTATTCCGTAGGCGATTGTATACGGTAATAAACGCCATCAGTTCCTACGTTCAATTCCATTTTTTTATTCAGCGTAAAAACAGACAAATACCTCCACCCACCATAATAATTGCTGTATTTTACATCCTCGCGGTACGACAATTTACCACTTCCGATGTCGTACGAATCTTTGATTTGCTGACGGCTTTCCTTATCGAAATATACCGATACTTCCATCCGTTTCAGAACGGTTTCCGGCTTCCATTTCAAGGTAAAGGCATTGTGCCATGTATCGTCGGCAGGATTGTACACCCGCATATAATTACTCCCGTTGAAACCTACGGGTCGTCCCCACGGACCGCCCAGGTGCAGTTCGCTTTCGGCATTTGCCGATAAAGAATTATTCCCTTCCCAGCTATATGACAGTCGCATGTCTTTGTCGTGATATTCACTGTTTTCGGCTTTTACCCCTTTCCCTACCGTGTAATCATCGGCATCGCGCCAACGAGCCGAAAAACTTACGGCATGATCCATATCAGCCCAATTGACTGAACCTAATGCAGTTTTCTCGTTATTATTTGTACCGTACGAAGTCAGCGCACGACCATGCCAACCTGAAAGCAGAAAAGGCGATTTAGTCTCCATATTGATAATGCCGGTAATGGCTCCGGGTCCATACATAACCGATGTAGGACCTTTGATTACTTCCACTTTAGCCAGATCGTAAACGTTTACTCCCTGACCCATAAAACTTCCAGAGAAATTTCCCATCCGACGATTAGCATCTTCGGTAACGAGAAGTCGCTTTCCACCCAAGCCCCGCAGCACAATGGGCGAATGATACTCGCCGCGTTTGGTAATGCCGGGCACTTCTTCCAGCACATCAATAAGCGAAGTAGCTATTTTTTCCTCTATCACCATTTCGTCTATATTGGTTTGCGAATAGCTTTGAGTGAGTACCTGTCGCCTAAGTGGTGCTGTAACATTGACATCGGCCAAGGTTGTAATTTTACTTTTAGTCTCTATTTGGATAACTGTGTCGTTTGTAACTTTGCCTAAAAAGACATAAACAGGCTGATAACCAACGTGCGAAAAGCTTAAGCCGACTGTAGCCGGTTTCTTTAAATGGAGCTCAAAGCTTCCTTTAGCATTGGTAACTGCCGACAATTTTATTTTCCGATCGCTAACCATAAAATCAGGTATAGGTTTCGCTGTCTCTTTGTCTGAAATTACTCCTCGAATAGTTTGGGAGTAAGAGGAAAAAGAGCCAACAAGAAGATAACAAATAATTATGTCGAATAATTTATAGTTCAAAATTCAATACTTTCTTCTATTTATTCAGTTTTAAACCTTACGGGTTCATCACTAAACCTTATGGTTTCATTACTAAACATCATCGTTTAATTACTAAACATCATTGTTTCATCACTAAACATCATCGTTTCATCACTAAACATCATTGTTTCATCACTAAACATTATCGTTTAATTACTAAACATCGTTGTTTCATCACTAAACATCATGGTTTCATCATCATCAAACCTGTTACCTTAGTCTCACCTACTGCCACCTGAACAATCCGGCATACTCTTTATCAGTAAGCTCATAATGATAGAAAATACGATAAAATTCTTTCACTTTTTGTCTGGTAATTTCGTTAGGCTGGTTATAAAACAAGTCATTAAACCATACCAATCCAAGTATTCGATTGATCGAAGGCGGAATATCAAACCAGGAATATGGTTCCGTGGGTACGAAGAATACCCGCTTTGTTTTTGTAGCCGTTATGCCACGCCATGTTGCTGATTTCAATATAGTGCGATACGGACTTGCTTCACCTTTTCCCACACAAAACACGTAGTCAGGATTCCACGCCATAACCTGCTCCATCGAAACCAGAGCAAAACCTTTGGCATCGAGCGAAACATGTGCTGCATTGGGTATTTTCATTACATCAAATAACTGCGCATGATTGCTGCTGTTTGGCGAAGTGCGTAGTCCGTCATTATCGTTAGCCATATAAGCCTTGCCGGGAACACGTTTACCTTTGGTATATTTTTCCACATCGCCGCAAACCGAGTGAATATAACCGGAGCAGGATTTTGCTTCGGTTGTTTTTCCCAGCAACTGTCCAAGGAAATCGTAGGTTTTGTCTAAATTCATTAGCTCCAAATCAACCACTACCAACGGAATATTGATCTTTGAAGCAAAGCTTTCGTAACGACTCACATTATCCCTGTCCTCCAAAAATGCCGCAATAATAATCACATCGGGCTTTAACCTTATCACCTCTTCGGCATTTTTAGTATCAATCTCTTTTTTATTCAGAAAATCTTTACTGATAAACTTCAGATACGGGCTTTCTATGCTTCGGGCTTTGGCTATCATCAGATTTCCTGCAACCGCAAAAAGTATCGGATTGGTTTTGTTATCGTATGGAATTACACGTGTAATCTTATCTGGAATAGTTACTCTACGCCCGGCCATATCGGTAATGGTGCGGGCACTAACTACCACTATTACTCCAAAAAGCAAAATTACAAGCAGTAACCCGCCAGAATTACAACCGATAATCCGCCACAGTCTGCGAAGCAATTTTGAAAAATTGGATATATTGGCTTTATAAATCATACTCTTGCAGTCATTTAACTAATAACTAATCTTTCAAAAGTTTATCAGTGAATGCTTATTACAGCAAAACCGACTTTCTGAATAGCTTCGCTTAATATAGCATCAGCAATTTCATTTTCGAAACAAACCAAAGCTTCGTTTTTATCCTGGTTTATATCCACGTAAGTAGCATCAATGCCTTTTAGAGCTGCTTCTACTTTAGCAATACATTTCTTACAATGCATTCCGTCTATTTTTAAAGTCTTTTCTATCATATCGTTATTTTATTTTGAAAATTAAATATTTCTATTGTTCTTTTCGGAGAGAAGTATCCTTATTTTATCGCCTGCCATTGTAAGCTGAGTTTCTGAGCATCACTTCCCACACCTTTAAAGCGTGTCACCATAAATTTAGCATATAAACCTTCGCGGGTTTTAATCAGGAACACAGGTTGCAAATCGATCTGAACTTCTGCCGAAACATCGGTTATATTAAATACTCCTCCAATGTTGGGGCGAAATTTTTGACCAATAATCAAAGAATTATAGAGTGAAGTTACAGTAGTTTGAAGCAGTATTGAGCCATTAATTGTAGCCGTATGAATTTCGGTTCTGTATTTAGCAAGGTTGATATACGGATCAGATTTCAGTTTTGCAATTTGCGTAGCAGTAATACTGTCTTTAGTAAAACTATTGAAATACGTAATTCCCTGACCCACCAAAGCCGCCGTTACTGATTTAGCAGCATTTAATGTGTCGGTGTACATAAAAATTACCGGATATCCACTTCCGCTATAATCGCCAGTAGAAAGAGGAGTATAAGCCAATTCATTGTAAAACAACAAATCGTAGGTAAACGTACTGTTAGCTGACTTTAAGTATAATGTATCAAGTGAAGAATTCCCTTCGTGATAAATATCCATACCAAAACCATTGCGTACTACGGTAGGATCACGTTGCACCATGTATTGTTTCAAACTGTAAATGCTGTCGTTGTAAGTTACGGCAGGTGTTGTAGTGGTTTCTTGCTGACAAGAAACCAGAAAAAGAATAATCCACAGATTGTAAAAAAGAAGCTTTTGGGTTTTCATTTTTGATAATATATGTTTTTGATAATTTATTTGAACTCTTTGTGTCGATTCTCTATGCTTTCTCCCAGTTATCTACCCTCACGGGCAGATACTTGGAAAAAACACTAACAGATAATGTGTAAGGCGGTTAACCCTATATGTAAATTATTAAGAGTGACATTTTAAAATTTTGCCCGTAATCCTATTTTCATTTGTCGTCCGAAATCGGGATAAATAGGTGAAACAGTGCAATAGTGTACATCAAACATATTGACTACCGAACCAAAAGCTTCCAGACAGGTGCGTGCTATCTTGTAATTGGTAGTCAAATCCCAATTGAAATAATTGCCGATGTCAACCTCCTTTTGCAAAAAGCGATCGGTCGTATATTTTGAAACGTACTTGCCCATTAAATTCAATTCTAAACCTTTATATGCATACGAAACTCCGATATTCCCGATAAAAGGCGGTTGCTTGGTATATTTTTTATATTCTGAACTTTGAGACTGATATACCTGTTTGTACGACAGATTAGCAAACCCACTCCAACGATTGGCAAAGACAGGACTCTGATACGAACATTCCAGTCCGAGAGTAGATAAGTTGATATTGCGTTCGTAATAACGAATCAGCCCATCCTCATCGTAATATGAACGGGTTGTATATTCCGAAGCATTGTTTTGCCTGATTCCAAACAACGTGAATTCCACATTGCCACCTATCTCCGGTTTATATTCCAACCCCAGATCCAGTCCGGTTCGTTGCTCCTGTTTCAACTTACCCACCGAACCGTCATCGTACAATTGGAGCGAACTATTATCCACCGGCAATTCTCCTGAATTCAGTACTATGTTGTATGTAAGTTGACTGCTGTGACGATACGAGACACCGGTACTAAAATTGACCAATACCGGTTGCCATTGATTTTGGATAGCACGAGTCTCGTCGCCAAATCCCTGATTGGGCACATAATAATTATAATATTCCCGAATCACTTTTACACCGGCATGTATATCAGTTCTGCCAAAGCTATGCTGATCAAGCACAGCCAATGAATAAATAGCCCGTTTGGATTTTCCGTGTGTATAATTTGCAGATGAGGCATACATAGCCGCCACCCGTAAGTAATTATTTGCAAATGGTTGCACTGCCTGAAATGCAGCCAGTGTAAGGACGGTATCCGGTTCGTTGAGCATGTGATTGCGAATAATAGAATCTCCCACCACAGATTTCTTTGTAACCGGATCAACTGTAAACTGATGCATGTCAGGATACAAGTCCATACGATTAAGAATGTAGCTCATTTGCAATTCAGTGGAAGCTGATTTTGCTTCGTTTATTTTTAATCTGACCGTAGAAATGTTGTACCTCATGGGATCATATTCCCAAATATCAGCCAACTGACGCATGGGTAAAGTCAGTCCCTGATAATCCACGGCCTGAGTAACAAAGCGAGTACCGTAGGTATAGAAATTTTCAACATTAAGTTCGAGTAAGTTCTTATATTTATAACTTACTTTACCATAGATATTCCATAGATTCTCATAACTATGGCGGTTCGTGGGACCATCCGTTTTGTCGTTGTAAATGGAAAATGCATAATTGAAATTTTGAAATTTTCCTCCATGAAGTACTCCCACTCTATACGAGTTGAAAGTTCCGTAGCTGGCTTCCGCCTCCGTTGTGGACTTGTCAAATGTTTTGGTTTTTACATTCACCACACCATTCAACCCACTAAAACCAAGTAGCAATGAATTTCCCGAACGCACCACTTCAATGGACTCTATCATGGTAGCTGGTAACATGGATGGTGCTTCTATCCATTGAGCCATAGGACCGGCACCGTTAGTAGATAGAGATACACCGTTGATGGAATAGTCGGCAGCCATGTTTTGTCCCCGCACAAGGTAATAATACTTCTTCCTACGTCCTTGCGTTGATGGAAGTCCATCAGTAGAATATTTTAGCGCATCCAGTGTCGAGGTAGCTCCCATCTTTCTAATCTGGTCTGCACTGATATTGGTTATAGATGTTGCCCATGCCGAAGGTTCCACCGTAATTTCATTCAGAGGCGATGTTCTTTTAGTAGCTTTTACTAATACCTCAGACAAGTTTACCGATTGAGGTTCCAAATAAATCTCGGATTTTATGCTATCTGTTGCAATTGCCTGCACTATTGTTTTGTATCCTAAATGACTAAATGAAATTTTATAGATTCCACTATGAGCCACACGTATCGAAAACATTCCGTTTCGGTTGGTTTGTGCTTTTCCCGATTCTCCCACGATTTGTACATTTACTTCAGCCAATGCTACGTGTGTCTGCTTGTCGATTACAAAACCTTTCAGCACACCGTTTCCGGCAGCTGAGAGGTTTGCAACTTCAACCAACAACACAAAAAGAAATATATAAATACGTTTATGAGGCATAGCAACAATGTTCTGAGTTGATTATTTTCCGAGCAGTCGGTTTACATCTGCATCGGTAATTTGCGCATGATAGAAAAGCGCAAAATACTCTTTCAAAGCCTGATTTATATTGAATGAAAACTGATTTGGATAAAGCGTTTTGGCAGCCCAAAGTACTCCGGGAATAATGTTGGTGGTAGGCGGGCGGTCGAACCAGCCAAATGGTAACGATGGTATCTGGTATACTTTTTTATTGACAACAGCTTGCACTTTTTTCCAAACCGGATCGGTCATGATATGATCGTAGGTGCTTTTAGAAGTTCCGGCATTACCCAAACCCATTCCGGCAGGCATTCCTGTCCAAACCAGAATTACTTCGGGATTCCACTTCAGAATTTGCTCCATCGATGCAGCCGACATACCATGCATACCGCCGATAGAAGTTTTGGCTACATTGCGTGCTTCCACAAAATCAATAACCTGACTGTGAAATGACCCCGAAGGTTCGGTATTTTCACCTTTCATTCCTTCGGCATAATACAGTCTTGGACGTTTGCCTTCGGGAATAGTTTTAAGCTTTTGATGAATGGGATAGATGTAGGTATTGAGGTATTTAATTAGTCCTGCCGCTTGTTGATTACACCCGAGAGCTTTCCCTAAAAATGAAAACATAGCTCCATATTCAGGCAACGTAAAATTGATAACCAATACTGGTGTTTTCAATCGCTTTTGCAGGGTAGCAGCTTCTTCAGCGGCATTTGATCCTGTCATATTGCTGCAGATAATCACATCGGGTTTCATTTTCAGAATTTCCTCGTCATTATCTTCCGACATAGGTTTACTCTGATATTCAGGCGAAATATATTTCTGTCCTTCCTTTTTTATCTCGAAAGTAGAATTGCAAAGCAACTTGGGATTCAGGGCAAAAACAGGCAGCGATGCAAAACGATCAGTGTACACTTTACGAACAATTGTTGGAACGAACACTTTTCGCCCGACCATGTCGGTTATCATTTGCTTTTGTTGGGCACTGAGTGGTAAACTCACTACAAAAGCCAACAAGATTGCTATTTTATTTATTGTTTTCATGCGTTCATTTTTATTTTTTAGATAGTTGTCGCATGGAACTCGCATTGAACGTGATCTTTGGTTTAAACACCTGTTTAAATGCTCGTTTCATTTTTAATTTGATTCTTTTATACTCCAAATCCACAAATCGTGTATCCTTACACTTCTGTTGCTATGTGTTGGGTCATTTACACCTATTCCTTTACTGCTGATAGCCGGAACAAATTTCAGATAAACGTTTTTCTTATTTATATCAACCGTAAAAGTCTGACCCACGCTTGGATCGGTAGGACTATAATCCCCCACGCGGGTAAAGCCGGTTTCGCCTTCTGCCTTTATCCATAGCGATAAACCTCCGACATATTCTACATCGCCCCCGTAGGATACGCTAAATTTAATCTTCGAAACGGACGGGAGTAATGATAAATTAAGCTGGGCATCCGAATTGTGTCCGCCACATTCGTAATAAATCTCACTTTGCAGAGCCACATATCCCAAACTCACTTCCGACGTATCGGTTGATGTTCCGGCTTTGTTTCCACAAGTAGGGTTTACCGCAAAATCCTCTAAGGAATAAGTAACCGGAAATTTATTGTTATAGACACGGGTCACTGGTTTATCGGGTCGATACATAATGACGGTAGTAGTCATTAAATCGGTTTCGCAGTCTTGCTTCACTTCATTAATGTATCCATCCCGCTTCCATTCCTGAAAATTTTCATGAAAAGCCAGTGAACCGTCGGTCGGATATTTTACAATGGATATGCTGTCACCTATCAAGCCTGTTGTACCGGAAACTACCTCATCATCAATTCCAAGGAACCTGTAATTACTTCGTTTCTCGCATGAGCCAAGTGAAATTGTCAACAATGCAATCCACAGAATTTGTATATGTACCCGTCTATTCATGAATGACAAAAATTAGGTTTCTCTATAAAGGGTTATATATAGCTCTTCCAAAGTTTCAGGCTTTAGAAGAGCTACATAATATAAAATGGATTATTATTTATCAGGGTTTACCATCACTCCATATTTTCAACCCAAAGAGTTTAGGAGTGGTAGTATAAGCTCCGGTTCCCGTATAAGTGGTAAATTTGAAGGATACGTTTTTTTCATTCACATAGAAGCGGAAGTATTTACCAATACCTGCATATTTAGGAACGGTAATGTCTTTATATAAAGTATAAGCTCCACCATCTACCGACTTGTAAACCTGATAATGACCTGACATACCTGTTACTGCAATCCAAAATTCAAGAAGTGAAACAGAAGGCACTGCCGAAACAGTAATTGATGAGCTTAAATTTGTATTAGCATAACCCGACTTTACGAGCGGCATTTCAAGATAGCCTGTAGTAAGTCCGTAAACTAATGATACATCACCGTGATGATTATAGCAATCGGGGTTAATGGCTCCATCATGAATCATATAGGTAATGGGCACCCCTTTGTAATAAGTTATCGTGGTATCGTATTCTACTTCGCTGCTCCATGCAAGCGGCACATAGCTTGTTCCTGTTTTATTAGCCGTTACACCCGGCACAGGTAATACATATCCTTTTAATTTCCATTTTTGGAAGTTATCATCTACATACAATACAGAACCATCGGTTACACCTTTCGACCACACTTTCAAATCATGTATGCGATAGTATTCATTTTTGCTGTCTTCCGAAGCAAATTTCAGGTAAACATTAGCTTCATTGATAGCAGCTGAAAATGATGAACCGATAGTTGTAGTAGTGGGGTTGTAAGTTGCAACCTTAGTGTAGGTAACTCCATCAGTTGATTTATACAAGGTAATACCTAATCCATTCAACGAACTGGCAGTCAATGTAAACTGGACAGTTGATACATAAGCCATTTTCGAAAGAATCATAGAAGGAGCAGCAGCTCCGCTTTGTGCCGATTTTTTATTGAATAGCACATATCCTTTTGTTATAGAGTCGCCGCTTGCTGTCAATCCCGAATACAACGTACAACCTGTATTCACCGCAGCATCTTTGTAAGTAATCATAACCGTATCGTTATTTACGCCATTGAAATAAGTCTCAGTCCAGGTATAAGATGCATCACTGGAAGTTAAATGATCTGTTCCACAACTATCAACTTTACTGGAATAACCAATCGAAAGTGCCGAAACAGAAGGCCATGCACCCGATGTCTGAAAGTTCTTATTGACAATTAAAGCTGCACCCGATGGAACTGAAGCTGTGAGAATCGAACTGTTATCTACGTCATCACTTTTACACGAAGTAAACCCTAAAATCAACAGTAATACTGTTATCGCCTTGAAAAAATGTTTTTTGTTTGTCATATCTTATAAATTTTATGAGTGAATTTCTTTATTGTTTGTATCTCGGCGGTTATTATTGAACCTTAAATCCGTTATGCACTAAAAAGAATATCGCTATTCAAAAAAAATCATAGCTATCTTTTCATTCCGTCGAATTCATATCCTCTATTTTTATTTTGTCTCAATTTTCTATTGTAAACCTATCGTTATACATACTAAAGAATAACGCAAGCTAAAAAAAACTTAAACTTTGTGCTTTTCATCAACCAGCAATTCAGATTCACCTCTAAACTCAGAAAAGAATAATTTCTGCATTTTTTCTTTACATTCTTGAATATCATTATCTTCCATATACTCCCAACCAACCCAGTTCAGTGTAGCAGACTGTAATTGATTAACAGCATCTTTGTTTGCAGAAGGGAATCCTGATTGAAGTAAAACATTTGACATTTCGGCACTTAAAATATAATCTATGAGAGCCTTATGCTCAATATATTTTCCCTTCTTCACAAGCATTTGAACCGGACTCACAATGGCACCTTCCTGAGGAAATACGATTCGGAATCTTTCTGTATTCCTTACTTTCAGAGCAAATGAATATGGCATAACATATACCGTAGTTCCGTCTATATTCCCAGCATTGAGCATTTTTACCATCTGCGATGGATGCAATCCCCTGGCTGTATTTTTCCCTAAAAGTCTTATGGCCTCATCCCCTATCGTTTTCATGTATGGAAAAAACATGGCGTTACAGAAAAAATCTGTATCTCCACGCAAGGTCAGATCGTTTGAGAATGATTCTGGTAAGATATCTAGCCATGATTGAGGTAGCATGCGAACACCTAACTTATCGGTATCCACTACCATAACCAATAAATTTGTCGTAAACCAAACCATCAACCTGTTTGGATGTACATAATTTGATTTATCAAACAAAGAATGAACTTCGGTAGAAATGGTTTCAAAATTATCGGAATTCAGAAATAATCTCTGAAAACGTTTGTGATAAAGGCTATTAATATCGGAAGAGATGAAAATATCCGGCAATTCATCAACAGAATTCAGCTTGTCAATACCCGCAAAGAAGCTTTTCTCATAATTCAGATTACCTTCTACAACAAGTTTTGAATTTTCAGCATCTACATATTCTGGAAATGCATTGAACAATGCCTGCTGAAAAGCATTTCGCAAACCACATGGAAGCAGTGCCAATAAAACAGGTTTGCTGATTTCTTCCTTCTGGTCATGTTGGACAACATCACCCAAATGACCACAACTACAAGAAGCTTTATGTTTAGATGCTTTATCCATTTACAGTTACATTGTATCGCAACTTTGCGATTTAGATGAATTATCTGAACGACTGTGTTTCCAAAAGATGTCATTCAACGATATCAACATATTGCAACAGTTATGCCAACAGCATAAAACATTGCTATACAACAAATTAAATTAAATAGCGATATTCTTTTAAAAGTATAAAGCTACTATTTGGTAGGAAATTTGAAGCGTTTCTACAAAATTGTATACAAAATGTATCAAAAGATTGGGCGGATTATAAGATTTGCTGTTCTCACACATTATAATCTTTTGAATCCAGGTGAGGTAAACGGGGATCAAGTCAAAAAGTTGTGGGGAAGTAGTAAAAATATTAGTTTTGTAGCAAAAACAGATGCTTACAAGTGGCTTTGAGTTATTATTACCCGAAGGAGTTTTAGACTATTTTGAGATCACAAATGTGGAACAGACAAAGGGTGACACTTCTATTTATTTACAAGAAAAGAATATAATACCCGAAGAGTATACAGATCGAAGATTAGAATCTAAAGGTTTCTACGAGGACAGTAAGGTTCAAGACTTTCCATTAAGAGGGAGGGTTGTATATCTGATTGTTCGCCGCAGAAGATGGCTTGATAAAGATACCGGTGATATTGTCATTCGTCATTGGGAATTAGTGGCAAAAGGAACGCGAATGACACAAGAATTCGCAACTTTTTTAAAAGGAATATCTCGATACTGAACCCATAAGTGCAAGTAGTCTTGGTAAGTACTTCTGTGTAGACGGAAAAAGATTAGAGCAACAATACATTGCCTTTTTGAGCAATTATTTAGAATGGGATCAGAAAGGACATGCCTCTGACTGGTTATTATTTCCGGAGAATATCGGTCCCTATTTAAGTCTGGATGAAACAAGTCTTTCTCAAGGAGAATTGTACACCATAATAACCAACAAGCAGGCAAAAGGGAAGAAAGGTGCATTAGTGGCTATATTAAAAGGTATAGATGCAGATAAAATCATTGACCGACTAAAAACCATAAAAGAAAGGAAAAGACATGCGGTCAAAGAGATAACCCTTGACATGTCTCCCACAATGGTAAAAATAGCCAGGAAATCTTTTCCCAAAGCAATTATAGTAACAGATCGATTTCATGTGCAACAATTAGCCTATGATGCAGTACAGGAACTGCGTATCA
>Ga0302273_1000454_pt1 | contig 18104 bp, 2 predicted proteins | sample III_Bog_N1_3_FD_198774 | JGI IMG/M metagenome (GOLD analysis project Ga0302273, IMG submission 198774) | Peat permafrost microbial communities from Stordalen Mire near Abisko, Sweden - III_Bog_N1_3 | ecosystem: Environmental > Terrestrial > Soil > Wetlands > Peat | place: Sweden: Abisko... | reverse complement strand
TGTAAGACCACTAGCATCTCGCTGAACATCATTCACAAATACCACACTGTCACTACCACGACTCAAGCTATTACGTACAGACCTACGCAACCCGTCAAAGCCCCAAGACATGGAAGTCCCACCAGGAATCGTCATTGAACTAAGCAAACCATCCGTGGAATAGCTGTAACCAAGCGAAGCGTCGTATGCCGTTGAAGCATTCAACCCATTAGTCCTATGCACATTGGTTGGCCTTCCCATCACGTCATAGGTGAGTTGCTCATTCAATACCGCGCTGTCATTGCCATATTGCACGCTCCGCGCAAGCCCCACCAGGCTTCCTGTGCGCGAGTAGCCCGTGCGGCTGTCCCAGGTGCTCACCTGTCCGCCGATGGGGGTTCCATTGCGCAACGTCACCTGCGAGAGTTCCCTGCCCAGCGCATCCGTGTTGCGATAAAGGCTGTCGGTGCCACCAGCACCCTTCACGGTGGTGCCCTGCAGGTTGTGCATCAGGTCGTAACTGTAGTGTTCGTCGATGCCCTCGGGCGTACGCTCCTCCATCAGGCGACCCTGCACGTCCCAGCGGTGGTAGCTCTCAAACCCATTGGGGTCAAGGCTCCAGATCAAATGCCCTTGGTTGTCGTACTGGTTCTTAGCCAGGTACGCAGGGTGCGCTAAGTCCGTGCCGCGCCTCACATCAATGTCTTGCCCGGCTTTGTTCTGCGTGAACTGGGTCTGGTTGCCATCTTCGTCGGTTTCGGTGTAGGTGCCGCGTAGGTCATCGTAGCTGTAGCGCCGTGTAAGCCATAGGCTGCTTGAATCCTTGCGAACCTGTACATTGGCTAAGCGACCAATCGCATCGTAACCATACTGTGTCTCGCGTCCGCTGCTGTCGCGCGCAGCAAGGGCGCTACCAAAGATGCCGTACAAGGTCTTGCGCACGTCGATTGCCCCGCCGCCGCCATGCACGGTGCGGGCCAGGTGCCCAAGGCCGTCGAAGAAGGCGCGCACAGTGTCGCCCGCAGGCTCGGTTTCGGTGAACCCCGTGTAGCCATTCGCATCGGGGCTGTCGTGGAATGCAATGCTACGCACGCTGCCATCGGCTCGGGTTTCTTTGACAACTCGTCCCAGCAGATCATAATCGAATACTGTGCAGGCTCCGCTTGGGTCGCATTGCCGCGTCTTGTGACCCAATGCATCCCATTCCGTGGAGTCCACCAGAACGTTGTTGCCATCCATGACATTCCAGTCACGGTAGTGCACCGTCGCTGTTGGCTGGCCAAAGCGGTCATAACGGAAACGTGTTGCCGCCCAGTGGGTTGCATCGCTATAGTTCAGCCGCAATGAAGGCAGAGTCGCGAACGCCCCGCTGTCCTTTGCATAGCGAGTCTCTTCCGCAAGCGTGGTATCCTTATTCACATAAAGGTAACGTTTGATGGTTCTCAATAAGGAATCACTGCGACTTAGCTCTCCGTACAAGCCACTCAGCAACGAATCTGGATAGCTCGACACCAACCGCATACTGATCTCCGCATACGGAAACCCAAGTTTGTAGAGGCTGTTCATGTCAAACCCAGCATTCACTGCTCGGTGTACTTTCACGCTATCGGGCTTTCCATTTGTTTTCGAGGTGTCATAAATCTGGGTAAAGAAGACTCCGCCTGTTCGGTGAACATATTGCTTTACTGTGACAGCATCTTCGGCACGCAATGCAAGTGTGTCCAAGTCAAACCCTAAGCTGCTCTTGCTCGTGGCCTTGAATGTTGCAATACCCGCAGCCGATGTATCCATGCGGTGCACATAGGCTGTATCCTTTGCAATGCTGTCAAGCACGCCCGCGCTACGAAGCATCGCATTTGCTCTCCATTTCTGCAAGTCTTCGGTGACATTGCGCTTTTCAAGTACTGGGTATCCCATTCCATCGTAGGACCACGTAGTGTAGTCTGGATCCACGAATCGGCTGTCCGTGGTGATTGCCTTTCCTTGCGTCGCGCGTAAATCACCTTGATAGCTGTAAAATTCTGTACGACCGCTGGTACCAATGCCCTCCGTACTCGACAGCAATTGCAATCGTCCCGACCTGTATTCAATTGTCTTTAGCGTTGCGCTGTCGGTGCCTTTAATGCCGTCCATCTGAACTGGGACATCGCGATTGATGTTGGTGCCAAAGAACACCAGCTTGTAGGTGTGCTGCGTCTGCGTTGCCGAGGTCAGCAAAGTTCCGTCAAAATTCGGTTGTGTCAGTTCGTGCTTCACAATAGTGTTTTGGATGGGCGACAAGTCCGTGTTCCCTTGTGCGCCAAGTCCATTGAAGGTGTAGATCCAACGCTCCGTCGACAACTTCGACGTGACCGTCTTACTCAAGCACGCACCATCGAGCACCGAAGCCCTTGATGCAGGCGTAAAGTTATAGGTGACGACGGAACCGTTGGGGTAATCCACCTCTGCCAAGTTGCCGTCTTTGTAAGCAAGCGTAGTGGTCAGCCATTCCGTAGAACTTTTTTGATGAGAAATGGAACCCACCATTGGCACCGTGAAAGCTCCCTTTCCGTGGGCATCGTCGAACCTGTGGTTTGTCATTGCATAGCGGGTCGAAAGCAAAGGTGTGGCACCGTCGAGTACTTGTACCACTTCGTTTCCCGATCCATCGCGAGCAATGTTGACAGAACGGCTGTCGCGGTTGTGTACCACGCTTGTAACCTGAAGGTTTGCATCGCGCACAACGTTCACGGTATCCTTGCTGATGGCATCGCCCATCTGCACGGGCAACGCCCAGAACACTTCGTAGGGCGACCAGCCGTGACGCACTACCCAATCTGTCTCAACTCCTTTGGCATTGCCTAGGCCAAACTTTGCCCAAGTGCCATTACTTTCGCGTACTAGGTAGTAGTCATTGGCGTCATCGTTTCCATACGGGAAACAGTCCACGTAAAGGATTTCGTTGCGTTCGGTATTTGACAAGCCAACATAGCCTCGCACCTTACGCGTACTTGTGGGACAGCTACCATCTGTAACTGGTTGCTCAACGGTGTCGTTGTCCGATAATATGTAGCGAGAAGCACCACCATCAGCGCGCACTAGGTTCAGTTCGGGCATGGGGTGAACAGATCTCCAGAAGTTTGATACCGTTAGAACTCTGAGATGATTGCCATCACTATCGGTAGAATCCGTATATGTTGAATCAGAATGATCTATCACAGATCCGTATTTTGAAGTGCGACTCAAGAAACCCTGTGTCTTTGATCCGAACAAGCCTATATATCCATTGACTGCGTAGCCCCAAGGCCGTAAGCGGGCTTCTCCCATATCCCACTGCATGGTACTCATGTCATAAATATTTTCCACCATGTTTGCGATTTCAATGACCGCAAGTGCAACAGCAAGCACTTGTAGTCCAGGAACGGCGGCCGTCGCACCAAGAACACCGAAGGAGCTTGCAATGTTTGCACCTAGAAGAGCAGCTTGCGCTGCAAAGCTCGCATAGTCAAGTGCACTCGCATTATCACTCGTGAATAGAAGGTAACCCTGCGCTACAAGCGCAACACCACCAAGAACCTGACCCCATGGAAGCTCTGCTACGCCCTTTGCCGAAACGACACCAATCGCACTTTTGGCTGATTGACCCGTGATAGAGACAGTAAGCAAGGCAAGGCTCGCAGCCGTGCTCGTGAAGGTCGCCACTGTGCGTCCACCCTGTTGCCAACTATCAAAGCCAAACGTGCCCCAGTTCACCATAATTGAGTTCAAGCTAAAAGCTAGACCAGCAGCACCTAGAATCGTGGAACTCACATCGGCGTATTTATCAAGTTTTGCTACCGATGAATCCAGTTTTCCAGCAGCACCCAGAATATCTACTGCTTCCTTACCAACAGTGATCGTATTCTGACTCAGACTAATGGAACCCATAAGAATTGCAAGGCTTGTAGACGCCTCCGTGGGGCTCTTCACATGGTAGTTCGACACGTCGAAATAGTTGCCACCCACCGAACGAGTTCCCGCCTTCCAGTCCGTATAGTAGCCAGGACGCACATCATCGAATCTAGGTCCCTTAAAGGGAAAGAGTTTCGTGTCTTTGTCACGACCCCTGGTTTTGTCCAATTGCATCGACTCATCGAAATCCAAGTCGTACTGATGCAGCACCAGCGGATCGCGCCAATGGCTATTGAAGGTTCGCTCCACATGGATACCCATGCCACCAGGACGGTCAAAGCCCCCTGACTCGTCCTTGAACACCAAGTTGCCGTTCAGGTCGCTGATCACGTCCTGTGCACCACTCGACGTATAGGAATGCGTGGGGCTTAAACCCTGCTCGTTATGACGTTGGATATTCGCTTGCACCGACGCAGCTACAACAAATGCAAACACAGAAAGCTTACGTACAGACAGAATCATTGTTGAGCTCCATCAATCTTCGTTTCCAGGGGCAGAACCGACCAGGACGCACCATTCAAACCACATCCACTCAGAATTACCGCAGGCAGTTCCCAAGTGGAACCCGCTGTGAGCGCATGTGAATCTAGCCTTAGAACCAAGGTACCCGGTGCATCGCCAGGATTTGGAAGTTCCATCCACCAAGGTTCCCCTGGCGGAGTTGCAGGCACAACCACGGGAGCAGCACAACCCGTTGGAAGCGTCATCTTTATTTTCACCTTCAGTTCACTTAACACCGCAAGGCCAAGGTTCTGCAGGCGAAGCTTCAGCAGCGCATGGGCTGTATCCACCTGTTCCATTTCCGCTTGTGAACTATAGCGAGTCACCGACATCTGTGTTGGAATTGCACCGTCCCACCAATCAGCAACCATTCCGGCACCCAACGTATGAGCAGAACCAGCCTTCAGGTAGAAGCCATCCTTGGCAACGGTATCAAATACGGCATCTTGGTCAGCAACAATAACCCAGCGAATGGAATCGGCGTGGGTGGGCACCACAGCACGAATTGTCACCGCACCACCAGGCACACCCGCCACAGTTCCACTTGGCAACACCAATGAACCCTCGCCAACCTCGGGACTCCAGAACAAATCGGTCTGATTCGCTTCCATCTCAAGATCAGCAGCCCTTGCTGCACCTACTACAGATCGAATCGAAGCCCATGCAGTCCCGTTCCATGACTGCATCTCGACCAAGTTGTTGTAGTCTCCATCGCGTGAATCGATCTTAGCAAGGTGAATGCGACGCTCGAAGCCATTCAAAACACGACCTCCAGGCAATGTAACACCACGGTAGCCCGTAGTGGAATCACCATCAAGATCAAGGTAAATCCAAGTACTTAGATCCTTGTCAGCAAATCCGTTGTTCCAGCTATGGATCAAGAAGTCAAGGGTTGCATTGCCCACAGAATCATGGCGTGCTGCATAAACTTCTCCGAAATCTTGCCCTCCCGCCGCAGTCGTGTCGCCCTTGGCATCCCTCGCAGCCATGCGAGCCACTGGGTTCACAATATTCAGGATCGCATGAGTAATGTTGCCAGCCTTATCAGAAACCTGCACGTCAAGTTGAGTCTGTCCCTTCTTCACAGGCAATGCTATATAGCGCATCAGTGGATCATGTTGCAACAACGGTAGCAACGCCGTAGAAATTGGCTGACCTTGCAACAGATGTTGGAACGCCGTACCATCAACTGTTACAACGGGTTCACCCTGTGGGTTCGCTTCACTGATAGCAACGACAAGACGAATGGAATCCATTCCAGCAGCATTAAAAGTCTCAGTCCAGTTGCCCGCTGTGGCGCTATTGATACGCCATGCGCTATCTGGATTGGCGACAGATAATGTATCTGTAGAATTCCCTATTGCTTGGTGAACTGTTGGGTAGAAGCGAAGGTGGTTCACTTTGCTCGCAAGGCTTGCTGAATCCAGATTTTGAATCATGGTATCAGACCAGTGTGGCCATGACGGAGCCAAGACCCTGTACACACTAACCACTGGATGAGTTGTATCAATGCTTAGAGTAATCGTTCTTCTTGCAAGGTTGCCCGCAGAATCGCGCACCTCAACGAGCAAGTCTCCTGGATCAAGTCCAAGCGCTGACTGGTGCACGTATTGATTTCCAGGGAGTCCGCTATCAGAATAGACAACTCCTGTCTGTCGCATAATCACGGAACGCAACGTCTTGTTATCATGAGCCACGACTCGCACCACAGGGTTTCCCTTGCCAATCACGAAGTACGTCGAATCACCACCCACCTTGTTGACCACTATCAAAGAATCAATCACTGGAGCATTGCCGTCCAGACGCATGATCTTGGTAGAAGTCGTTGCATTGCCATATTTGTCCGTTGCAACAAGAGTGACTCGCACTGCAGTGAAGAACGGTATTGGTTGTGGAGGAATACTGAACGTAAACAAACCTTTATCAGCGGAAACGCTATCGTGTAACACAAGTGTTCCAATGGACAAGGAAACTTGCACTTCGCCTAGTTTATGGCGTGTGTCGACACTGCCCTTCAGCTGATACACAAAGCCTTCCGTTCTTGTGCTGAGATAACCAGGCAAAGTATCACCAGTTCCCCAGTTTACCACTGGTGTCGCTGTATCGCGAATCACGAATGGTACGGTAACTGAATTGTTAGCCAAGTCAAGCTCTTGTGCAATGGGTGCAAACGAAATCTTGGCTAGCGCAGTATCAAATACGGCCGTTGAGTCAATTGGCACAAGCAACGTCACCCTGTTGTTCGACTGAATATATGGATCAGCATGGACGTTGACCGAATCACGGTAACCAGCATTTCCTGGAATGGAGATGTAGAGCTTGCTGTGTGTAGTATCCTTGGCCAATAGTCTGTAATCCACAGTCCAAGTCATCTTGCTTCCGCGCGCCACAGCCGTAGAGTCCTTGCGGTCGCTGCGGAAATGCACCAGCCCAGGGTTCGTGGAAAGGTCGGGCTTAAAGAACAACCGTTCAATAGCCGTCGCATAGTCACCCGCCATGGCAGCGCTCGTGTCGGCACCATACGGGTTGTAGACCAGGAACGAGCTCTGTGGCCCACTCACCGGATTCAGAATGGGGTGATACAGCGCATCGAGCCGCAAACGGCTTCCACCCACCATAGCGCTATCCAGGAAGATCGCCTGGTTCCCGGCATGCAGCAAGAATCCATTCTGCTTCACCGCTTCGGCCACAGGCAGCAGCCCAGCACTACGACGCGAAGAAATATTGTGCAGCATCACCGCATAAGATGTATCGATTCCACCCAATGCAATTTTCTTCACAAACAAGGTCGTGTCAAGCGAAGCCAAGGAAGCATTCGGCAGATATGAATCAGCAAGCCCAAACAATGGAAGAGCAACACCTGGAGCATCCACGGGCACTCCACCATTCCAATATTGGCGCAAAGGTTGCGCACCAAAGAATGCAAAATGCACACCCGCTTGGAATCCCATAAAGACAGAATTGCGCGGATCACCATGGAACAGTGATGGAGGCACCACTGGTTCTACGAAGACTACAAGCCCCTTCTGATCATGTGTAGCTTGCAAAGCCATGAACACCTGAGTCTGCGCTTCATTAAGAATTCCCACACGGCGAACTCCCAAAGCCCGCAAGCTATCTTGCACACGCAAGGCAAAAGAGCGAACGCTGTTCGGGGCGTTATCGCGCACGGCAATTGCAGCATCGGGGAAGCGAACCACGTAAGTTGCAAACGTATCGACAACCGCTGACGAGCTACCTAATGGGCTTGACACACTCAGGCGAAGATGGTACACTCCATCTTCCACCAAGCTATCGCTTGCCAAGAGAGACCCATTCCACGACAGACGACCAATGTTGTCGGCAACAGCAACAGAACTGCGGAACACGACTTGTTGAGAATCGTTACGCGCTTCAAGGGTTGCTGTGCCACTGCCTTGGGCACTGAAACCAACGGAAGCTACAGAAGCAAAAGTACCACCAAGACGGGATACCCAATCTGGAGTCAACTCTGGGTAAATAGAATCACCCGAGAACGAGATATTGCCAAGCTTGGGCATGGAATCGAGGACATGGATCGCTGCTTCCGCATAGCCACCAGAGCCACTCGAAGAATTCCACCATAGCCGAACCAATTTAGGAGCCCCTGAATTTGTCCACGGCACCGAAAGTAATCGTTCACCGCTTACGAAAGAGGAATCCTGCAGAGCGACGAAATGGTTTTGGTTATCTGCACCCACCAGGGCAATCTGCACAGTAACAGGAATACCATTACGCAACGTCACGGGAACCATGGAAACTGGAGCCGAAAGAGTTTGCTTCACTTCGAATCCAATTCCAGCATCGTCACCAATCGAATCCAAACGGAACGAAGCCCATAGTGCAGGTTGGACGCCTGCATTCATAAAGCCAACACCCCAACGGTACTGGCCAGGCGCATAGACCTTGCCAGCATTAGTAAGGCCATTCCATAAGAACGTCTGGAGAGAACTGCCGTTAGTCTGCGCCACACCCTTATCCGCAGTCAATTTCTGCAAGGTGTCACCATTTGGACCAAGCAGAACCGCACCCAGGGTTTCTGTATTCATGTTTTGTGACACTACGGAAAGTGTTTGTAGATGACTTGAGTTTGAAGCCGAAGGCACAAACACCGGATAACGCACAGAGGCGGAAACAACATTCGCCACCTTCCGCAGGATTCCAACATTGCGCAACACCACGGGGCCATTAACGAAATGGTATTCCAGTTTCCATAACCCCTTTGGCAATGGATATCCACTGAGGCAGCCATCCCAAGAATTTTGGTTCTCACCAGAAGCCACATCAAAGATTTCACTTGCACGGATCATGCCTGTGCTGTCAAGCAACAGGCGTTGCACACTACCCTTCTCATCAGATTGGAAGAACGCTTGGTACAGAGGCACGCCACAAACAGGATTTGTGTTCCCCGTTGCATCGGTCCACTGATCGATATTCCAAACGCCATCATCGACAAGGATTAACCGGCGCGCAGCCAAGCTCGCACCTCGATAACGTGCAAAGACATAACGGTCACCACTTCCCACCTTCGTGCGAAGAATGGCTACACGGAATTTTCCATGGGAATCCACTAACACTGGGAACTGTTTCCAGAATACCTTTGTGGAGTCCAGCAAGGAACTATTAGTCGAAAGGCTAAGTTCTAGATCCAGCGGAATCGAATCGGGCACAAGAGTCGTTGAATAACGACCATAGACCACAATAGTATCCGTAAGCATAGACACGCTGTCAATGGCAGGCACGCCGTCATGTGAATCCTTGGGCAGCACCATGGCATAACTGAAATGCGGCACAGAGGCAGACAATACCATGGCAATTGCCTCGCGATCCTGTCCATTGCTGTCCACAGAAACAAGGGAGGGCAGATCCTGGATCTGACCAGAATCGTTCAACAAATGAATACTGAAATTGCCTTTCTCGCTGTTCACGAACGCGACAATCGAAGAAAGCGAAGCAGTGTCGAAACCAGTGAGATGTCGCATGGAATAAAGCTCACGCGCCGCAATGCGGTACTGCAAGGTCGGTTCTTGCCCTGCATCAAATACTCTCCGACCCGTTGTCTGCAACTTGATGACAGGTCCAAGGGGAACCACATCGGGCATTCCATTCAGGTTGGTGACTTCAGAAGGCGCAACGGTGCTGATCGACACCACAGCACCATCACTGACCTGTGAAGCAGGGAACGTAATTTGGGCACGGCGTTCTTGTGTCACAGCCACCAACGTAGAACTGCCGCTTGCCAAGGCTTTGCCAACAACCATCTCGCGTGAATCCACACGGCTCACCAAGGCGCTGTCCGCAGAAAGGCTTTGGTACACCACATCAAGCCAGACGCGATACTTGCCATTAAGGCCAGTCACGTTCCAATATCCGAGCACAGGCACAGTGTCACCTATGGTAGACCACAGGTCGGTTTCAACCTTGGGAAGAATCTCACCATCGTAAATTGAGGTATTAGGCAAGGAATAAAAACGGTTGACCGCTATGGGTCTTGGTCCCTTAGTATCCTTAGGATCTGGGTTCCAATAAAGCTGGAAGTACTTGAACTTGTATCTGTTGCTTCCGCTAGTCACGATGGAATCAATGTGACCTGGGATGGGAACATACGATTGCAATGTCGCTTGGCTGGAAAGTTCAAGCCGTACGTTTGCGGTATCGCTGCTAACCACCTGAAGCGCTGCATTCGCAGTGGTACCATCCCATTGGAATAGTTCAAGGTTCCAATGCAGTGAATCTGCCACAAGATTAGGATTGTATACGAGCTTCTTATTACTATCCAGTTGGAACGGCGAAAGCGAATATGTGGAAGAGCTCGGGAAACTCAAACCCCTAGCATTGACCTGGGCAAGGAATCCGCTACCACGGCTTGTGCCCGTGTCTAAGCCATTGTCTCGTGAAAGGAACGACTGCCGGTTGACGTTGCCGGATCCATACAGATATCCATCGGTCTTCTTGAGTGCAGAATCCGAACGGGAACTCCAGTTGGCAAGATGGATTGGTTTGTTCAAATAATACACTGAGAGCCAATGATGACCATTGATGACAGAATCCTTTGCCTGCAAATAATTATTGGCATCGTTAAAGGCAGAGTCCTGAAGAATCGATCCATTAGCATCCAGTTCCTTGGAACTCAAGTTAGCAGAGAACTGTAGAGAGCTTGAATTGATGAATCCATAAATTTTCCCCTTCGAAAGAATTGCGGAAGAGGAATCAAGCACCTTGAAAAGGCTGTCGTAGCGAAGGTTTAGGTCATAACGGAGTGTATCCACATACGGCAAGGACCGAACAGCTGCAGCAGAATGACCCTTGGCAACAACAACATCCCAATGATCCATCATGTTACTTTGTGTCAGCTTGTCGAGAGGTCCTCTGTATGCAAAAGCTTTTCCCGTCCCATCGTCCTCAAACAAGGAGTCGGCTTCACCGGCGCCCCACGGGAACAGCACAGTCGTCGTATCCCATGTGACTCCAAGGGCATAAAGAGAATCTGTTTCCAAAGCAGGGCGGAATCGAAGATTGTCAGTGAGCGCAGCGGTGTCACTGGAAATTAAACATTGGTATTTATTACCGCTCACTCGGTATGTTGGCGTTATCCAGTGCACATGACCTGAATCCGAACGGTCATAAAAATTACGAATCACCTGTTGTGGCTGCAAAGTAACACCAAAACGATTCGTGTACACTTGGGCATTCCTGTAAACGAATCCAGGCAAACCATGCTTGGCGCCACCATGGCTGGTTGAGCAAACACTGTCTATCACAGAAGAAGCGTCCTTGGCACCACCCGTTATATAAGGAGTCTTGGTATACGATTTGCAAGATTGCCCACTTTCGCCATCCCAAGGAACATTGTCCTCAAATACGTTGCTGTTGGGAGCCTTTGCAAGTCGCCCAGCATTCAACGAGCCACTGACTTGTCCCTGAAGCTGCAAATAGTCGTGTTGCCAATTCAACAAAGGTCGAGTGGTATATGCTGATGTTGTAAGATTGTCGGTCCCAAAATTATCGTAAGAAAAATTCCATCTTTTGGGAGCTCCATCCTTTGAGGGCTGGAATACCGTTTTACCGGGCCATTCAATAGTCGTCAATTTCCCCGACGAATCTGGATATTCGGTAAGAAATAGAGAATTAGTCAGCGAGGGGGATGGGTAACTCGGTATGTTTCCATTTTTATTCTTGAAGCTCAATGTATACGTCAAAGCACCAAAAAGATCTTTGGCCTGTTCTGCTGAGCCATCGATCCTGAATCCGGTGGTGGTGTCCTCACCAACGTATGTCGGAATCTTGACTTCCGTGAACGTCATTGACTTCCCAATTCCCGTCGTGATAATAGAAGTAAAAGACGTTGTGTCTAACGCAATTCTATTGCTTGCGCAAGCCAGCTTCTTCATGAAGAATAAATTCAAATAACCATCAGAAACTTCGGAAATCCATTCGTCATCTCCAGTGTGATCATCCTGATGAATCAGCGGCGATTTGGCGAATGACGCAGAAGGCCAATCTCGTTTGATGAGTATCGGATTGGGATACTTGCGGAGCGAATCCTCACCATTGGGAGGCTGCAGGTTGAATTCAGGCTTCTCATGGCTCAAAGACCAAAGAGCCGTGTCACCAAACCAAGGCTTTGCTGCATTTACTTGAAGCGGCTGTGATGTGCTTATGCTGTCCGCCCAAGGCCTGTCAAATTTGCTCAATGCGTAGAATGAATAGCGCCATGTGATTGGACCCGCAGGCTTGTCATAGTGATCGCAATCAAAAATGCATGTTCGCTGATGAAGCATGTAATAGTCCGAGGCAATCATCTCCACAGAGTTGTAGAACTTCCGGTAATCTAATTGATATGGAACATCCAAATACCGTTTTAGCCGCTGCTTACCCAAAACGGAAGTGGTGAAGTTGAGAAGTCGCTTAGGGAAATAGCTGATGGGGCCTTGTGCGATTCCACGAAAGCGGAAACCGGTTTTGGGATCTTGTGCACTTGAAGAGTCAAGCGCAAGGAGTGGTGGCAAATTGGTAAGCACACCGACCTTGGCTACATTAAATGAAACGCGAATGTCTGGGAAAAAATTCAAGCTATCCGTCGAATAAAGAACGGCAACAAAGGTCATCATCGTGTCTGTCGAGAGCAAGGGCAAAACATTACCAAGTGAGTCCGTGAGATCATATGCATAGTCCGCAACATCTCCAAACTCATTGGTTGCAAGCCTCTTTACTACTAAGCCGTTCCGCTCAATGTTCAAGCCATAATGCAACATTCGATCAAGCCGAACTTGGATCTGCGCCTCATTCCCAGCACTTGGTGCAGATTGGAAAAGCACCGTCTGCGGAAACACATTCAACGCACTCGATGTGCTGAGAACCGCAGGGACGTCTATACGAATAGTATCACTTGCCTGAGTCATCGCTCCATTCTGGCCTGCATACTCCGCAACTAAAGTGTACGTCCCCGTGGGCAAATAGCGACCTTGAAAATCCTTGCCCGCAAGTACAGCATGGCTTGAGTGCCCCTGTGAGAACGGAATCTTGTCTTGGTATACCACATTGGCCGAAAAACTTTGCACACTCTTTCCCGATTGTAGCGAAAGAGTGATCCAGCCATCAGTCGCACCAGAATCAGAAATCGTCACAACCGCAGAGTCATTGCTCTTCAACGAATCGGTCAAGTCAATCTTGTTCCGATCTAACTTCAATGTAAGCGGAACAGATCCAACAGGGCTTGTTGCCTTGGAAGTAACAATCACTTGGTCATAGTCCCATTGCACAAATCCATTTGCAGTAAACTCGGAAACAACCAAGAGCGTATAAAGTGAATCCGATCCATTCGGAACAAAACGAGCCAGCACTCCATTCGTCAATAGTTCATGGTTGCCCAGATTGGAATTGGGGTAACCTTGATCAACCCCAGCCACCAACGAAATACTACCAGTGTTCGCTAGCTGGCTTTGCAAAGGAACAAGCATCGGGTGCCAAGACGCTGAGGACATCAGTTCAGGTAAAGTTTTTCCACTCGTAAGATGTACAGCTCCAGAAGTCCAATAGCAGCGGAAGGCACGGAAAGCGCTAGCATCAAATCCACCCGAAGCCACAATACCAACAACATTCACACCAGCATCAACATTCTGCCCAAGACTCGGAGAATAGATTTTTGTTTTGCTCTTTCCATAAATGAATGGAACAGTCACCAGACTTTCAAATCCATGGCTATCGCGAACATAGATACCAATGGAGTGCAAACCAGAATCCAATGCCTGAAAATGTAGGGCATGGTCAATATGGTATTCAGAACCTTGCAAACCACCGATGGAATCAGGCTGCAAAGCACCTGCATCCGTGGGAACAGCAACCGTTTGGCTATCAAGGAAGTAGCGAAGTACGTAGCTTCCCGTTTGACGAGGAACCACATCGACTCCCAAGGTCGCCTTTCCACCTGTGACAGCACCAACAAGCATGGGTAATAATTCTGCTGAAACCATCGCAGGCAGAGGATTGAATTCCACCGTACCATACTTTGTCGAACCCACCTGAAGGGAATCCACCCATGGAGTCATATTGCCCGCCAAGTCTTCGAGTCTCCAACGAACATGGTATGTTCCCGAAGCGATGGGCACATTGCCTTGGCTCTGACCATTCAGTACAAGGCTATCGCCACGGCCATTCCAAGTCCTCGTCCATTCGGTACTATTGCTGGTATCGCCGCGCCATGCCTGAAAACGGAAAAAGCTAGTCTCAGTGGTATCCGGTTGATCAATGACCCCATTCAGATGCACAACCATTGGCATTGCGGAACCCACCATCAACGATCCCGACACAAGCGATTGTGATTGTACGCTGAATACAGGCACACCCACTGGAGCTATTGAATCGAATAGGACTGGAGTCCATAAATGAACGGTATCCGTTCCATCGCTTGCGAACATTCCCAGCTGCGCACGGCCTTGCGGAACAGATCCATGAGGATCCCATTGAAAAAAGAGCATCCCAGAAGACCGATTGTCCAACACTTGCGTTGGCGACGAAATTTTTCCATTCGTATCCGCAGCAAGTCCCCACCAGACCGACGAAATTTTTGAAGTCAACAAATTCACAGCAAGATTCAGATACTGATGATGCTTGCTCGAAAAGCGTAATGGATCAACTCTTAAATCAAGCAACTGAATGCCACCCGCATGATGGTAGTAACCAAGGGACTGAATCTCTGCGCCGATATGATCAAGAAAACCTAACGTTGAAAAGCTCCACTTGTTTTCAGTCGTAGTCAATGGTAACGGGTTTCCCCAACTGTCCGTAACTGGTGAGCCATCGAGCATCCCACTTTGCCAAACCACATCGTTATGGAATCCACCCAACAATTCGGTGTGGACACGGCCTGATGCATCTAACAAGTCTAATTGAATACCATTCGCCTGGCGCGAAGCAACAAGCTTTCGCAAGGTCTGGACATGTGTGACACTGTCACAGGCAAACGAATTGCAACTCCAGACATCTCCTTGTGAATCCGCAATGAACAGTGTATCGCTTTTTGAAAGAAAGGCTAAGTCAATAGCCTTTCTGCCTGAAGGAAATCCTTGCGGAAGAACGTGCGTCGTACCGTTGAAAATGGAAACGCCATCACTTCCAACACCCGCAGCCTTCACGTTGCCTAAGGAATCGCTCTGAATCCTCAATAAACTTGGATGGATCCCCAAGTCAACAACCGAGTGAAACGATACGCCACTCATTGGATTCGATGCATCACTTCCATAAGGATATTTTCCCAATAAGGATCCACGCATACAGAAAATGCCTACAGGGGTTGGTGTGAGCAAGGTATCGCCACTGCCCGCTAACCAAGTGAAAGCCTGTGTCACCTTCAAATTCAAAGGCACTAAGAAAAAGTGAATGGTAGAACCACTTGCATATGCAGCAAAGGTGTTGCTGACATTGAAGAATACCGTCACATGCGAAGTCGCCCGGGCTGGAGAACCCAAGAGGGAATCCGAGATGAGCGGGGTTCCAGGTACCCACCCAACAACACTAGAGCCTTGCATGAGTGCTTGGGAATAATCACCAGCAAGCAACTGGACAGAACCTTTTGCATCGACAGAAAAAATCCCTGAAGAAAAGCTTCCGAAATTAGCCTTTGTCGCTGTAGCCTGCGCCAGAGAGCAAGCATAAATGACAATAAAAATCCATAAAGCTCGAAGCGTCACTGTTTTTTCCCCTTATCCAAGTTCCGAAGCGTCTCACGCATATTCTTTCGCATGGATGCAGTGGCACTGTCTTCATGCAACTCAGTCGGATGGCCTTTCTTTAATTGGTCAAAGGCCTCCAAGCCAAGCAAAGATCCACGCGCCATGAAATAGAGATCCATCTCCTTACGCAGGGTCAGGAACTTGCGACCTGCAGGCGTTTCAAGGAACGCTGCTGTCGCACTCATTTCCTCGGGAGTCATTCTGTTACCAACAAAGCTGGCTAGACTGTCTTCAAAATGAAAGTTGTCAATTGCTGTATGGGCTTTCTGCTCTGAAGCAGCATCTCTGGACTGCAGCTTTGAGACAATGACATCCACCTGCTTATGCAGCTGCTTTCGTAAGTCGGAAATCTGCGGAGCTTCAATGGAAGCAATCTTGTGTGGAACATCAATTTTTGCGGCAGCGACCAATAAAGGAAGAAAAGACAATAGCAGCAGATATCGAAGTTTCTTGTGCAACATAACTACCTCCACTCAACTGGATTGCCATCCACAGTGGCACTGTTCGAACTGTTGTCATAAAAAATATTGGGAAGGGAAAGAATACCTTCTTGATACTTGGCGCCAACCATAGCCCAACGGAACCTAGAAGGCACATTTGCATCCGCTGTCACAGCTAGTTCAAGAATGGTTTGTGGCGCAACAGACTTTCCAAAAACATCCGTGACTGACGATGCTCCTGAACCCAGCTTGTACTGCAAGATCGTCGAATCCGCAACCCATCCTTGGCTAGCCGCATTCCAACGTTGGCCAATCATACGAGTTGAAGGTTCTCCGGTGCTAAGACGTAAATAATCCCAGACAATGCGTTTTTCGAACCCATGGAAGCCCGTCGTCGTATCGTTGTCCAAATCCAGATAGAGAAATTGGTCGTCTTCAAATTCTGTGATCGCACAAGTCTGAACCAAGAAGAACGCTTTGTTACTGCTACGCCTGACCTGAATGGCTTCCCACTCGGGTCCTTGACTCCACAGCAAGGCATTGTCTTTGCATACCCCGTTCATTAGGTCTTCGCACTCACCACACGTAGTGGGGATAACAGCTCCGCAAACTTCTGTCACGCCAGTTCGTGTCGCTGGAATTACGCAGGAATCCGTTCCAGCTAGACCGTAACGATCCATCACCTGCAAGGACAAAACAGCACTTGTACCAATTGAAGGAGGCAACCACGAAAATGCGGACTGACTAGAAATGACACTTGATCCATTCTTCCACACCATACTCTGGATATGGTCATCTGGATCATGGCTTGCTGAAGCAGACAACGATACAGGAATACCAGACTGTGCATTCTTCAAAATTATAGGACACGTAGGAGCGATCACTGCAATCGGTGGCAAGTCAGACACCGAATAGCTCACTGTATCTGTTGAGACCAACCCACAACGATCAACGACAGAAAGAACCTTGCTGCCCGACAACGTATTGATCGGTACTGAAGCCTGATAGTTTCCCAATGTCGGCAGTGCGGTCTTTTGACCATCCACCGAGAATGACGCAAGTCCAGAAATACTATCGACCACATTTGCGTTTATTTTCCATACAGAATCTGGAGAGTGCAACACGCTCATCTTAGGGCTTGAATAGGAAATAATTGGGGTAGTCCAATCGGCTATAATATTGCGCTGTAAGCTTGCGTTCGTTCCGTCAGCCGAAGTAGCCTGAATCAAAATATTTTGATTTCCTTGATGTATCGATGAAGGCCAAGGTTTTTGGATGCTTGCATATTTTTGATTGGGTAACAATGAATCTAGAAGCGCTGTTCCATTGATAGAAAGGCTTGTATGCACAAGGTTTGTACTGGAAGCTATTCCCCATTGAATTGAACTTTGTGAAGGGTTCAGAAGGCATGAAGCAATTGTCGGAGACTCCATGCTTATTTGCAAGCCTCCGTTGTTTACCAGCAAGCTGTCCCCTGGCCCCAATAAATAATCCTGCGCCAAAAACTCTGTCCAGCCTATTCCTGAATGTGTTCTGATTTTTAAACGCCCCCTTCCTGAAGGAATCGGGGCTACATACGAAACGCTGTCAAGCCCTCCAGCAAAGGATACCACAGCCTTTCGGGTATCCGATGAGTCCAAGCTTTTTCCAGACAGAACTAAGTCTACGGTCGAGATGGGCACACGAGGGTTTGTCTGCAAAGAACCTTTCACCCAGCTAGGCAAAATGGAATCCACAGGAACAAACCCCTGAGCGCGAACAGTCCAAGAGCCAACAAAAGGATTCTTGCCCGTCGCCACATTAAGACTATATGCCGCTGACCATGAAAGCTCTGTAGTATCATCAAGCAAAGGAAAAAGAAGTTTCTGGCCAAGAACCCTAGACAGTCCAGAATAGCCGATATTTGTTGCACCAAGCTTACGGGTCTGCAACCACTGAGAAATGGTCACATTAGGAATTCCACCCACAGCCAACGGAAGGCTTCGCCACATGGAACTGAGATCGG
>Ga0302273_1000453_pt1 | contig 18107 bp, 19 predicted proteins | sample III_Bog_N1_3_FD_198774 | JGI IMG/M metagenome (GOLD analysis project Ga0302273, IMG submission 198774) | Peat permafrost microbial communities from Stordalen Mire near Abisko, Sweden - III_Bog_N1_3 | ecosystem: Environmental > Terrestrial > Soil > Wetlands > Peat | place: Sweden: Abisko... | reverse complement strand
CAACAATACCCGAGCCACCATTTCCACCTGCACCAGAATATGTACCGCCTCCTCCGCCACCACCGCCAGTATTTGCAGAAGCGCTAGAACCAGATACGGAATCAGCACCGCCATTCGCGCCACCGCCTGCGCCGCCTACAGCACCAGCTCCGCTTCCTGCGGTGCCACCACCGCCACCACCACAATAAAGAGCACCAGTAGTCTCTCCAAACTCTTTCGTCGTTGTTCCTTGCCCGGTGCCTCCATAATGTGTACCAGCTCCAGAAATTTGATTCGCAGCCATACCACCATTACTGGCACCACTTCCGCCAACGCCCTGGAACATTTGGCACCCGCCTCCAGAACCACCGTTGATACTTGCGCCTCCAGAAGCACTGAACCCAAATGCGCTAGAAGCTCCGCCCGGATTATTAGGCGCAAAAGTGCTAGCTTGCGGCGCGCTTCCAGCTCCTCCTGCACCAATAACAATTGAATACGGTGTGCTAGCCTGAATCCCACTGATCGCCAGTTGCGTACGCGTGTACCCACCACCACCACCACCGCCACTGAAGTTATGATTGGTACCAACCCCACCTGCACCACCAGCTCCGCCGCCAGCGATAAACAAATCAACCGTCGTTGCTGGTGCTTGAAGGAATGTTAGTACACCACTTGTAAGAAGCTTCATGCGCCAATGACCACTTCCGTCGTCAATCAAAGTGGAAGCCCCTGTATAGGTGATATCCGTGGCTGGATTGAAAGTGTTTGAAATTTGGTACCAAATATCAGTGAAATAATACGCTGCCCGGGATACCCACGCAGTCCCATTGTATTGCTTCACCCGCAACACATTGATATTCGCAACAGCGCCAGTTTTCTTTAGCAGCCTTATAATATTGGAACTTGCTCCATCCGTCTGCATCCATACGTCACCTGTCGCGGGGCTTGACGGCTCAGCAACTGAGGCCGTCCACTTGTTTATCGTGACTGCAGTGTTAATCCATATCAGCCCCGAAACCCCTGTCGGCTGCACAGTGCCGCCGACCACACTGATAGCCAGCTCACCCACACCGCCACCGCCGTGATTAAAGATCGTTACACTCATGCGCTCACCTCCGATACAGACAAACTGACCGTCAGATCAACCGTTGGCAAACTGGCGGCAGTGAACGTGACGGATCCAGCCGATGCAGCGGAGATGTGGACATCCGCCTCGGTGTAGACCTTTCGACTCGCTTCGAGCGCCCCGCCATGCAGCACACAGTTAGCAGGGACAATAGCGACTGACAGCGTCTGTGTGTACACCGTCCCGCTAAACGTCCATCCGGAAGCGAGCAGCGTCGCTGTCGCTGCCCTGGCACGGTACTGGGTGATCAGGTTGAGCAGGTTCCCCGCCACATCCGCACCAAGCGTATTCTGAATGGTTGCAAACCAAGTAGTGAAATCAGCCTGCCGCGCGGTTCGCCAACCGGAAAAGCTGCTCTGCTGCTGATCCTTGTAATCATTCAGCGCACCAACCACCTGTGCGATCCAAGCCTCAATGTTGCTGGGTACCACCATGCCGCTGACCGGACGTTCATCGATAATGACCGCCTGAGAGAGGGACGCGGCTGTCCGGCTGACTGCTATCCGTGCGAGCGAGATGTCGAAGCCGTCCGAATCGTTCTTGAGCGCAGGTGCGACCGGTGTGCTGCCGGGGCTGCCCTGTATATAAAGCAGGATGGTCTTTCGATTGCTGTAACCCGCTCTGACCACAATCCGGTCGATGCGGTCGGCTCCTGCATAGGGAGCGGCTATAGTCATGCTCTTGTCCGAACCATTGACCCCGATCCGGCCTTCAATCACGCAGGTGCCCGCCTTCACGGTCACGTTGAAATCACCGACCGCCAGCACCTGCAGAGCGGTCGCACTCTTCATGGCCACGCCGGTGGTGATCAGCGCCTTCAGGATTCTGGCCAGATCATCCGCATCGTGCAGCCGGTCGCCTCCCACGCTGTTATAGGGATAGTATTTATCCATATCCATGGTTTCACCTCATTTTGATGCGTTCTGCAATGGTGGGGAGCGGGCTGCCAATGGTCAGTTTCCGGGGGAGTAATCCATTTTTCTGCTGCCGGACTTCCTCGGTGATCCGCACACTCACATCCATCGCCCAGCTTGCCTTGCGAACGGTCACCACATCCCCGAGGGTATAATCCACACCGTAAGCCAGCAGCTGCTCGCTCCCCGGCAGATCGCCCGTGGCGCTCTTCACCGGGCGCGCTTTGTCCAGTTCCTTCTGTGCCGCCTCGATTTTCTTCTGCCGGTACTGGTCATCGGTGAGCGTGGTCGTGCTGCCGTCCGCGTTGGTAACCTCTTTCCCGCCGCTGTCGCTCGTGCAATCCTCAAAACGCTGAAAACCGGTGCTGGCGGTTTCACCAACCTCCAGCACCGTATCGTCGGAATCCGAAATGTACATGACGTTTTTGCTGTCCGCGATGCTCTCGGTGTACTCAATGTTCTGGATGGTTTCCAGTGTTTCATCAAACAGGATGGGCACATTGCCGGCTGCGTTGCCGACACTGCGGTCATGCCCGGCGCTGACGGTGAGCACCATCGTGCGCTCTGTACTTTGAAATAGTACCTGCATGTTCAGGCTGCTAGCCTCACAGATCGCCTGAAATGTGGTCAGATAGGCATCCGCTGTCGCCTCCATGGTGATGTCATCGCCCATTGCAGAAGATATCTGCCACGTGAAACGCGGGAAAGCCCGTCTGCTGTCCGAAAAAAGTCCGGTAAGCATTTGGTTCATCACCGCGCCGGACTTGCCCTGATATACCTTGGCAAGCGCCAGCACACGCTGGTTGAGCAGCCATTTCAGGCATGCACCCTTGACCGTAATCACCTCTTCGCCGCTAGGCTCCGTATGCTTTTCACAAGTGGTTACCAGATAAGCCGTTTCATCACCCTGTGGCCACAGCAGCGCGTCCGTCCGGATGAGCTTTGTGGTATCGTTCAGCGGACACTCAAACTCAATCGCGCCGGGCTTGACCGCCTTGTGGGTAATCCCCAGCCCGCTGTAACTGTCGATCACCCCACAGGGGATATGGTCGTAGGGAGTATAGAGCCATAGCTGCATTTTCACACCTCCAGATAGCAGGAATAATAGAAAACAGCAACGGTCAAAGCGCTTTCGCCGCTCTCCGCGCTGTAAGCCAGATAGTTGTCCCCGGGCGAAAGCTGCAGGAAGGTAATGTTTGCGATATCCAAAAGGCTAAACGCATTGCTCTCCACGCCGCCCACCGCCCGGTAGACCGTTGCCTTCTTTTCACCCACACCCGTCTGAAGCGTCAGGATATCGCCGTCATGAAGCGTGGTCTTCACCAGCATAGACTGCGCCCGGTTCATGGCGTTGGCAATCTTGGGGTTGATCACCTCGCTTCGGGCTGTGAACACCACCCGCATCCCTGCAGGCGCGGTACCGAGGTTTTGCACGTTAATCACACGCTCCTCGGTACGCTGACCAAACAGAAATCCCACGCCCTGCTCAACTGTAAGCGGATAGCCAAACATCGGCTTCCACGTGGCGATGTTCACCCTGCTTTCGCTTTCTTCCCGCCAATAGGGGTTGGGGCAGAGAAAGAACAGATTCACAATGGAGCCGTCCGAGGTGTTGACGCTCACCTTTTCCACAACACAGCGAATGTCCCGCGTGAGCGACCCGCGTATGAGTCGCAGCGTGCCTAACGATTTCGGGTTCATCGTGCGTATGATCTGATTGCGCACATTCACCACGTCGGAAAGAAGCTTGAGTGTCAAGCCGATGCGCCTCGCAGATAGCTTGGAACCGACATAGGTGCTGCCGTCCTGTCCGCTTTGGTCACTGACATACACGCTGTTTTCATAGCCGAACAGCCCGTCCTGCTCCGTCAGCAGGATCTCCGGCAGGGGAGGCGAGGTATTGGTACACACAAACTGTGCACCGTTGTCGCCCAGATAAAGGATTTTCATATATCGCCTCCATTACAGCCCGATCTGCTGGCTCAGTTTTTTGGTGGAAGCATCGGTATAGGTTAGCCGCACCGGAATCTTGATGCCGTTGTTGGCAATCAGCTGCGCAGCGTCCATCGCCCTGCGGATGCTGTTACGGATCGCCGTTTTGAGGGTTTCAGAGCGCGACTGTATCCCGCTGATCAGGCCATCCATCATGGACTGACCAATCTGCGGGAATTCTGTTGTAAGCGTCTGGAAGGGTGTTGTGAGCAGGCCAATGTTTTCATTGACCCCCTGCGCGCCGCCGAGGATGACGTTTTTATAGATTTCTTTCATGACCGTGGAGGGCGACTGAATACCCCATGTGGCTTTCACCTGAGCTATCAGGTCTTTGGAGGCGGTATCCATCGCGCCGCCTGCAATCCCGTAGTTTTCCGTTAGTCCGTCCGCCAAGCCCTGCCAGATGTCCGTGGAAACCTCACCACCGCTGGGTTTGAAGTCAATCATCGCAAACAGGCCTTTCACATTGTCACCCAGCTTGCTGGTGTCCACCTGACTCAAATCCACGCCATCCATGGAGCTTTTGAGCATTTCCATGACAGGGTTAAAATCGCCGGTCTCCATTTCGCCGGTGATCTGTTTTCCCAGCTCGGTTTTATACTTGTCCAGCAGGATGTCAAGTGTTCCGTCCTCCACCATGCTGGCCACATCCACCTTCGAAGGATCCACCTTCATGAGGCCAGCAAGCATCGTCTGCAGCTTTGTCCGAAACTCCGGATTGGAGGTGCTCATATCGGCACTCTTGTCCACACCATTCAGGAAGCCCAGCTTCACATAGTTGTCCAGCAGCGTGCCCAGACGGTTTTCGCCGCCCTCCACGCTCTGAGCAGCAGCGGTTACGCCATCGTTGAGGATGGCAACGATCTTAGCCTGATAATCCTTTTTCGCCTGCTCCTCGTCCTTGAACTCGGTTGTGATGCCTTCCTTGATAATGACAACCGCACTGTCATCGCCGGTTTCATCCGCCGCTGCCTGCGCAGCCTCCAGCGCTTTCTGTTTTTGGGCAATGGTGGTTTTGCGCGCCTGCTCTTTGGTGGCATAATCATTGCCTGCGATTTTCAAGCCTAGCGTGGTATAAGCCTGCGCCTGCTCCGGAGAAGCCTCTCCGCTTTGGATGTACACCTGCTGCGCTTTGTAGTATTCGGCCAGCCCTTCATTGGCAGCGGCGATCTCGCCCTTCATGGTGGCAATCAGGGTGAGCAGCTCGTTATACCGCGCGATTTTATCGGCGGTAATGCTCTCGGTACCCCCTTTCATGGCATCCAGCAGCGTGTTCAGCTCGGTCTGGTAGCCCTGAAGCTCGGCAATCTGCTTGTCGCCGCTGGTTTCAGCAGCTGCAACGATCTTCGTTTTACTCTCATCGGATAGCCCGGCAATCCCGTCCAGTGCGGCAGCGATCTCCGCCGCCTTAGTCGCGGTATCCGTTTTCACACCGGCAATGGCATCGTCCACCCAGGCATCAATGGTTTTACGGAGCTTGTTTCCTTCGCCCTTGGTAAGCTTGCCGTCCGCGATGGCGCTTTCCAGATCGCTGGCCAGATCGGTTTTTTCCACATCCACTTTAGCCTGAATTTCCATGACCTTTTTGGTATTGGTCAAAACGTCGTTCACCTTCGCGTCGAAGTCAGCCTTGCTGTTATCGTCCAGCTCAATGCCAACGCTGATAATGCGGTTTTTGAGTTTCGCCTGATCGCTGTTCGCTTCCGCGATCTTGCTGATCAAGCTGAAAATCACAAGCCCGGCAGCGCCCGCCGCCAGCGGCAGACCCACCAGACCCAGCGCGCCGGACAGCCCTCCGGCCTTCCCGATGACCGTCACCAGCTTCGCAATACCGGATACGGTGCTGACAATGCCGCCCAGCGCCTTGGTGGTCGGACCCACCAGCGCCAGTGCTCCGGCTCCAAACAGAAGGTTGGTACGCGCGGTATCATCCAGCGTGCTCAACCCTGTAACCAACCCGTCCACTTTATCCAGAATGTTGCCGATGGCCGGAAGCATCGTGTCGCCAAACTGCAACGCGCTGTTCTTCAGCCGGTTCAACATCGCAGCCAGTTTATTGCCCCGTGTGTTGCTAATCGTTTCAAACGCCTGATCGACCGCACCGGCGCTGTTACTCATAGCATCCAGCGTCTTGGTAAACGTTTCGCTCTGCGCACCGGCCAGCGAAGCGACCGCCTTATAGGCTTCGACGCTGCCAAACAACCGGGCAAGCGCCTCCTCGTTGCCATTCGCCTTTACCCCAATATCCGCAATGAATCTCGCCAGCCCTTTGCTCTTGATGGCTGTCGCATCGAACTCAATCCCCAGCTCCTTAGCGGTTTTCTTGGCTTCAGCAGAAGGCTTGAGCACACTGGCCAGCACCTGATTGAGCATGGTCATGCTCTGGCTGGTGGAGATACCGCCCATGGTCATCGCAGCGGACGCTGCCAGCACCTCGCCGTAACTGACCTTCAGGCCGCTTGCGGTTGCCGCCACCAGACCGATGCTGCCTGCGATCTCGCCCAGCGTGGTTTTACCAAGATTCTGGGCTACGATCATTTTGTTGTATATATCGGTCGCCGCGCTCGCATCGAGATTCCACGCGTTGAGCACGGACGTACTGCCATTAACCGCCGTGGTCAGATCGGAAAAACCGCCCTTGGCCGCCTTGGCACTGACCCCCATATACTGCGTGGATTGCGAAGTGGCAACGCCAGCGGAGATCGCCTGGTACTCTGCTTCGGAAAGGTCGCCGATGGCCGTATTGGTATCGTCGCTGATCTGTAAAAGCTCGGTGCCGATGCTGGCAAGGTTTTTCTTACTGGTATCCGCAACGGTTGCGATCTTTGCCAGCCGATCCTCAAAGTCCAGCGCCGCATCAGAAGCCAGATAAAGCCCCGCCGTGATCGGCGCGGTCAGCCCGATCGTCGCCTTATTACCGAAGGAATTGAGCGATTTTCCGGCTGTACCGAAACGCTTTTCTGTTTTCTCTGCCGCCGCTTCCAGCTTGCCCCATGCACTGGACTGTTTCTTGATCTCGGTCTCAGTGCGATTCAGCTCCTGCCGGGTCTGGGCGGTCTGGGTACGCATGCCGTTGTAAGCGGCTTCTGTGCTGGAGATTTTCCCCTGCAGGGTCGCCATGTTGCTGGAAACCTGCTTTTGCTGATCTGTCAGGGATTTATACTCGGTTTTCAGCTGCTCAACACGATCCGCCAGCTGCTTCATTTCATCCCCAGCGAGATCACCGGCTTTTTGATGCGCCTTGAGTTCCTGCCTTGCCTGCTCATACGCCACCTTCGCGTCGGACACCTTGTCCTTCAGCTCAGTTTGAGCAGAACCAAGGCTGGTCATTTTCCCGCGCAACTGCTCCAGCTGACTGCGATAGGCAACCGTTGCAGATTGTTGTACAGTAAGCTTTTGAGCAAGAGCAATCTGCTTTTGACCCAGCGTATCGTACTTCTGCCCGGCAGCGGCAGCCTCGGCGGCACTGGCCTTAAAGCTGCTGTCGATGGCCTTCAGCTCCGTGCCCACGCGTTTCATACCCGTGTCAAAACTGCCGGACGATAGCGCCAGCTTGACCGCAAGCGAGCCTACAACCTCCTCCGCCGCCATGGTTCCTCACCTCCTAAAAAATGCCGAACTGATCGATATACAAGCCTTTGTTGCCATGCTCGTCGGTTACCAGCGGAGTGGCCGTTTGTTCATGGTTGCTCTTGGACTTGGGCGAATACCCCAGCAGCCGGATGTAGTAGCACACATCCATTCCGTCAATCTCCGGCATCGTCCAACCCTTCTCCATAAGCGAAAGATAGGTTTCCGCAAAGAAATCGCCCCAGTCGGCTATTTCGCCGTCTGGGGCTGCGGGTTTTTATCAGGAAGCCCTCCGCAAGATCATCGGCTACGTCGTTCATGACGGCGTCGATGATCTTTTGTGCATCGAAGAACCACCCCTGATAGCCGTCCAGATACTCCTGCGCGGTAAACTGGTTGTCAAATGCCTTCACCACAAAACCAGTCATTTCGTCCATCAGGTCATCAGGATAATCGCCGCCGCTTTCCGTGAGCACCGTTACGATTTTCTTTTTGAGGGTATAGGCCTCGCGGCCTTTGCGGGCGGTCGTACTGGCGAAGTAATCGCAGGATTTACCTTTGATTTGAAGTGTGATTTTCACAGGAGAGCCTCCTCATCGTCAGGAAAGGCGTACCGGTATCGGCACGTATCTCCTGTATTCATTTCAAGGAACATTTACGCAGGGGTTTTCACGGTAGCCGGTTCGTAAACAGCCTTTGTCCAGTTGGCGACCACCGTAGGCGAGAGGCCAACGGTGTTGCTGTCGATGGCGATCTTCATGTTTTTATCGGAAGAACGCTGGGTCGCCTTGAACTTGATCTTGCGGTTCTGAATGGTAACATTGCTGCCTTCCTGCCCTTTGAAGGAACTCTCCGGAGAGGAAGGGGTGAATTTGTACAACCACACCAGCTTGTCGGCCCCGTCGCTTTTACGGGCGCGGAAGCCCAACGCAATATCGCTGGCGTGATCATTGCTGCCCATCACCACCGCGCCGTTGGCGTCCAGCTTCCGGCCAAACCAGTCCACTTCCATCTCGGGCGGAATAATGTTCACTTCTACCTCGCCGTCCGCGTCGCCGTTGGCGTTGACGATACAGAAGGTGCCATCGTCACCAAAGCTCTGCGCCTGATTGCTGCTGGGTGTAAAACCAAGGCTCTGTACGCCGATCAGCTGCTTCACCTCGTCATAGACGGTACCGTCTACGCTGTCCGACAGAATCTTCGCATACACCAGATCGCGCATGCCTACGACTGGTAGCACCTTACCAAGGATAATGGGTTCATTCATGGATGATTTTCCTCCAGTTTCAAAAGTCTGATTTCTACATGTTGACGGTCATTGAGGTAATCGTCGCTCCGGCCACGGTACAGATAGCCATCAGCCATGGCTGCGTTCATAACGATGCGTGCCTTGGTGTCCGCATCGGCAGTCGTGAACAGATCCACCTGCATGTATGCGCCAAAGAGGATGGGCTGATCGTCACCGCTCATTTCTGGCTGGTGGGTGAGCATACGCACAATCGCGTAAGTTGCCGTAGCCTGTGGCAGCGCCAGCGCGCTGCAGCTGATGCCAAGACTTTCGACAATGCCCTTGAGTTCGCTATAGGTGCTCACCGATGCTTCACCACCTGTGCCACCGCGCTCTTGATCTTTTCATACGCAGCCTTCTTCTGTTCCTCGAAGGCCGGGTAAAGGTAGGGTCGGGGCATAACGTACTTGTCGCCCTTGTTCCAGCCGCCCGGCGCATGGCCGTACTCCACCAGATGGTCATGAGCGCCGCCAGCACCGTGGTGGACGGTTGTGACGGTTTTGTACTTGCCGACCGTGGTGCTGGTTTGGAGGCTGTCAGCCAGATCGCCAGTCTGCGAGTGAATCCGTCGCCTGGCAGCGTCGATCACCAGCCCGCCGCCCTGCTCCAGCGCGGACGCGATTTCCCGGCGCTCTGCCACGGTGGACGGTTGATCAAAGAACTGCTGCACCTCTTCCATGCCGGTTAAACTCAGGTCGACAATGCCGTATCCCATGCCTCCACCTCCTTGCAGACAAGCTCGTATTTAAGACCATTCTTGGTACGATTCTGAATGCTGTAGAGCAAGCCATCCAGCATAACAAAGGGTTCATCGCCGTAGTCATCCGCGTAGATGAACGCCTTCATTTCGGGTTTCTGGATATAAGCCATACCCTGATACTGCTCCGAAACGCCAAGGGAGCGCACCTCCGCCGCCACGGTGCGCCGGTTGGCAGCGCCGGGTCGGTTGGTTTTCGCACCCATGCTGTCGGTACCCATAACGCCCGGCACCAGTTTGAGCGGCTCGGTCATGAGCGATGCGGTCAGGGTCAGGTCGGAAATCGGCTGGCCATTGTCATCGTCCTGTCCGTGAAACGCGCGGATGATCTCATAAGAGGGTTCGAAATCCGAAAGCGTATTCGTATTTCGCAGGACCACCGCGTCGCCCTTTTCAAGGGAGCGCGACTGACAGACCCTTACACGGGCATTGGTTTGCACTCCCTCGCTCTCATTTTCCTTGGAGGGCTGGGTCTCAAACGAAAGCTCCTTATACCATGACTGATACACTGGTACAAAGACACGGTCGTTTCTTCGCAGAACGGTACATATCCCGCTGTCAAGGATCATGCTGTTGCAACCACCTTTCCCGCCTGCGCAAGCGGAGCCAGTCGGGCATGGCTCCGCTTGCGTCGCGGTTTTGGTATTGCCAAACGACGTAGTCAGCACAGAACATGAGGTCATCCGGTTTTGTGGAATCCAGCACAATGCCGGATCTCGCCAGCTCGGCGACCGCCGCCTCAATGCGTTTTGTCAGGTAGTCATCCAGCGTCGTGTCGGACGCAAGCCGGTTGAGTCTGGCTTTCACCAGCGCCAGTGTGGTTGTCTGATCGTATGCCATCCGCACGCGCCCTCCTCATGGTGGATTACTCGTTGCCCAGCAACGTTGGATAATCGTGTTTACCGACAATCCCTGTTTCGGGTAGACGCTTCTGACGCTGCAACTGCTGCACCGCGCGCACGGTGCGCAGGTCGTATACCCCGCTGACCGCCACGTCAAGGCCAGAGGAGGAAAGCGCCTATTGCAATGCCTTCACATCCTCGCCGTCCGCACCGAATTTCAGCGTGCGATTATACGGGTATGCTGCTGCCTTCCGATTTCCCTTCGCAAGTTTGGTCTCTGTAACCTGCGCGGCATCTTCCACGGGTTCAACCGCCGCTGTCTGTTCAGTGACTTCCACAGGTTCAACCACCGCCGCTTGTTCGGCGGTTTCTATGGGTTCAATCGCTGCCGCCTGTTCGGTGGTTTCGGTGGGTTCAACCACCGTATTTTTCTTTCTGGTTGCCATCTTTCACACCGCACTTACGCGTTGGCCGTGTCGGCCACGAAAGTCACGCTGATGGTGGGCGTACCGCCGCCGATGGCGATGGCCGCAAATCCCTCGGCAATCACCAGCAGACCGTCATAGCGCGCGGTGCCTTTATACAGCGTGATATCCTCAAGAAACAGCACATGTTCGGACATGGCCAGCTGAACGCCCTTGCGCTCCGCCAGCAGGTATTCGTCGGCGTAGCCGTAGACGATATCGCCGTCCGGGATGAAGTCCAGCTCGATAATCTTACCGCCGATGACCGGCATGGTATTCTGAATACCCGACACGATCGCGCCGCTGGCGTTGATGCTCATGGCTTCGATGTTAATCGTCTGGTGGGTGGATTCGTTCATGAGCCACACCTTCACGCCACGGCTGTACTTGCCCTTGGCGACCTTCGTAGCTTTAGCAATGCCCTTGAACAGCTCAATGCCCGTAAGCTGGGTATAGTTGCCTGCCGTACCGCCGCGCACGGCTAGAATGTTTTTCGTGTGCAGATCCACCCACTGACGGGCGTTCTCACCGTAGCCGTCAGGCTCGGCGGTCTGCGCCAGCCGGGCTACAATGCCCAGCGGCATTTTGATGCCGGTGCCGTAGACAATGGCCTTGTCCAATGCGTAGCCGATAGCCTGACCGATAGCGTTTAGAATCTCGGTAGCCAGCGAAAGGTCGCTGTCCTCCAGCAGGCTGTTGTTGATCGGGATGTAACCCGCCACCTTGTAGCCATCCACCTCGACCTGCGAAAAGGAAAGGCCGATCTCGTTGATCTTGCCCTTCATTTCCGTCCATACGGCTTCAGGAATGCTGCCCGCAACGTTCTGACGGGCGGTACCCTTCACCGCCTTGAAGTAAACCTTGGAAATGAGCTTGGAAAACTTGTCGATGTTCTCGCGGATCAGGGGAAGCACATTATCGGGAATGTTCAGCTCCGCGCCGGTGACCGCGCGCTGCTGGCGACCGAGGTCACGTACACGCTGCAGGAAGTCCTTCACATCCTGCCGGGCGAGGAACGAATCGCGCTCCTGAAGGTTCATGCCGAAGAACCGGTTACGGTTTGCCATAGGGTGTTCATCCTCTCTTTCATGGGTCGGGTTGGAAGCGGGTGCGGCAGGCGGCGCGGGGTTCGCCGCTCGGGCGTTGAGATCGTCCAGCTCCTGCTGGAGCGTGCGAATCTGTTCCTCAATACCCGCCACCTGCTGGTTGTGGGTATCCTGTTCCTGAGTGAGCGCCGCGCGGTCGGTTTCCAGCAAAGTCACGTCGCCTTCGACTGTCTGCCGGTCCTTCTCCGCCGTTTCCGCCGTCATTTCATTAAGCGCAGCGGTCAACTCCGCCTCGCGGGTATCCAGCGCAGCGGCGCGGGTAGCAAAATCTGCGTCGCCGGTGCGTAAGGCATCCCGCTGCGCGGTCAGGGCTTGAATCTTCTTACCGAGAATCAGTTGTCTGAGTGCCATGGTGTTCGATCCTTCCTTTCATGCGCGCTTTCCATTCGTCCAGCGCACGCTTCTTGATCTGTGCCAAATCGCCTTTTCGGGCGGAAATGGAGGTGTCTGCATAGGCAGGGAACGTCACACAGGACACCTCATAGAGTTTGACCTTGAGCAATATCCAGTGGATGGAGCCATCCTCGCGGTATTCGGTTTTTTCATCGAGGATTTCAAAGCCGAAGGAACACTGATCTACATCGCCGCGCTGAACGCGGGAGTAGAGGTTCATCGCGTCGGAATCCTCTGCGTTGACGTGGATACGCCCCCACAGGCCGTGTTCATCCACGCGCAGTTCCAACGTGCCTGCCTTCGTGCGCCCCAGCACCAGCCGGGTCTCGTGGTCGATCAGGGCACGGATATCGTCGGCAAGCGTACCGTCAAACGCATGAGGGTCAACGCTTTCCGTAGCCCCCGGCCACAGCTCGTAGGTACCTGTGAAGGTGGCAAAGTATCCCTCGATGTACTTTTCCGCGCCCTGCTCCACAGCGCGAAAGCTGGTCGGATAGCAGTGCGACCTGCGGAATCCGGGTTCATTGGGCATTATCATCACCTCCATCCTTAGGTTTCTTTGCAGGCTTGTTTTCTGCACCGGCGCTTACGAGCTTTTTCTGATTGCCCAGCTCATCTGCGGGCAGGTAGTTCTCCAATGCCAGCAGCTCATCCATTTCATCATCCGGCGACATGCCGATCCAGTCGCGCCATTCGTTGCGACGCATGGCCATGCGGTCGACCATTTCAGATCCGGCCTGCACAATCTCGGATAAATCGTAGGCATACAGACTGCGCGGGTTAAACCGCCAGTACAGATCCGGCGAGATCAGGATTTTGCGCGTCAGTTCCTGCTCAATGAGCTTTGCCCTGGGCATTACGCGCGTTTTGACAAAGGCGTTGAATTCATCCTTCTTGAAGTCGCCTACGCCGACCAGAAATGGAGGAACGCCGAAGATAGCCGCAACCGAACGTTTATCCAGTTCCAGGTTGGACTTGATCGCCAGATCGTTGAGCGTCAGCGGCTTCACCTGTTCCACCGTGAACGCCTCGGAGGGGATGAACCACGGTCGGCCGTGATCTGTTTCATCCAGATACTGATTCGCAATCTTTCGGCGACCCTCCGCATTTTGGTACTCTTCCTTCAGACCATCCACCTTGACGATCAGGGAAGGGGTAGGCGATTCGAGCAGCGCGCGCTTGGTCTGGTTCGCCTGCCGGATGCATTTCACCACGTCGTTCAGGGCCACGTTGTACCCGGTGCCGTGCCACGGCTCCTCCGGATCCGGACGTAGCACAAAGTGCAGCACCTCATCCGGCTGCAGCGTTTCTGCGCCATAACGGATCAGGTAGCTGTTACCGTTCGCCATAAAGGACAAGCGGCTCGGTTTGAGCGGTACCAGTTCGTCCAAAAAGCCGTCCGGTGTGAATTTCGGATATGTCACCTGGTTACCCGCGCCATCCAGCAGCAGCGTCCATACGATGAGCGACACCAGCGCCTGCCGGGTCATGTACCGGTTGGGTTCAACGTCGAGCTTGCGTGCCAACCCGTCCTTCACACGCACGTCGCCCTGCGCCGTGTTTCGCATCAGGTGCAGCGTCATCGCACCGATGAGGTCGGCATAGACCGAGGCACACATTTGCACCTCCGGACATTGGGTGAGCGGCCTGTAGCCCTCCTCGGAGCAGAAAAAATCCCATGCAGCGTTGCTGCACAGGAGAGAACCCGTATTCACTTGCATTTCCCGCTTTTGCGCGATGGGAGCGTCACGGCTCTTTGGACTGGCATATCTGCGCTTTTTACTCAAGATAATCCCATCCCTTCGTATTACCTGCTTTTTCCATATCCTCTTTCATTCGCACGACGGCGAACACATCCGCGTCGAAGATATCGATGCGGTGAGTATCTTCCACCTTTTCATACTGGATCATGTCATCCGTCTTTTCAATGGCGGCGACATTCTGTACACAGTACTCGTAGGCTTCGGAACCGAGGTAATTAAGCTGGTTGTTCTTGGCTTTGTTTTCAATGTGCCGGAAGCCCTCCGACTTGCGATAGAAGTACTGGGTCTGGTCAATGATCTTGAAACCTGCTTTTTTCATACCGAGGAAATACTCGCGGCAGAACTTGCGGTCATGACCGACCTGTACGATTTTGAAACCGAGCTTTTTCATGGCAATAAACCAGTTTACAATCTCTGCGTGGTTGGTGGTAGGTGCGTTGCTCATATCCAGCCAACCGTCATCTTTCCAGCCAAACAGCGGAATGTTATCCTCCTCCGCCTTGACAGAAGCAGCCACAATGGGAAACCACGCATGGGAAATGGCAATGTCGATATCCCCGTACTGGCCATGCAGAACACCAGCGGTAAGATCATACAGTTTGGCAAGGTCAGCGCCGCCATACCACCGGATGTTTAGCCCTGCCAGGTGCTTGAGTTTTTTAGCCAGCGGCCATGCCGGATCGATCTCCAGCGCTTCCCCGGCTATGCGATTGCTGGTTCTAAACTCGGCGATATTGAAGTACGCTTTGACAGAAGCCGTGAAGATATTGAGCGACTTAGCAAGAAAGTCCTTACGCTGCTGGGGATCGTTAGCCGCCTGCTCCGCGTCGTTCATGATATCAGCCGGTCGGATGGTCACGCCATAATTGGGATTCGCCTTCTGGTGCTGGATGGGATTGATGTAATCGACGTTCCCTTTTTCATCCTGATCCGCTGCGCAGACGAAAATGAAATAGGCCCAGTTGGTAACGGAGCCGTTGAGGATCTTCCGGCAATAGGCAAGGCGCTGTGCACAGAAGGACGTACCATCATCACCGGCTGTGGTAATGCCGATGACCAGCTTATTGGTATACGCTTTTGTAGCTTCCTTAAGGATGTTGTACTGCTTAGGGGATTTGTACGCGTGGATTTCATCAGCCACCACAATATTGCAATTGAATGAATCCTGCGCATCCGGATTGCTGGCTAGCGCAACCAGATGCAGGGAGCCTCCGCCGATGTCCTCGTTGGCGACCGAGTGCTCCATGTTGTTATCGAGGATCCGCCAGCCGTCGATTTGCGCTTCCTTGCGGCTGCCGTACTGCACCTGTTCGATGTTGTACGACCAGTTACCGAAGGTTTCCATAGCCTGCTTGAGCGCAGCGCCGACTACGTATACCTTGGAACCGCTCAAACGCTGGAGGAGGCCAAGCGCCCACGACAGCGCTGAAACGAAAATCGTTTTGCCGTTTTTACGCGGAATGAAGATAAATGCCTCTTTTACCACACGCTCATTGGTGCTAGGGTAAAAGAAGATGAGCATGCCATAGACGCAGAACTTCTCCCAAGGTTCCAACAGAAACGGCTTCCCACGCAGCGGGGTCGTGTCCAGCGTTTCGCCCTGCCGGTGCTTGAACGTCGCCTCGATGATGCCGATCACGAAATCCGCGTCCTTGGTACGCACCTCGAACATGGGAGAGTGGATCATATCCAGAAACCGCTGACAGCCGAGGATACGATCCTCTCCGGCGACGATGCTCCCGTCCACAACACCTCGCGCGTATTGCAGCACCGTATTAGCGTACTTCCCCTTGATCTCAGCCACCGAAAGCCTTAAGCGCCTCCGCCAGCGCCGATGCCTTCACCGGACGCATGGAAGCCTCGTTGATTTTCTTTAAGCCCGATGGCGTTAATCCCAGCTCGCGCGAGTAAGCAAGGATATCCTCGCGCATCCCCTCCAGCGCGAGGTAGTAGGGATTTTTTGTGACATTGGTCGCGCCTGACTTGTTGGTATACCGGATGACTACGTTACCGCCCGACTCCTCAAAGCTTTTGAGGGTACGGTCATAGTCGTACAGGGTACGCGCCAGCGTATCGACGGTATGAGAGAACTCTACATGATAAACGCCCAACGCTTTCATTTTTTTGATGATATCGTTGCGGTAATGCTGCTCGGTTTGGGGTTGCTTTTTAATCAAGCCAGACCGCACTCCCTCCCGTGAACTTCTCCCAACGCTCGACAATTACGTCGCAGTAGCGCGGATCCAGCTCCATCATGTAGCAGACACGCTCCAGCTGCTCGGCCGCCATAAGCGTGGAGCCACTGCCGCCAAAGAAGTCGGCAACGATCTCGCCGCGCCGGGAGGAATTTTTGATGCCGCGACCGCATAGTTTGATGGGCTTCATAGTAGGGTGCTCGGCATTGCGTGCTGGTTTGTTCTCCAGAATGACGGAGCTTTGCTCAGTACGGGCGACCACCTCATAGGCAGGCACGCGAATCCGGATCGCTTCAAAACCGACATTCAGGGAAAGCAGGAAACCGTCGCCGTCCGGCTCCACCGACACAACATCCTCTGGACGGATGACCGTTGACTGTTTGCGATCGCCGCACCAGTTATGCTTTGCGCCTGGCTTCCAGCCATAGAGGATCGGCTCATGCTGCCAGTGGTAATCCTGCCGTCCCAGAACCAGCGCGTTTTTGACCCACACCAGGCATTGCTTGAGGGATAGACCGGCATCCTGAAACGCGCGCCGGAACTTCACGCCCTCGCTGTCCGCGTGGCAAACGTAAACCGCGCCCCCACTTTTCAGGTGCGCGGTCATGTTGGTGAAGGCTTCCAGCAGGAATTTGAAGAAGGTATCCTCCGCCATTTTATCGTTCAGGATGGAGAGCTTCTCGCCGGTGCCGCCGTGGTAGTCCACGTTGTAAGGCGGATCCGTAAAGATCATGTCGGCTACCCTTCCGGCAAACAGCCGCTCGGCATCTGCCGTCAGGGTGGCGCTGCCGCACATCAGACGATGGTCGCCAAGCTGAATAATGTCGCCGGTCTTTGTTCGCGGCTCTTCATGGGAGGCTAGCGATTCCTCCACATCGAAATCATCCTCCTGAAGCTCATCTTCGCGGTCATACAGCGCCTGCAGGTCTTTGGGATCGAAGTTGGCGGCGCTGACTTCCTCTGGTGTAAACTCCGAAATCAGTTCTGCCAGCTTGTCATAGTTCCACACGCCTTTGATGCTGTTGAGCCGGACATTCGCCTGCTTTTCCTGCTCAGGCGAAAGATCCACCACGAAGCAGGGAGCGGTCGTATAGCCAAGATCAACCAGTACGGTCAGCCGCTGGTGGCCGCCGACCACAGTACCGGTGCGCTCATTCCACACGATAGGATCGATCATCCCAAGCTCGACAATGGACTTTTTAAGCGCCTCGTATTCAGGGTCATTTTTTTGCAGGTTTTTACGCGGATTATACCCCGCTTTTTGTAGGTTTTCCAGAGCGATTTCCTTGAGAATACTGGGTTTCATGCGTTACCCCCCTTTTCCTTTTTTTCACCTTGGAGGGAAGAGGCGATCCCTCCCGGTCGGCAAAGCGTCTCAAAGCCTTATGCCATAAGGGGGGGATCACCTTTTTATTCCTCCCTTTTCAGGGTGCCTGGCATTGTGGCATGCTGCGCAAAGCGCCTCGCCGTTGTTCACGTCGAGGCGCAGTTCAGGATGATCTTCTACGGGCTTGATGTGATGCGCGATGGTTGCTGACACAGGCAAGCCCTGCGGCGTGCGCCTGCCGTACCTTGCGCACTCTTGACAGAGGTACTTGGCTCGGCGAAGCACGGCTGCACGCCAGCGCTTGTGTTTGGCTGTATCGTAGTGCTTGATGGCTGACAAAAGACACCCTCTTTACTTTTTACTACATAGAAAAAGCGCCCGCATGATCGCG
>Ga0302273_1000451_pt1 | contig 18196 bp, 5 predicted proteins | sample III_Bog_N1_3_FD_198774 | JGI IMG/M metagenome (GOLD analysis project Ga0302273, IMG submission 198774) | Peat permafrost microbial communities from Stordalen Mire near Abisko, Sweden - III_Bog_N1_3 | ecosystem: Environmental > Terrestrial > Soil > Wetlands > Peat | place: Sweden: Abisko... | reverse complement strand
TGTGATTGTAGAAGAAATGCTTCAGGAAGGCATTCTATTAGAAGGAGACACGCAGGAGAATGCTGCCGGAGCTGGCGCTGTAGGTCGGCGGGCTACGCAGTTGATTTTAAACGCTGAGGCATTTCACATTCTGGGGCTAAACATTGCGCGTAGTGCATGCACGCTTGGTTTGACAGATTTCAGCGGCGCTATACTGCACGAAGTGAGTATACCGATTATAGGTGTTCCACCTACCGATATGCTCGCACGAATTGATGCTGCTGTAGATGAGTTGCTGAAAACAAAACCATGTGGCCACTTATTAGGCATGGGAGTTATTGCACCCGGCCCATTGGACACACGCCGCGGAATGCTGCTAGACCCGCCGAATTTTGATGGATGGCACAATATCCCGCTGGTCGCACATTTCAGCGAAACGATCCACAGTCCAGTGCTTTTGGAAAACAACTCCGCAGCGCTTGCATTGGCGGAGAAATCGTGTGGTATTGGCAAACAGCACCCCAGCTTTCTGGCGGTGATTGTGGATACAGGCATCGGTGGCGGTTTGATAACACAGGCCGGATTATACAAAGGAAACGAGGGTTTCGGCTGTGAAGTGGGGCATACCTCCATTTGCTACGACGGCCCACAATGCACCTGCGGCAACCATGGCTGCGCCGAACTTTACGCATCGATTCCAAACATTGTGCGATATGCGCAAAGCGTATCTCCAGATCTGAACAGCTGGAGTGTGATTACTGATGCCGCCGCACATGGCCGCGAGGATGCACAGAGCGTAATCGACCTTGAAGCGGAGTATATCGCCTGTATGGTAATCAATGCGCTTCAGGTGTTGGATGTGTCCGTGGTTGTGTTCTTTGGGGATATCTGTGATCATTTTGAACAGATTGGCCCTCTGATTGCGGCATTCATCAACGAGCGTGCGATGGCGCGTTCGCTTCGCAGGATTGAGGTATATGCTTCCGCATTAAAGGCACCTACGACCTTTGCATCCGCCAATCTGGTGTTGGAAGCTTACATTCAAGCGGCGATATAGAATTTTATAGGATCAGCCATATGAATCTCAAAGCAAAAGGCTTGCGCGAATTTTGTGAAATGAAGCGACATCTTGATGCAGCACCCCTGCACCATTGATACCGTCTAAGCCAAATCACAAAGGACTTGCAAGCCTTTTGCTTTGCATGATGAGGTTCAGAATATCCATTGCCGAGTAGAAGAGCCGGACACGATAGAAGATTCATTCGCTGTGCACATGAATCCGTTTACTGTGATGTTTTACTGCCGTGGTTGGGCTTTCCTTTTTTTCTCCGTAAAATGATCAGCATAAGACCGCTGAATACGAATGTTGCTATCGCCCATGGGATAGGGTCTCCGGTCACAGGGATAGCGGAGGAAGTCACAAACCGAAACCCGATGTTGAGCGCGGTAGGTAAATTATCCAGTGAAATGGAAACCTTGGAGGGGTTGGCGTTGGAGTCCAAAGAGAGCACTTTGACCGTACCGGTAATGGAGACAGCGCTAGTGATACCTCCGATGTTTGCGTTGATCAGTGTGGTGAATTCACCTTTCGAATTGGGTTTTAAGGTGACATTGTTGCTGCCAGTTCCTGTATCAGCCATGGCACTGGCGATCAATGAGAAGGGGGATTTGTTCTTGCCGCTTGTACTCCCTTCACCATTGGGAAGGATGATCTGCAGATTTGTGAGATCCACCTGATACCCGCTGGAGGCATCCGCATAGGCAATTAGCGCTGGATAACGGCCATCTTTAATGGGGTTTTCGTTGTAGACGGCAACTTGACCGCCACTATAGTTGACGGTCTGGTTTACAGCGGCAATGGTGGGGCGGTAGGTTACCAGCACGCGAGTTAAGCAAGGCATGGCTACATAACTGTTGGCGAGGTTGAGTGTGTAAATACCGCCAGCATTGCTCAATGTGGCGTTGGTAAAGTAGGGGATACTTTGCAACGCGGTCAGGTCGGAGTAAGGTACCGAGACGGTGACCCACCCTGTGCTTGCGTCGGCACCATGCGGCTTGTAGCTCACTTCAAATTTGTCAGTTACCTGCCAATTATCCTCTGCTATCCAGCTTGTGGACACCGCATGTTCCTGGTATGGGTCTATATCGCGCAGTTTGTCCGGAGTGGCATTGATGGCAACAAAACCGCCCGCATCTGTCTGGCCGGTCGCAGCGTTTACGGTGGTATTGTCAATTTCCAGTGCATATTCCAGTAGGTTTGTGAAGTTTGCATCGGTAATGTTGCCGGTTGAAGCATCCACGCTGCCACGCTGATCCGCAACGGGTACATAATCATCTATTTCTGTTTCGTGCAACGAATAAATGATAGGCGTGTTTGTGCCTGTGCGATAACGGGGCAGATCATTGAATACAAACGACCAGGCGTTGGGCATGGTAGTTTTGTCCCATAGCGCGGTGGGCTTGGGGGACAATGCGATACCATCGGCAAGCGGGGTCAAATCTATGGCGTCGGGGCGGATGGCATAACGATTGTCTTGATCTTCCCAGAACTTGGTACCACTTACGGAAACTGTTATCAGAGTGTTTGTAAAGTTAGCGGCAGTGATATTGCCATCGGTTTCCACAATGCCATACGCCAGTGTATCCGAGGAAGGCGAATAACCTGCGACAGCGGTTTCCCTTATAGCATACACAATCGGGGTTTCTGTACCCAACTTGTAATGTGGAAGGTTGGCAACGGAGTATGACCATGTATCGCCCGATTTGCTCCATAGAACGGTTGGCTGGGGCATCAGGTCGGTATCATCCGCAACAACGGTGAGCGCGATGCCTTCAGGTCGCGTGTTGTAGAGGTTGGACTGATCAACCCAAAGCTTTGAACCCGAAAGGGATATCGTTTCCATTGTATTGTTGAAATCTGCGTTGGTAATGTTGCCATTGCTGGCTACGATACCATAGGCACTGGTTGCACTGGGCGTATACCCGGGCACCGGTGTTTCGTGCACCTGATAGATCACGGCTTCCGTTGTACCCTTGGTGTATCTGGGTAGATCGTTGATGGTATAGATCCAGTCATTGCCGTTCTTCGTCCATTGAATATCGGGTTGTAATGTCATGGCCGAACCATTGGCGTACACTGTGAGCGCAAGGCTGGTGGGACGCAGCGAATAGACATCCGAGGCATCCCCCCAGTATTTGGTGCCTGTGATGGAAATGGTGGAAAGTGTATTGGTAAAGTCTGCGGCGGTTATATCACCTGAATCGGGGTTCACAATTCCATTTACCGATACAGCGGTTGGCACGTAATCGGGTACCGCTGTTTCCACTACAGAATAAAGGATTGGGATGGCGGTGCCAGCCTGATAGCGTGGCAACCCTACAATAGTATACGTCCATTTATTTGTGGATTTGAGCCATGATAGGCTGGGCTGCGGATAGAGCGCCACGCCGTCAGCCTTGATAACCAGATTGAGACTCTCTGGGCGGTGAGCATAGAAATCGCCATTATCATTCCACATCTTTGCGCCGGTAATGCTTATGGAGGCAAGCGTATTCGTGAAATCAGCCGCACTCACATTCCCGTTTTCATCCGCTTTGCCAAACGCAGTAACCGAGGCAAGCGGGGAGTAACCGGCCACAGGCGTTTCCTGAACAGAGTAGACAATTGGGGTACTATTATCTATGCGATAGCGGGGCAGGTTAAGGTATGTGTATGTCCATACATTTGCGGTAGAAGATTTATCCCACACAGGTTTGGGCTGTGGTGTAAGAGCCGATCCATCCGCCAGCAACGTAAGTGTGATACCTGCGGGGCGGGTGTTGAAGAGGTTGTTGTTGTCCACCCAGTTTTTTTGACCGGACACGGATACCGTTACCAGCGTATTGGTGAAATTCGCGGCGGTGATGTTGCCGCTGGTACCATTGACAGTGCCATAAACCTTTGTGTTGCTTGCGGGAGTATAGCCTGCAACAGCGGTTTCCTCCGCCGCATAGGTCATAGCGGTGTAGGTGCCCTTTTGGTAGCGCGGCAAGCCGCTCACACTGAACGTCCATGGATTGGACGTTGTATTCCAAACCATGGCGCTATAAGGTGTCATGGCCACATTATCCGCAAGGATGGCAAGCGTGATGCTGGCTGGACGGCGACTGTAGAGATTGGAAGCATCTAACCACGTTTTGGAACCGGAAATCGATACAGTTGCTAGCGTATTGGTAAAATCAGCCGAGGTGATGTTCCCAGTGGTGCTATCGACCGTTCCATTTACTGTAGTATCGGTTGCGGGGGAATAGCCACCCACGGCGGTTTCCGACACCGTATAAACAGCAGGGGTATAGGTGCCTTTGATATACTTTGGCAAGTCATTCACGGTGTATGTCCACACATCGCCGCTCTTGACCCAATTCAAGGTTGGCTGCGTAAAAAGCGCGGTACCATTGGCTTTCACCGTGAGCGTAATCCCGGTGGGGCGCATACCGTAATAATTGGACGCATCTACCCATGTCTTGCTTCCGGAAAGCGACACGGTAGCCAGTGTATTGGTAAAATCTGCATTGGTAATATTTCGCGTATCTGAGTCGAGTATACCAGACACGGAAGTGTTGCTGGCAGGCAGGTAACCACCGACCGCTGTTTCTTCCACAGTGTAGGTTGCATCGGTTGTGGTGCCTGCGATATAGCGGGGCAAACCGGTTATGCTATAGACCCAGACATCGCCAGTTTGATTCCATAGGATATCCGGTTGGGCGTTGATGGCGGTACCGTTGGCTTTCACAACCAGGATTATCCCAGCAGGGCGATTTCCGAAGTGATCGCTGTTATCCAACCATGTTTTGGTTCCTGAGATACCGATGGTTATGAGCGTGTTGGTAAAATCTGCACCGGTCACATTGCCACTGGCATCTGCTAAACCGGTCGCCGAGGCAGCGGTCAGCGGCGAGTAGCCAACGGAAGGCTGCTCCACGACAGAATAAACAATCGGCGTTACGTTATCCGCCTGATAGCGGGGCAAGAGAGTATAGCTGTAGGTCCAGGTGCTGGCGGTTGCGGTTTTATTCCACGTTGGCGTTGGCTGTGGCGAGAGAGGGACACCATCTGCCAGCAGGGTAAGAGATAGTTCCGATGGGCGGATATGATAACGGTTGGCGGTATCGACCCATGTTTTCGTTCCGGATAGGGAAACCGTCATCAGTGTGTTGGTCAGGTTTGCGTTGGTAATCATTCCGGTAGTGCCATTGACTGTTCCGGATACTGTTGTATCGGTGATGGGGGAGTAGCCGGAAACACGGGTTTCCTTCACCGTATACGCGATTGGCGTGAATGTGCCTTCGCGATAGCGTGGAAGCTCGGATACGCTGTATGTCCACATATCTCCAGTTTTCGACCACTCAATACCGTTTTTGGGCGTGATGGCAATTCCATCTGCAAGAATGCTGATTGTGATGCCGGAAGGTCTGCGACTGTAGAGATTGGATTGATCCACCCAAGTTTTGGCACCGGAAAGGGTGATCGTCGCCAGTGTGTTGGTGAAATCTGCTCCTGTAACATTGCCGCTGGTGTCGGAGGAGCCGGTAACAGTGGTATCTGTACTGGGGAGATAGCCGCCGACTGCTGTTTCTGTAACGCTGTACACAGCGGCTGTATAGGTGCCTTTCACATAGCGGGGCAGGCTGCTTGTGGTGTATGTCCAAACATCGCCGACTTTTGTCCAGTTCAGGGTCGGCTGTGGTGAAAGGGATGAGCCATTTTTTAGAACAGTCAGGGTAATTCCGGAAGGACGCTCAAGATAGAGGTTACCATAGTCAACCCATGTTTTGCTGCCTGCGAGTGAAACGGTGATGAGTGTGTTTTCAAAGTCAGCAGCCGTAACATAACCCGTGGTACTGTTGACAATGCCGGATGAAGTGGTGTCAGTGATGGGGGAATAGCCACCTACGGCTGTTTCCGTAACACTGTAGACCACATCGGTCGTGGTGTTGGCTTTATAGCGTGGTACACTGGAAATAGTATATGTCCATGTGTTTCCACTTTTGACCCATGCAATATCCGGTTGTGTAGGCATGGCTGTACCATCGGCTTTCACCGTCAAGCTGATACTGCCAGGGCGCATTCCATAGAGGTCGCTAGTGTCGTTCCAGGTTTTTGAACCGGTAATGTTGATGGTAACCAGGGTGTTGGTGAAGTCTGCGGCAGTCACATTCCCCGTAGTGCCGTTAACGGTTCCGGCAGTGGTGCTCGTGGTGGTAGGCGTGTAGCCCGTCACCGGTGTCTCCACGACGGAATAGACAATCGGGGTTACGTTATCCACCTGATAGCGGGGTAACTGAGCATAGGAATAGATCCATGTAGTAGCGGTGGCAGCTTTGTTCCAGGTTGGTGTGGGTTGCGGCGAAAGCGTTGTGCCATCTGCCAGCAATGTGAGTGTAATTCCGCTGGGCCGTGTGCCGTAGCGGTTGGATTGGTCGAGCCACGTTTTGGTACCGGATACCGATACCGTGATCAGTGTGTTGGTGAAGTTGACTGCGGTAATGTTTCCGGTTGTACCGTTGACCGTGCCGGAGGCTGTGGTGTCGGTAATGGGTGAATACGCAGGTACCCTTGTTTCCTTCACCGTATAGACGATAGCATTGTACGTACCCTTTTTATAACGGGGTAACTCCGTAATGCTAAAGGTCCATGGGTTGGCGGTCTTTACCCAAACTATACCGTTTTTTGGCGTGATCGCCGTACCGTCCGCGAGCACGGTTAAGGAGATGCTTTCAGGGCGACGGCTGTAGAGGTTGGATTGATCGCTCCACATTTTGGAACCGGAGAGGGATATCGTCGAAAGTGTATTGGTAAAATCCACGGTGGTGATATTACCCGTACCGGAATCCACCGTACCAGTCGCGGTAGTGCTGGTATTGGGCGTGTAGCCACCGACTGCGGTTTCGGTAACCGAGTAACTGATCGGGGTGTAGGTACCCTTTGCGAATTTTGGGATATCGGAGCAGGAGTATGTCCAAACATCGCCGCTCTTTACCCATGCCAGCGTGGGTTGTGGTGAAAGCGCTGTTCCATTTGCCTTTACGGATAATGTGATGCCTGTGGGGCGCATGGCATACAGATCGCTGTAGTCCACCCACGTTTTGCTGCCTGCGAGTGATATAGTGATGATTGTGTTGGCAAAATCAGCACCTGTTACATTCCCTGTGGAAGCATCAACTGTGCCATTCACAACGTTGTTGGTGGTGGGGGAATAGCCTCCTGCTGCTGTTTCTTCGACGCTATAGACGACACTTTCGGTTGTGCCAGCGTAATAACGTGGCAATCCAGAAAGAGTATATGTCCATGAATTGCCGCTCTTGACCCAGTTGACAGTGGGCTGTGGGTTAATGACGGTGCTACCGTCTTTTACAGTCAGGGTGATGGCGGAGGGTCTCATGCCATATTTATCGGAGTTATCTACCCAGGTCTTTGTGCCACTGATGGCAACGGTAATGAGTGTATTGGTGAAATCAGCGCCGGTCACATTGCCAGTCGTTGTGTCCACCGTTCCAGCTACGGTTGTGTCGCCGGCGGGTGTATATCCGGTGACAGCTGACTCCACCACAGTATAAAGCACGGGTGTGAGTGTACCCATTCGGTACCGAGGCAGCCCAGGTATGGAATAGGTCCAGTCGTTACCTGTCTTCGCCCAACTGATAACAGGCTGAGGTGACATCGCGACTCCGTCTGCATACACAGTAAGTGCCAAATCGGAAGGCCTGCGGTGATAAACATTGGATGCATCCACCCAGTGTTTAGTACCCGCGATGGAAATGGTGATGAGTGAGTTTGTAACGCCAATAGCATTGGCACCGGATGTAATCAGAGCGGTGTCACCGGAAATGGCTGTCGGGGCATAAGCGTTGGTGTATCCGTTGACGGCAGTTTCAGCGACGGCATACATCAGGGGGACGGTTGTATCCGTGTAGACAGCCTTGTAGGCGTAGGCAGGCAGGCTGTTCCACTGCGCGGTAACATCCGCCCATGTTTGGCCTTCGCCCGGTCCGAAGGTGATCGCTGCTGCCGCACCGAAAGGAATGGCTCGCAACGCATCGGGAGATTCGTCCAGTGTGGTTAAATCCGTCCAGTTGGTATCGGTTGTTTTTTTATACATTAGATGATAGGTGATATTTGTGGGGCGTGTGCGTAAAACCCATTGGCTATCGCCTGCCCATGTTTTGGTACCTGTTACGGAGATTAATTTGATTGCACGCTCGTTCGTAAAGCCCCACCAGGTATTGCGATTAGAGCTATCCTTCTGTATGACCGGGCTTTCGGCGGTTGCCGTGTAGCCACTGCCAGGTGCGGCCTCGCTAACCGTGTATAAGCCACTTACCGGAACCGTCAACTCAGCGCGCCAACGGTCTGCAGCGGCGATACGCGCACTGTCGGTGTCAGGATCGGTGGATGTGCTGGTTGGGCTGAGGGTAACGGTGGTACTGACACTTGTTGTGTTGTCGTTGACTGTAAAAACGATGCTCGTTGGCCGTATGCCATCGCGGTTATGGTCATCCAGCCAGTTTTTCACAAAAAACAGTTTGCGAATTTGCAATTTGTTCGCGATAACAGTGGTGGTGGCGGTAGGGTTGGAGGTTTCAATGGTAAAGCCTGCTTCGCTGGGAGTTCTGGTGGTGCTGCCATAGGTGACGGAGGTTTCCACCACGTTATAAGTATAGAGTGTGCTGGTGCCGGGTACATACTTGGGCAACAACTGTGCCATCACAAGATATCTGCCGTTTAATGCGTATGTGAGCAGTGAGCTCCAATCAATCACCTTCGTCACGGGGGTTAAGTCTCGGTCCCATGTGGCGCCACCGTCTGGTGACTGATGAATCGTAAAGGTGACGCTGTCCGGCATCGCTTTTAAATCCTTCAGATGGTCAAGTTGTTCTTTGGTGAAGGTGTTGTCGTCACTATCCTTCCAGGACTTGGTCAATAATACGTTTACTTGGTTTAGGCTGTTCGTAAGCGACAGCGTGCCGGAACCTGCTGTGAGCGTATAACTGACCTGATATTCTGCCGACAGAGATTCCTCCACATAATAGGTATAGGTTTCACCCAGCGTGGAAGTGGTTGGGAAAGTGCCGGTAAAGGTGCAAAACCAGCTATTGGAGGCATCGCCCGAGCCCTGCGTCCACGCGGTATCTGTAATCAGATTCACAGGTACTGCCTCGTTTACGCCGGAAGCTGTTTTTCGTTTGAGCGTAAAGCTGAGGGGCATTGCGGTGGCGTTGAAAGCTGGACGGGTCAGGAATTGGTTGTTGCGATCATTCCAGATCTTGGTTGCACTAATTGTGACTTGGTTCGCAGGGGTATAGGTATTGGTAAAGGCAACCTCACCTACCGTATGGTTCGAATCCCATTCGGTTATGTCTGCCCTGCGGCTGGCAGGGGTGATGGTGTAACCGGAAAGCGTACGTTCAACCACATAATAGGTGTACTCCTGCCCATCCGCTGCGTAGCGGGGCAGTGCGGCACCGGAGGTATCCGTGGAAACCGATACGGAAGGTGTGGGATTGGTCACCAAATTTGCAATCAGGCCACCGGGGATGGTTGCGGTTTGTACGACCACATCATGGGAATCGCTGCCTGCGGCCCAGTACTGATGCAGGTCGTATGTTGTTGCAGGATAGTTTGTCTGCTCGGAAGAGCGAGCAGTTAAATCCCACGCTTTATTGATTTTAATCACCACGCTGGGACTGTTCTGCTTGTAATTATTGGTGATGGTACCGGCAACCAGATTGCTGGAGGTCGTGTACCAATCCACATCAAAGGGGATATCGGAAGCAGTCAGTTCCTTGACAAAGTAGTAATACCGATCTCCATAGATGTTGTAAACAGGTGCGCCGATGAAATCCGCGACGGTGTTGCCGTTTGCTAGCGTCTCAACCCAATCTTTACCGTCTTTTTGCACAGCTTCGATCACTGTCGAATCAGTGATTTCGTCCAGTGGGATGAGCGAACGGAACAGTTGGAATTTCACCGTTGGAAGATTGGAGGCTTTAAACCAGCCGGGCAGATTCAGCCAGACTTTTTTACGTTCCACATCCAGCGTACCAGACAACGTATTGATAATGGTGCCGGTCAGGCTGGCATCAAAGTTGGTATAAGCGTAGTTGATATCGGAGCGCTCCCCTGCTTGATGGGGGAAAGTGGTGGCCGTGGTGGTTCCGCCGGAGCTGGGTTGTGTGCTTACACCGTCTATATCACTAAAATAGGAAGCAACATAGCTGGAGGTTTGCAGCATCGTTTCTTTAATATAATAATGGTAACGGTTTCCACTGGCGTCGAACTTGGGATAAGTACCGAAGCCGCACGTCCAGTACCACCTGTTGTCTGAAATATCAGTAGCCCAAAGGCGTACGGTAGCCACCAGTTCATCAGAGGTGGTCATGACGGTGGTGTAGCGATACAGTGATAATCTGATATCAGGCCGTATTGGCACGCCCGTACCTGTGTCGCGCCAGATCACATTGATGGAAACCGAATTGCTGCCGCTTAAGCTGTTAGAAAAGGTATAGGACATGGAATCAGGATATTCCAATGTGCTTCCAAACTGGTAAACGCCCGGAGTAACTGAGGAAAGAATAAATTCATCCGCTTTGATGGAAATGCTGCCGCCAGAAAACAGATCAGAATGGCCATCCTTGTCCGTCAGGCTGATTTCACGCACACTGTAGGGGATGATTACACCGTTGGAATCGTATTTTTCCAACCCAGCATCGCTGCCAAAAACGATGCTGCCTGTGCCGCCCATGTTGAGCGTTTGTGAATCGATCAGCGTGCCACTTTGATACAGGCCAAAGGTTGCATACAGCTCAAGCGCTGTAAGGTCATTCAGATGCCATTGCTTGCTGACGGTAATACGAACCTTGCCAATGCGCAGGTTGGAAATGGTAAAGGTGTTATTACTGCTGTTTGCGGTAGTGCTCACCTGATATTTCTGAACGGTGCTCTGGGCTGATCCGGAACCGGTGGAAAGGTAGGCAGTATCCATTGTTACGGTGAGATTGGCGTTGGATATTTCCCGAATGTAATACTGGGCGTAGTCCTTATCCGAATCGCTGGCAGGGGTATAGGAAAGAATACCTGTCCACGCGTCAGCGGCGGTGAGTGTTTTGGTAGCCACCAGATCCGGTGTATCCGTGCCGTTCAGATGGTACAAGCCGAAGGTGACCGGAACGCGGCTTAATAAATCTCCATCATCCAGCCATACCTTATTAATACGGAACGCCATACCGCCGGTTCCGCCCGAAGTGTTGACAATGGTTGCGTTTTTTAGGTTGTCGGAATCGATAGAATAGTAGATGTTGCTCAAGGAATATCCACTCGGTTCGCCAATGGCGGTCTCCTGAACGGTGTAGGGGTACTCCCGCCCTTCCGAATCGTATCTGGGCAGGTGATCGAAAATGACATCAAGGTTGCCTGTACCTGTAATGGTATACAATGTGTCGGATACATGGGTTACACTGGAAGGGAAAGTCACGCCGCTTGCATCCCAACTGCCGGAACCATTTTGTAAGATTCGGATGGTTATGGCGGCAGCTATGCCATCCGCAAGCGTTGGCGACCATACTTTTTTTACGCGGAGCTTTGTGGTGCCAATCAGAGCGTTTTCGATGGTATTGGTAGAATCGCCTGTTGCGGGCTGCGTTACGCTGAAGGTGAAATCCCCGTCGGTAAATTGCCCATCTATGATGTTACCAGTGGGTACGACTCCGCCAATCGCGTTGATGGTTGCACCAATTTCAGTAATACGATACTGATAGGCTGCGCCTTCCGAATCATATTTACTTTCGCCTCCAAAGGCGCTGGAAAGCGTCATGGTTTCAGCGCGAAACCCGGTAAGCGTTTTGGTTCCGACAACAACCCATGCGCTATCATCTTCTGTGGAAAGTTTGCGTTCCAACTGCACGGCAATACCGCCGGTCATCGACTGAACCGCCTTGGCTTTCCATATCTTTGTAAAGGGGACGGAGATACTCGCTTCGCGGATATTGACAACGGTTGCACCCGGAAGGATATAGTTTGCGACCGATGAAGAGGCATTCGTGATTTTAACCTGATAATCGCCAGGGTTAGCCATGGTTTCGCGGAGATAATAAACATACTCGTTGCCACTGATGTCGTAACGTGGCAATGTGCCGTTGGCAGCATAGGTAACGGTTGCCACGGTGCTGTAGTCTGCGAGAGTCATGTTATCGTGCCCTTTTACAGGGGAAAGAGTGTCATAGCTTAAACCGCTGTTTTGGGGGAAGCGATAGAGATAGTATTTGATCTGCGGACGTCCGGATACGTTTTCAGCATCCTTCCAAATATTGGTGAACGAGAAGCCTATGGAATCTGCAATGGTATTGATGAGCGTGCCGCCCTGATAGACGGTATTGGCAGCAGTCTGACCTGCATAGATACCAACGTTCTTCACGGTGGTGATGTAATCGCCCAGGGAAGAATCCATCGAGGGAATGGTTCCCTGAAGGATCATATAATCATACGGATAGCCATCGAGGTCATAGGCTGGAAGGTTGGCAACAGAAAAGGTCCATAGATTGCCTGTGGCATCAAGCGTATCGTTTGCCAGTGTGAGCGTCGCTGCGGTTGAACCTGTGCGACGCGCTTGCTGTAGAAGCGTCAGTTGAGTCAGGCATTCTGCTGAACTGGGACGGGTGGAAGCGCTGGTAGAGTTGTCATACCACTGCATATAAACGGTTAGTGAGGTTTGAACGGTATTTGTGATGGCGGTGCCGTTGACGGTTGTGAGGTATCCGTTTACCGCGTTTTCTGTCACTGAATATAGGATGGCGTTACCACTGTCATACTTATGCAAACCGGCACTAGTATACTGTTCCAATGCATAGTTGAGCGTTTCCTGAGTAAGGGTTGGCTGAGGGTCAATGACTACGCCATCTGCTGAAAGTGTAAACAGCGGCGTGGGTCGAGTGGATGCCTTGCCGTCATTCCAGTTGACGGTAAATACAAAATCAGTTAGCGCCATAGCCCTCAGATCAACGCTGGCGGTACCATCGGTAAATGTTCCGGTATCACCCGACAGGGTGGATTCATAGCCGGTTGCACTCGAGGTAAGTGTATACGCAAGTGTCGTGGCGTTAACCACTAAGGTGTAGCGCAGCGTTGGATCGTCCACAGGGATCACGGATAGGATGCTCAGTTGGACATCGTTTCCGTTCACCGAGGAGGAAACAGAAATAATAGAATTATCAAAATTGTTCACTGTACAGGAAAACGCACCTGTGACCGCATCCTCGATAATGGAAAAATCAATCGGCACGGCTACGGTTGCTGCGCCGTTCAGCGACAGGTTCAGTTGAAGGTTCAATGACGTTGTATAGGGATCGGAGGAGGAGAAGGTGCTTGCCTCGGCGCCAAATGACATCAAACCTACAGAGGTAATGCTTGAAATGGCGGAGACCTCCACGCTCAGCGAGTTTGTGGAGGTGTTTTCTAAAAAAAGCAATCCGGCGGCGTTCGCTGCAAATGCGCCATAGGCCTCGTTATACGTGAATTCGAGCGATTCTCCGGCATATTCGGTTGTAGTGGCGCGATAGGTTGACAAGGTGGAAAGCCCTGCCATCGAGAATTGACCATGGGCGTTGCCATCCTTGTCTGGGCTCAATGTGAGCGTGGAAACCACTTCCTCGCCACTGCCGGAATCAGCCAGCAGTGAAAGGGTCAGAGGCTGATAGCCATCGCCTGTTTCACTGACAAACTGAACATCCACCGTATATAACGCATCCTCACCGTAAACTGGGGAGGGAGTGACGCTTGGCTCCGGCGTGGAAGAAGGCTCGGCGGTGACGGCGGAAACAGTTGGCGCATTCACGGAAAAAGTGATGTCGGTTTTAAACAGGATTTCAGTCGGTTGACTTTCAGCATAGCTGACCGAATCAGTGTAATCGCTGATGCCGGCAGGAAGAAGGCAAGTGGTTAAGCGCACGCGATAAGTGCCGGTTGAAGACATCCCCTCAAGGGAGAATTCACCGTAAGCATCTCCCCTGGCATTCAGGGTAAGCGACAACTGATCAATAATCTCAGGCTGCGTGGGGTCGGGAACCGGAACCCATGAGCCTGGAGATACGAGTGTTTCCAATTGCACAGTCAGCACCGTGCCAGCCGCATCCGAACTGCCTGACACCTGAACACCGTATAGGGTATCAGGTGAAAAAAGTGCAGGCGCCATCGTAGGGGAGGCACTTGGGGCTATCGAAACGGTTGAATCGGGAGTTACGGTGACTTCGTCGGTTGCTTCCGGAGCAATGGTGGTGTCTGGACTTGGGGTAGGTCCTACGGTATCGGTTGCCGAGATATCGGGTGTGGCCGTAGACGAAGCTACGGTTAAGGTTGGCTCTACTATAGGGCTATCGGAGGCCGCGGAGCTTTCGTCATCTGCAAGAGCATGCGACATCGTGCCCGTTCCTGTTGCGAAAGGGGCAATGGAATCGCTGGTGTTTAAACTTGTGCTCAATAGAACGACCAGAATAAGAAAAGCCAGTACCCGCTTTGCTTTCATAATAACCCCCTAGGATACTACATTGATTTTGCTGACTGTGGTGCAAATTGAGGCTAATTCATTTGAAAAAAATGGATGTTGTGGACACATCGGATGAATATCCATACAACTCCATTATACAATATGAAAGATATATTAAGAATTCTATTGTTTAACTGATATTGTATATTCATAATATCATAAAAACCATTGAAAAACAAGCGAAAACTGCATGTTTCGCATTGTAAATATAGTTACACATTATATAAAAATACACGGATAATATGTGATAGTCGTGTAACCGTGCTGATGGCAAAAAGACTTACTGACATACACAAGCTATGTTCCATGTTGTGGAAATCAAATCATGTAACCACAGAAATGAATCCTGATAATGGTTTCGGGCGAACCCGATTTTTTGGCATTGGTATCCCATACAACATATGCTATAATGTCGCAAACAGGCAAATAATGAGGTGACCAGCAATGGCCGGATACACAGGCAAAACCAGAAGCGTGTTGTGGTGGTTTTTTCTCGTCCTATTCGTGGTAAGCGGCACCTGGATTGGTTTTTACTTGTACTCTACCATGAGTGATGAAAATGCCATTGCTGCCATGAATGCCAAGCTTGTAACGATACGTACAGAGACAAAAAATGAGGATTCTTATGTAACCGACATCCCCACATCGGTAACAACCACTGGCACCAGTAGTTCTTTACCTGCAAAGGCAGCCTTTTTGGTTTCTGAAGGGCTTACGCCATCTCCCGTGACGCCGACACCTACCGTTTCACCGGATCCGTTGTTGACGGAATATCAGCTCTTCGCAACTCAGAACGCTGATATGATCGGCTGGGTGTATATCAATGATACTGTGGTAGATTACCCGGTTATGTTTACCCCTGGAGATCCGCAAAAATATCTTCACAGGGATTTTAGCCAGCGCTACTCTTTTTCGGGGCTTCCGTTTCTGGATGCACGTTGCGACCTGACAAACAAAACACAAAACCATATCCTTTATGCGCACAACATGCGTTCTGGTTTGATGTTTGCGGAACTGCACAAGTATCTGGAGCCAGATTATCTGCAAGCGCACCCGACCATTCATTTTGATACGCTTACAAGCAGAGGGGAATATCAGGTAATTGCAGTGCTGCAGATCAACCTCGCCGGGATGCAAGCACCATCCATGAAGTGCTATCGTTTGTTTTCCACAGAAACGCAGGAAGAGGTAGACGCGCTTAACGAATACCTTGAAAAATATGCCACTGTCAAGGTGGGCAATGTTCAGCAAAACGACGGGATCATAAGTTTAAGCACATGCCAGCATTTAGGAAGTGTTGACCGTCTGGTAGTAATGGCCAGTATGCACAAAGCGGAATAGCCGATTATTCAATGCACATTACAGGCAGGTAGCATTTGGCGATATACTTCCATATACAACAGTTAACGCTTAAACTCAGAAATTTCTGGCCATGCATGTTAACAAGAATTAAATCAGAAAAAAAGTACGAAGCAGTTCGCCCAGTAGATCGGGTGCTTCGTACATTGGCTTTGTTCAATTTCAAACCATGATCGAGGGCTTGTCATTATCGTCACATGCACTCTGTTGATGACCGCATTGATGCCGGTGACACTCACTACCACACCCACAATGTTTGCCTTCGCCATGATACAGTTGGTAATCGCCGCCCTCAATGCGGAGAACGACCCCATCCACCAGTGCGTGAGCAATTTTCTGGCGGGCGACAGTGTAAATCTGTTGTGCTGTAGTGCGCGCTACCTCCATGGAGGCAGCGCATTCTTCTTGCGACAGCCCCTCGTAATCAATCAAACGGATCGTTTCATACTCGTCGATGCTCATGATGATAGAGCGTTGTTCCTTGGGTGCAACCGGAGAAAACTCACTAATCTGTGGCAGACAGCAAACCATGCGGCATTTTCTGGGACGAGGCATAACGCGCTCCTTCCTGATCATCACGAATCTACCTCAAATGCACTCAAGCTTTGGGCTGCAATGATTTTTGATTAGGGCTTAATCGCAAAGGCACAGCGCTTCTGCTAAAACTTTGCCTTCAATTGGTGCTTCTATTTCAAAACCATGCAAATCCATTGTAGATGGATAAATCTGAGATTGTAATAAGAGCAGTTGAATCTTCATCGCAATCTTGTTAGAGAGCTTGTAACCGCTTTTCAACCTCTGTGAGCTTGGCTTCCAGCCTTGCTTTTTGTGCAAGCAATGCTTCGAGCGTGTCCTCCACGGGCGCGCGGCATAAACCCTTGCCTCCACCAGTATGCTGGCACTCATGTGTTTGGCTGTGACCTGTGCAGCCTTCGCCATGCTGATGGGTTCCACAACCGCCTTGGCAATTCTCTTTTGTGTTCTCCAATGAAATCCCCTCCAAATTATTTTTGACATATGCCATTAACAACTTCATACTATACCGATTTATGGCATATGTCAATAACGATTCTCTGTTAAGCATTTGTTTAAATACAATAGTAATCGGTTGATCTGATCAGATTTCAGCCAAATCGGCCAAGCCGGTTGAGCTTCATAATAAATAATGATAGAATAACGACTGATCCAAAAGACCAGTTTGGCAGGTGTGCGAAGGTGGAAAATCCAGCACACGGAGTACAAAGAATACAAGAGAGTTCCGCCATCATTGGAATACAATGGATGCTTTAAATACAGGACTTCAGTTCAGCGGATAGGACGTGATGGGATTGAATAGCATTGTGCTGATCGGGATGCCAGGCACCGGAAAAAGCACGGTAGGTGCCAAGCTAGCCAAACGATTGCGTTATCCATTGATAGACACCGACTGCTTGATTTTGGAGAAGACCGGAAAAACACTCCCGCAAATTCTCACTGAGAATGGGATTGATGGTTTTATCGCGGTGGAGGGGACTATTGGTGCTGAACTGAAATGCGACCGATGCGTGATCTCGACAGGTGGGAGCATGGTTTTCAGTGAGGTGGCCATGCAAAATCTCTGCAAAGGGAATACCGTCGTATGGCTGGATACGAGCCTTGCCGAGTTGGAGAGGCGTATCCATCGCCATGCGGATAGAGGTATCGCTGCCGCGCCGGGCACAACGGTAGCACAACTCGATGCGGTGAGAAGACCGCTTTATCAGAAGTATGCGAATATCCGTATCCAAACAGTCGGAGGGATCGAGCGCGTGGTAACGCAGTTACTGGAAGCGCTGAATCTACTTGATCGGCATTGATGTAAATCCATTATTGGCGATTCCAGTGATAGATTCTATTTGCGTTGTTAACCGGCAATATTAAAGAATATTGGATAATAAAAGAAAGAGCCGGGCTCGGCTCTTAGTACAATAGGGTTACTTTAGTCCGCTGCGGAATTCCATGGGTGTTTTGCCGGTTACTTTTTTAAAGATTCGGCTAAAATGAGCTACATCCGCATAACCGACCGCATAAGCGACTTCATTTACTTTAAACATCGGGTCGGAGAGCATTTCCTGTGAGCGCTGTACACGGCATTTGTTGAGCAGATCAAAGAAGCTCTGTTTGGTATAACGGTTAATTAATTTGGACAGGTGCCATTGGCTTACATAAACGTTCTCTGCCACTTCGCTCAGGCTCAGATGTTCGGCATAATGTTCTTCCATAAATCGGATGGCGGCGCGAACTACGAAGCCTCCGGCTTCAGGATC
>Ga0302273_1000447_pt1 | contig 18252 bp, 14 predicted proteins | sample III_Bog_N1_3_FD_198774 | JGI IMG/M metagenome (GOLD analysis project Ga0302273, IMG submission 198774) | Peat permafrost microbial communities from Stordalen Mire near Abisko, Sweden - III_Bog_N1_3 | ecosystem: Environmental > Terrestrial > Soil > Wetlands > Peat | place: Sweden: Abisko... | reverse complement strand
CCACTGGCGGGCGGTGGCGTTGTCCACGTCAGCGTAATTTTTGCCGCCTTCTTGGTGCAGTTGGCTTTGCGTGCGGATGTGGCGGGCGAGGGTCTGGCGCTCGGTCAGCGGTTTGGCCAGAAAAGCACTTTGCCAGCCGGGGCTGCGCACCTGCTGGCGAAATTTCAGATAGTCCACGTCGTCCAGGCACAGCGCGTCGCCGTGCGAGAGCAGCCAGCGTTGACCGGCAAAGGTCAGCACTGTCGGGTCTGCCAGCAGCGTGGCGCGGCAGTGCGCCATCAAGCGCGGGCCAACCAGAAAGTCGCGGTTGCCGGGCATGAAAAACAGCGCCAGCCGGTCAGCGGTCTGGCGCAGGACTTGGGCGCAGTGCTGTTCAAAAGGGGCGCTGTCGTCCAGCGCGTCATCGCCGACCCAGACTTCAAACAGGTCGCCGAGCATGAACACGGCGTCTGCCGGGGTGGTTTGCAGGTAATGCTGCCAGGCGGCTACGGTGGCGGGTTCGCCCGCGTTCAAATGCAGGTCGGCAATGAAATCGACCGTCCGCCACGCGGGCGGAGCAGCAAGCTCGGCCAGCGGGGGGACGGTCGAAAGGGGGCTTGTCACCACGGACTCAGACAGGCTCAGTCCGGCAGGCGAATCAGGCCAGTGCGACGGCTTTTTCGATCACCACGTCTTCGACGGGCACGTCGTCATGAAAGCCCTTGCGGCCAGTCTTGACGGCCTTGATCTTGTCCACGACTTCGGTGCCCGCGACGACTTTGCCGAACACGGCATAGCCCCAGCCCGATGCGCTCGGTGCGGTGTGGTTCAGAAAGCCGTTGTTGCCGACGTTGATGAAAAACTGCGAGCTGGCCGAGTGCGGCGCGTTGGTGCGGGCCATCGCGACGGTGTACATGTCGTTTTTCAGGCCGTTGGTGGCTTCGTTTTCGATTTCCTTGTCGGTGGATTTTTGTTTCATGCCCGGCTCCATGCCGCCGCCCTGGACCATGAAGCCGGGAATCACGCGGTGAAAGATGGTGCCGTCATAGTGGCCCTTGTTGACGTAGTTCAGGAAGTTGGCCACGGTCTTGGGCGCTTTGGCGGCGTCCAGTTCGAGGGTGATGACGCCGTAGTTGGCGATGTGGAGTTCGACTTTGGGGTTGCTCATGGAAAGTGTCCTGTTGAGTTATTTAACGAGGGTTGCGGATTTGATGAGGAGCGGCGTCTTGGGCACGTCCGACGAGAACGGGCCGCCAGCGCCAGTCGGCACGTCCTTGATTTTATTGACCGTTTCCAGGCCGCTGACGACTTTGCCGAACACGGTGTAGCCGGGCGCCTGGGCGCTGGGGTTCAGGAAGTCGTTGTCCTTGACGTTGATGAAGAACTGCGCGGTGGCGGAGTCGGGGTCGTTGGTGCGGGCCATCGCCAGCGTGCCGACGGTGTTTTTCGGGCCGCCTTTGGCGAGGGCTTCGCGGCCTTCATGCGCGACCGGGGCGCGGGTTTTCTTTTCGGCGTAGCTGGCGTCGTAGCCACCGCCCTGGATCATGAAGTTGTTGATGACGCGGTGAAAAATCGTGCCGTCGTAATGCTTGTCTTTCACGTAGCGGAGGAAGTTCTCCACCGTTTTCGGCGCTTTGTCGGGATAGACCTCGACGACGAAGTCGCCTTCGCTGGTGCTGAATTTGACTTTTGGGGCGCTGGGCGTTGCCGCTTGGACGAGGCTGCTGCTCAGGCTGAAAGCGGCGGCCAGCAGCGTGACGGCATTGCGGCGTGTGAGGCTTGTCGGGGTGGAGTTCACGGGGTTAATCCTTCTGGAGGGTCAGGGGGAATAGGGGTTTCAGCGGGCTTTGGCGGGCGTTAGCAACTGGCCCATCAGTGCCAACTTGGGGCGCAGGGTGGGATTGCCAGTGTCCAGCTGCAGCGCCCGGTTGTAGGACTGGCTGGCCAACTGGGCATACACGTCACCCAGGTTTTCGTGGGCGGTGGCGTAGGCGGGGTTGGCGCGGATGGCCATTTCAAGCGTGGCGCGGGCCTTGTCGAGCTGGCCTTGCGCCGCGTAGAGCACGGCTAGGTTGTTGTAAGGCTCGGCCAGCTCCGGGTAATCGGTGGTGATTTGTGTGAACAGGGCAATGGCTTCGTCGGACTTGCCCGCCTGCGTCTGGATCACGCCTTTTAAAAAGCGCATCTGCGGGTCTTTGGGGCTGGCGGCGAGGTGGGCATCGGCCTTGACCAGCGCCTGCGGCAGTTGGCCAGCGTTGATCAGGCGGTTGACATCGGCGTAGTCGTCGGCGTGGGCGGCAGACATGCAGAAGGCAGCGGCCAGCAGCAGCATTTTGCAACTGCGCAACAAGGACTGACCTGAAAAGAGGGTGCGCGTAGGCATAAAACTCTCGCTTTTTGTGAAGCAGGGGCCGCGTCGGGGCGGAAAAGTGACACTGCGCAACCAGCTCCCCACGAGGAGCTGCGGGCGCCGCCGGGCAGCGTCTGCAAGGGTTCCATAGCGTTGGCAATTCTAGCTGAGGGGTTATAGTGGCGCTCCTTCCCCCGTTGACCAGACCAAATCCTCATGAGCCTTCGTATTTACAACACGCTGTCGCGTGCCGTGGAAGATTTTTCCCCCTTGATTCCCGGCCAGGTCCGCATGTATGTGTGCGGCATGACGGTGTATGACCTGTGCCACCTGGGCCACGCCCGGGCGATGGTGGCCTTTGATGTGGTGCAGCGTTGGCTGAAAACCAGCGGCCTGAATGTTATCTACGTAAGAAATGTCACCGACATCGACGACAAAATTATCAAGCGGGCGCTGGAAAACGGCGAAACCATTCGCGCCCTGACCGACCGCATGGTCGAAGCTCTGCACCAGGACGCCGACGCACTCGGCATTGAGCGCCCGACGCACGAGCCGCGCGCCACCGACTACGTGCCGCAAATGCTCAGCCTGATTGGCCGCCTTGAAGAAAAAGGCTTGGCCTATCAAGCGCAAAGCGGCTCTAGCCAGGGCGATGTGAACTACGCCGTGCGCAAATTCCCCGGCTACGGCAAGCTCTCGGGCAAGTCGCTCGACGAACTGCGCGCTGGCGAGCGCGTCGATGTGCAGGACGGCAAGGACGATCCGCTCGATTTCGTGCTCTGGAAAAGCGCCAAGCCGACCGAACCGGCGGACGCCAAATGGGACAGCGCCTACGGCCCCGGACGGCCCGGTTGGCATATCGAATGCTCGGCGATGGCCTGCGAGCTGCTCGGCGAGTCGTTTGACATTCACGGCGGCGGCGCGGATTTGCAGTTTCCGCACCATGAAAACGAAATTGCCCAGTCCGAAGGCGCGACGCTGGATGCTGCCACCGGCCACGGCCAGCCGCTGGCGCGCTTCTGGATGCACAACGGTTTTGTGCGCGTCGATAACGAAAAAATGTCCAAGTCGCTGGGCAACTTTTTCACCATCCGCGAGATTCTGGCCAAGTACGACGCCGAGACGGTGCGCTTTTTCATCCTGCGCGCCCATTACCGCAGCGCGCTGAACTACAGCGACGCGCACCTGGATGACGCCCGCGCTTCGCTCAAACGCCTCTATACGGCGCTGAACGCCGTGGCCCCGGCGCCAGTGACGATTGACTGGGCCGAGCCGCTCGCCGCCCGTTTCAAGGCTGCGATGGACGAGGACTTCGGCACGCCCGAAGCGATGGCCGTATTGTTCGAGCTGGCGGGCGAGGTGAACAAGACGGGCTGCGCCGAGCGCGCCGGGCTGCTCAAAGCCTTGGGCGCTTGCTTGGGCCTGCTGCAAAACGAGCCGGGCAGCTACCTGCAGGCCGGTGCCGGGCTGGACGAGGCACAGATTCAGCACTTGATTACCGAGCGCGCCGAGGCCAAAAAAGCCAAAGATTTTGCGCGCGCCGACAGCATCCGCAAGGACTTGCTGGCCCAGGGCATTGTGCTGAAAGACTCGGCCCTGGGCACGATGTGGGAAGTTCAGGCATGAAAAGCCTGAGCCTTTTTGCCGCTGTGCCAAGGCATGATTGCTCTTGAGCGCTATGGAAAAGTTTGTCAAGCTGGAAGACCCGGCCGCGCCACTCATCACCATGCCCGCTTACTGGGCCGATGCCTGTAAGCATCTGGTTAAAAAAGACCGCGTCATGAAGCGGCTGATTCCGCAGTTTGCCAACACCTGCCTGCCCACGCGCGGCGATGCTTTCAGCACGCTGGCGCGCAGCATCGTCGGCCAGCAGATTTCGGTCAAGGCGGCGCAGACGGTCTGGCGCCGCTTTGCCGCGCTGCTGCCCGAAGAAGTCACGCCCGCCCAAGTGCTGGGGCTGAAGGTGGACGACATGCGCGCCGCCGGACTGAGTCCGCGCAAGGTCGAATACCTGGTCGATTTGTCGATCAATTTTGATGCCGGGCGCGTGCATGTGCAGGACTGGCAGGCGATGGGCGACGAGGCCATCATTGCCGAGCTGATTGCCATTCGCGGCATTGGCCGCTGGACGGCGGAGATGTTTTTGATGTTCTACCTGACGCGCCCTAACGTGTTGCCGCTGGACGATGCGGGGCTGATCAACGGCATCAGCCGGAATTATTTTTCCGGCGAATCGGTCAGCCGCAGCGATGCGCGGGAAGTCGCTGCCGCCTGGGCGCCATACTGCAGCGTGGCGACTTGGTATATTTGGCGTTCACTGGACCCGCTGCCGGTGCCCAGTGGATTGAAGTTTTCGTAAAAGCCTGAGGATTACACATGGCCAAAAAAATCTTTCTCGATTTCGAGCAGCCCATTGCGGAGCTGGAAGGAAAAATTGAAGAACTGCGTTATGTCCAAACCGAGTCTGCGGTGGATATTTCCGAAGAAATCGAGCAGCTGGCCAAAAAAAGCCAGCAACTCACCAAGGACATCTACAGCGTCCTGACGCCGTGGCAAATCACCAAAATCGCCCGCCACGCCGAGCGGCCCTATACGCTGGACTACATCCGCGACATCTTTACCGACTTTGTTGAGCTGCATGGCGACCGGCATTTTGCCGATGACCTGAGCATCGTCGGCGGCTTGGCGCGCTTTAACGGCAACGCCTGCATGGTGCTGGGCCACCAAAAAGGGCGCGATACCAAAGAGCGCGGTTTGCGCAACTTTGGCATGACCAAGCCCGAGGGCTACCGCAAGGCGCTGCGCCTGATGAAGACGGCGGAAAAATTCAAGCTGCCGGTGTTTACTTTTGTCGATACGCCCGGCGCGTACCCCGGCATTGATGCGGAAGAACGCGGCCAGTCCGAAGCCATCGGGCGCAATATTTTTGAAATGGCGCAGCTCGAAACGCCCATCATCACCACCATCATCGGCGAGGGCGGCTCCGGCGGCGCTCTGGCCATTTCGGTGGCCGATCAGGTGGTGATGCTGCAGTATTCGATTTATTCGGTGATCAGCCCCGAAGGCTGCGCCTCGATTCTCTGGAAAACGGCTGAAAAAGCGCAGGAAGCGGCTGAAGCGCTGGGCATCACCGCGCACCGCCTCAAGGCGCTGGGCGTGATCGACAAAATCGTTAACGAGCCCGTCGGCGGCGCGCACCGCGACCCCAAGCAGATGGCCGCTTTCCTCAAGCGCGCGCTGAACGATGCCTTCCGCCAGGTCAGCGATTTGAAAACCGGCGAGCTGCTGGACCGCCGCTACGAGCGCCTGCAAAGCTATGGCCGTTTCACCGACACCAAAGCTGACGCCAGCAAATAAGCTGAAAAATCCGGCGCTGGCGGGGCTGGACGCGCTGTTCCCGGCTTCTTCGGCGCCGCTGGCACCCGGTGCCTGCTGGGGTGTGGCCTACAGCGGCGGTGCCGATTCCACTGCCTTGCTGCTGGCCGCCGCAGCGCGCTGGCCGGGCCGGATTCGGGCGCTGCATATTCATCATGGTCTGCAGGCTGCCGCCGATGATTTCGTGCAAGTTTGCGAAACGGTGTGCGCTCAGGCGCAGGTGCCGCTGCAGGTGTTGCGCGTCAATGCCCGCCACGCCAGCGGCGAAAGCCCGGAAGACGCGGCGCGCCGGGCGCGCTACACCGCGCTGGCCGCTGCGGCGACTGAACAAAGTTTGAGCGGCGTGCTGCTCGGCCAGCATGCCGACGACCAAGTAGAAACGCTGCTGCTGGCGCTGAGCCGGGGCGCCGGGCTGCCGGGTCTGTCGGCGATGCCGGAAGTGATCGAGCGTGGCGGCGTGGTGTTTTACCGCCCGCTGCTGGGCATCCCGGCGGCTGATTTGCGCCAGTGGCTGCTGAATCAGCAGATTCCTTTTGCCGATGACCCGAGCAATCTGGACGAGCGCTACACGCGCAACCGCATCCGGGCGCGCCTGCTGCCCGCGCTGGCGCAGGTGTTTCCGCAGTTTCGCGCCACCTTTGCCCGCAGCGCCCGGCATGCGGCGCAGGGCCAGGCGGTTTTGCTCGAAGTGGCCGAGCAGGATTTGGCGCTGGTGGGCACGCCGCCGCTCATCAAGGCGTTGCAACTTTTGTCGCTGGCGCGTCAGGCGAATGTGCTGCGCCACTGGCTGCTGCAGCAGCGGGCCACGCCCAGCGCCGCCCAGCTCGACCAGTTGCAGCGGCAAATTGCCGCTTGCACCACACGCGGCCACCGCATCGACCTGAAGGTGGCCGAGGGCCACGTCAGGCGCGAAGGCACGGCGCTGCATTACACGGCAGGCGCGGCGCTGCGTGAGCCGAAGGCGCCGCTGGGTATAATTTAAGGCTTTGCTGATGCCACAGTCCTGTGACAAAGCGGCGACGCCAGCAAATAAAAACTCCCATCCGCAACCAACTCCTGATTGACATCCTGCAATGGCTTTGATCGTTCATAAATACGGCGGCACGTCGATGGGCTCGCCCGAGCGCATCCGCAACGTCGCCAAGCGCGTGGCCAAATGGGCACGGGCCGGCCACCAGATGGTCGTGGTTCCCAGCGCCATGAGTGGCGAAACCAACCGCCTGCTCGGCTTGGCCAAAGAGCTGGCCCCCACCCGGCAAGATGACGCCTACGGCCGCGAACTCGACGCCCTGGCCGCTACTGGCGAGCAGGCCTCCAGCGCGCTGCTGGCCATTGCGCTGCAGGCCGAAGGCATGGCCGCCGTCAGCTACGCCGGCTGGCAGGTCACGATTAAAACCAACAGCGCCTATACCAAGGCGCGCATCGAGTCGATTGACGACGTTCGCGTGCGCGCCGATCTGGACGCGGGCAAAGTCGTCATCATCACCGGCTTTCAGGGCATGGACGAGGGCGGCAACGTCACCACGCTGGGTCGCGGCGGCTCGGACACCTCGGCGGTGGCGATTGCCGCTGCGCTCAAGGCGCACGAATGCCTGATTTACACCGACGTGGACGGCGTTTACACCACCGACCCGCGCGTCGTGCCCGAAGCGCGCCGCCTGCAGACCATCAGCTTTGAAGAAATGCTGGAAATGGCCTCGATGGGCTCGAAAGTGCTGCAGATCCGCTCGGTCGAGTTTGCCGGTAAGTACAAGGTGCCGCTGCGCGTGCTGTCCAGCTTCACCGACTGGAATATCGACATCAACGAAGAAGCCAAGTCTGGCACCCTGATCAGTTTTGAGGAAGACGAAAACATGGAACAAGCCATCGTATCGGGCATCGCATTCAACCGCGACGAAGCCAAAATCTCCGTGCTCGGCGTGCCCGACACCCCCGGCATTGCCTACCGCATTCTGGGCGCTGTGGCCGAAGCGAACATCGAAGTCGATGTGATTATCCAGAACGTCAGCAAGGACGGCAAGACCGACTTCAGCTTCACCGTGCATCGCAACGACTACGCCAAGACGGTCGAGCTGCTCAAGGCGCAAGTGCTGCCCGCGCTGGGCGCGCAGGAAGTCACCGGCGACGCCAAGATCTGCAAGGTCAGCATCGTCGGCATCGGCATGCGCAGCCATGTGGGCATTGCCAGCAAAATGTTCCGCGTGCTGAGCGAAGAGGGCATCAACATCCAGATGATTTCCACCAGCGAAATCAAGACTTCTGTCGTGATCGACGAGAAGTACATGGAGCTGGCCGTGCGCGCGCTGCACAAAGCTTTTGATTTGGACCAGCCTGTAGCCTGAAATCGGCTGAAAATCGTGCCATAATCTACATATTGGAGACGTGACCGAGTGGCCGAAGGTGCTCCCCTGCTAAGGGAGTATGGGGCTTAAAATTCCATCGAGGGTTCGAATCCCTCCGTCTCCTCCAACACTGCGCCCCTGATGAAAATCAGGGGCGTTTTTGTTTTGGGGCTTCATTGCCTTGCCGTCAAAAATCCGTCAGTCCAGTTGGACTTATGGCGGCAGATTCCTGCGTTGGATGGCTTGGGTCGATTCTTCCTCTACTTGGTCAAAAAATGGGTTAGACACCTCAGCCGCAGGCTTATGGCGTCTGGATTTCCTCGTGCCTGTCCCTTTTGGGCTGGGGCTGGACATTCTGCCGAATCCCTGTGTCGGCGTGGTGTCCACCAGTTTTCCGCCGACGCACGGCGCATCGGTGTAGGTCACTTTGCCGCCTGTTACGCATTTATAAGTGGGTGCGTTTTCTGGCTGGGCGTGAACTGCGGCGCTGAGGACGATCAACGCCATGATCAGTTGAGTTTTCATTTTTAGAGAACGGCTTTTGCAGTTGCCGCCGGTCCTTGTGGTTCAGGCTGAAACCCCAGTCCGGCCAGGTAAGCATCCATGATTGACGGGCCGATTTTCAGCAAGTCAAAGCCTGTTGGATCGAGTAGCCAGTTTTGGATCAGGCCGTCAATCAGCGCGTGCAGCCCCTGCGCGGCCACCGAGGGGCTGATGGGCAGCCGTAGGCCGATTTGCTGCGCGGCGGCCTCCATGCGCTGCTCGATGCTGCTGACGCAGTTGTTGCGCACCGCCAAGTGGCGCTGGCGCACGGCCTGAAGCTCTTCGACATATTCGACTTTTTGCGTGGCTACTTCAAAAACTCGGCGCGTTTGCGGGTCATTAACGATTTGTTCCAGTGCATTCAGCGTGCATTGGCGTATCCGGTACAGCGCCACGCAGTTGGTTTCCTGGCCCTTGGGTAGGGGGCTGTCGTCCTGCGTGAACGTGGCTTCCAGCGGCATCGTCACCCGGTCCATCATGGCGTTGAACAGGTCTGCCTTGTCCTTGAAATGCCAATAAATTGCTCCGCGCGTGGTGCCTGCGCGCAGCGCAATATCCTGCAGCGTGGTGCGCGAAACGCCCTGGGCTTGAAACAGGTGTTCGGCAGCGTCGAGCAGCTTGTGGCGCGTTTCCTGGGCTTCTTCTTTGGTGCGACGAACCATCACCGTTCTCCTATGTGGGGTCTTTGAGTTGAGTTTACATACATTCGCAAATGTATGTAAACTGTAGCACTTGTCGAAATCCCTTACGCTTGTCTTCATTCGGGACTGATGCTTCTTGCATCATTGACTGGTGAAGCATTTTTCTTGCGCCCTTTTTTCTCAAAAGCAGAGGAACAGCATGCCCGTATCTCGCGTCTCCCATTCTTTCTTGCCGCCCCGGTTGACTCCCTTTCAGCCCGTTGTGGCGGTGGCTGTGTTGTCTTTGTTTTTGGCCGGGTGCAGCAAGGGCGATGCGCCCGCCGCGCCGGGTGCGCCCGGTGCCGGTGGCCCGCCGCCCGCACCGCAGGTCGGCGTGATCACGGTCAATCCGGGCGATGTCGGGCTGGTCACCGAGCTGCCCGGTCGTCTCGAAGCCTCGCGTGTGGCGCAGGTGCGGGCGCGTGCCACCGGAATTTTGCAAAAGCGCCTGTTCCGCGAAGGCAGCGATGTCAAAGCGGGCCAGCCGCTGTTTGCCATTGATGCCGCGCCTTACGCCGCCGCCGCCGACAGCGCCAAAGCCGCCCAGGCCCGCGCCGAAGCCAATTTAGCCCAAGCCACCGCCCTGGCCGAACGCTACCAGCCGCTGGTCGAAGCCAACGCCGTCAGCAAGCAGGAATACGCCAACGCCGTGGCCGCGCAAAAGCAGGCCGCCGCCGATGTCGCCGTGGCCAAAGCCAATGTGCAGACGGCGGGCATCACGCTGGGCTACGCCTCGGTGACGGCCCCGATTTCGGGCCGCATTGGCCGCTCGCTGGTGACCGAAGGCGCGCTGGTCGGGCAGGGCGAAGCAACGCAACTGGCCGTGATCCAGCAAATCAACCCGATGTACGTCAACTTCACCCAGTCGGCTTCGGACGTGATGAAGCTGCGCAAGGCGATGGAAGGCGGCCAGTTCAAGCGCGCCAGCGGCGAGCAGGCGGCCAGCGTGCGCGTCGTGCTGGAAGACGGCACGGAGTACGCCAAGGCCGGACGGCTGCTGTTTTCTGACCTGACGGTCGATGCGACGACGGGCCAGATCACGCTGCGCGCCGAAGTGCCCAATCCCGACGGCCAGTTGCTGCCGGGGCTGTACGTGCGCGTGCGGCTGGAGCAGGCGCAGGCCAGCAACGCCATTTCCTTGCCACAGCAGGCCGTCACGCGCACCGCGCAGGGCGACAGCGTGATGGTTGTCGGCAGCGATGGCAAGGTCGCGCCGCGCCCGGTCAAGATTGGTTCGTCCAAAGGCGCGCAATGGGTGGTTTTGAGCGGCCTGAAAGCGGGCGAGCAGGTGATGGTCGATGGCTTCCAAAAGCTGCAAATGATGCCGCCCGGCACGCCAGTCAAGGCCGTGCCGTGGACACCGGGCGGGGCCGCGCCCGCAGCGCCAGCGGCTTCGTCCGCCGCATCGGCGGGCGCGCCGTCAGCGAGCGCGGCACCCGCGTCCGCAGCGAATGCGTCGGCCCCTGCAACGGGTGCTGCGTCTTCCGCGACGGCTTCCGCCAGCGCCGCCGCGCCAGCCGCTTCAGCCGCCGCGAAGTAAGGAGCGCACCGCATGGCCAAGTTTTTTATTGAGCGCCCCATTTTTGCGTGGGTGATTGCGCTGTTTATCGTGGTGATGGGCAGCGTTGCCATCACCCAGCTGCCGATTGCTCAGTACCCGCCGGTCGCGCCGCCTTCTATCGTCGTGACGGCCAGCTATCCCGGCGCGTCGGCGCGCACGCTGGAAGACAGCGTTTTGAGCGTCATCGAGCGCGAAATGAACGGCTCGCCCGGCTTGATTTACATGGAGTCCGTCTCCCAGGCCAACGGCACCGGCACGCTGACGCTGACGTTTGAAACCGGCACCAGCCCGGATATGGCGCAAGTCGATGTGCAAAACCGTCTGTCGCGTGCCTCACCGCGCCTGCCTTCGGCAGTCACGCAGCAGGGCGTGCGCGTGGACAAATCGCGCTCCAACTTCCTGTTGTTCACCATGCTGTCGTCGGACAACCCGGCGATTGACCCGATTGCGCTGGGCGACTACGCCTCGCGCAACGTGATTCCTGAACTCCAGCGCCTGCCCGGCATCGGCCAAGCGCAATTGTTTGGCACCGAGCGCGCCATGCGTATCTGGATTGATCCGGCCAAGCTGACCGGCTTTACGCTGTCGGCGGCGGACGTGACCAAGGCCATTGCGGCGCAAAACGCCCAGATCGCCTCCGGCACGATTGGCGATTTGCCCAACGTCGCCGGGCAGGGCATTGCCGCCACGGTGGTCGTGAACGGCCAGCTTTCCAGCATCGAGCAGTTCGGCAACATCGTGCTGCGCGCCAACACCGACGGCTCCAGCGTGTACCTCAAAGACGTGGCCCGCATCGAACTGGGCGCGCAAACCTACGCCACCTCGGCGCGCCTGAACGGCAAACCCGCCACCGGCATCGGCCTGCAACTCGCGCCCAGCGGCAACTCGCTGGCCGCCGCCAAAGCCGTGCGCGCCAAAATGGACGAACTCAAACGCTACTTTCCCCAGGGCGTGAACTACACGATTCCTTACGACAGCTCGCGCTTTGTCAAAATCTCCATCAGCCAAGTGGCCGAAACGCTGGTCGAGGCGATTGTGCTGGTGTTTCTGGTGATGTTTTTGTTCCTGCAGAACTGGCGCTACACCGTCATTCCGACCATCGTCGTGCCGGTGGCGCTGCTGGGCACCTTTGCCACGCTGCTGGGACTGGGCTTTTCGATCAACGTGCTGACGATGTTCGGCATGGTGCTGGTGATCGGCATCGTCGTCGATGACGCGATTGTGGTGGTCGAAAACGTCGAGCGCATCATGAGCGAAGAAGGCTTGCCGCCGCTGCAGGCCACGCGCAAGGCGATGGGCCAGATTTCCGGCGCCATCGTCGGCGTGACGGTGGTGCTGATCTCGGTGTTTGTGCCGCTGGCGTTTTTTGCCGGTTCTGTGGGCAACATTTACCGCCAGTTTTCGGCGGTGATGGTGGCGTCGATTGGCTTTTCGGCGTTTCTGGCGCTGTCGCTCACGCCCGCGCTGTGCGCGACGCTGCTGAAACCCGTGGAAGCGGGCCATCACCACGAAAAAACTGGCTTTTTCGGCTGGTTCAACCGGGGCTTTTCGCGCACTGCCAAGGGTTATGAAGGGTTTGTGGCGCGGCTGCTGAAACGCGCCGGGCGCTATCTGGTGATTTATGCGGCCATCATCGGCGTCGTCGGCGTGATGTATGTGCGCCTGCCAACTTCCTTTTTGCCCGCCGAAGATCAGGGCACGCTGCTGGTGAACATCCAGTTGCCGCCCGGCGCGACGTTCGAGCGCACTCGCGCCGTCGTCGAGCAGGTCGAAGGCTTCATGCTCAAGCAGCCCGAAGTGCAAAGCATGGTTGGCGTGCTGGGTTTCAGCTTTTCCGGCCAAGGGCAAAATGCCGGGCTCGCTTTCGTCACGCTGAAAGACTGGGACGAGCGTAAGCAGCCCGGCCAGCAGGCCGACGCGCTGGCCAAACGCGCTTTTGGCGCGCTGTCCGGGATTCGCGATGCTTTCATCTACCCATTGAGCCCGCCGCCGATTTCCGAGCTGGGCAACGCCAGCGGCTTTTCTTTCCGCCTGCAAGACCGTGCCGGCGCGGGCAGCGAGGCGCTGTTGGCGGCGCGCAACCAGATGCTCGGCATGGCGAGTAAAAACCCGGTGCTGACGCAAGTGCGCCCCGACGGTCTGGAAGACGCGTCGCAGCTTCAGCTCGACATTGACCGCGACAAGGCCAACGCGCTGGGCGTGAGCTTTGACGCGATCAACAACGCACTGTCCACCGCGCTGGGTTCGAGCTACGTGAACGATTTTCCGAACCAGGGCCGCTTGCAGCGCGTCGTGGTGCAAGCTGACGCGCCAGCGCGCATGCAGCCGGAAGACTTGCTCAAGCTCAACGCCAGCAACGCGCAAGGCCAGCCGGTGCCGCTGTCGGCGTTCGCGAGCACGCGCTGGGTGAAGGGCGCGATGCAAACGGTGCGCTACAACGGCTATCCGGCCATGCGCATCAGCGGCTCGGCTGCGCCCGGCTACAGCACTGGCACGGCAATGGCCGAGATGGAAAAAATGGCCGCCCAACTGCCACAAGGCTTCGGCTTTGAGTGGACGGGCCAATCGCGTGAAGAAAAACTCGCCGGTTCGCAGGCGATGATTTTGTACGGCTTTGCGGTGCTGGCGGTGTTTTTGTGCTTGGCCGCGCTGTATGAAAGCTGGTCGATTCCGATGGCGGTGATCCTGGTCGTGCCGCTGGGCGTGGTCGGCGTGCTGCTGGCGACCTTGCTGCGCAGCTACGCCAACGACGTGTATTTCCAAGTCGGCCTGATCACCATCATCGGCCTGTCGGCGAAGAACGCGATTTTGATCATCGAGTTTGCCAAAGAGCTGCAGGCGCAGGGCAAAGGCGTGGTTGAAGCGGCGCTGACGGCGGCGCACCTGCGTTTTCGGCCCATCATCATGACTTCGATGGCCTTCATGCTCGGCGTGCTCCCGCTGGCGATTGCCACCGGCGCCAGCTCGGCCAGCCAGCGCGCCATCGGCACGGGGGTGATTGGCGGCATGATCACCGGCACGGTGCTGGCGGTGTTTTTTGTGCCGATTTTCTTTGTCGTGATCCGGGGCTTTTTCCATGACAGCGAGCGCCAGCAACAGCTTTACGCGGAACATCATCCGAAACCCGCAGACGCTGGCCGCCATGACTCAACGCATTGAAAGCACCACCATGACGAAACCCCGACTTTTCCCCCTGCTGGCCGTGAGCGCGGCGGCGCTGCTGAGCGGCTGCTCGATGATTCCGGCTTACCAGCGCCCCGCCGCGCCGGTCTCTAGCAGCTTTCCGAGCTACGCCAGCACCGCGCCGGCGACGGCTGCGCCATCGGCCACGCCGCCCGCTGCTGTTGCCAATGCTGCGCCCGCTGCCAGCGTCGCCTGGCAGGACTTTTTTGCCGATGCCAAGCTCAAGCGCCTGATCGAACTGGCACTGGCCAACAACCGCGATTTGCGCGTGGCCGTGCTCAACATCGAGCAGGCCAGAGCGCAATACCAGATCAAGCGCGCCGACCAATTGCCCACGGTGAACGGCGTATTGAACGGCTCGCGTGCGCCCAATTCGGATGGCAGCATGACCAGTTCCTACAACGTCGGTCTGACGGCGACGGCGTATGAGCTAGATTTTTTTGGCCGCGTCAGCAGCCTCAAAGAAACGGCGCTGAACCAATACCTCGCCACCGAAGAAGCCCGCAAAAGCGCGCAAATCAGCCTGATTGCCGCCGTCGCCAACAGCTATTTGAGCCTGCTGGCCGACGACGAGCTGCTCGCCATCACGCGCCAGACGCTGGCGACCCGCGAGGAGTCGGTCAAGCTGAGCAAATTGCGCTTTGACAACGGCGTGGCCTCCGAGCTGGATTACCGGGCGGCGCAATCGCTGCTGGAAGCGGCCCGCGTCGCCAATGCCCAGCAGCAGCGTCAGCGCGCCCTGGACGAAAACGCACTCACGCTGCTGGTTGGCCAGCCGTTGGCGGGCGAGTTGCCGGCCGCCGACGCATCGGCGCTGACCCAGACGCGCTGGCTGGCCGATGTGCCCGCCGGGCTGCCGTCGGACTTGCTGACCAACCGCCCCGACATCCGCCAGGCCGAGCAACTGCTGCTGGCCGCGAACGCGAATATCGGCGCGGCGCGGGCGGCGTTTTTCCCGAAAATTGCGCTGACGGTGGGCGCGGGCAGCGCCAGCGGCCATTTGTCCGGCCTGCTGAAAAGTGGCTCGTGGGGTTGGACACTGGCGCCGCAACTGCTGCTGCCGATTTTTGACGCAGGCCGCAACAGCGCCAATCTGGACTCGGCCAAAGTGGGCCGCGACATGGCCGTCGCCCAGTACGAAAAAGCCATCCAGACGGCGTTCCGCGAAGTGGCCGACGCGCTGGCCAGCCGCACGACGTTGGTTGAGCAGCTGAATGCCAGCCAAGCCCAAGCTGATGCCGAGGCGGCGCGCTTCAAGCTGTCCGACTTGCGCTACCGCAACGGCGTGGCGAGCCAGCTCGATTTATTGGACGCCCAGCGCTCGCTGTTTGCCGCGCAGCAAGCCGTGGTGCAGACCCGGCTGGCGCAGTTGCAGAGCCAAGTGGGGCTGTACAAGACGCTGGGCGGGGGTTGGAAGGAGTAGGAGGTGTTACGGCGGCCAGTCATCTAACTGTGAACTGGTGCAGGGAAAGCGTTGCGTCTAAACTATGTAACGCCATTTAACAACCTTCCACGAATTAGCCATGTCCCTCCATCGTTTACTCGCCCTTGCTTTTGCCACCTTTGCCACCTTGGCGCATGCCGAGCCTAGAACGCTTGTTCCCTACGGCCAGGCACCCAATGGCAGCGCCAACGCGGCTGGCCACGAGTGGCTGCGCTGTAGTTTGGGCCAGCAGTGGAGCGGTAGCAGTTGCACTGGGCAGGCCAAGAAATACACCCTTGAAGGCGCCAAGGCCGCTGTCGATACCTTCAATGTCACAGGCTACCGTGGCAAGCGGGACTGGCGTATTCCTACGGTGCGTGAGCTGCAAAGCCTGCGGGTGTGTAGCAATGGCTTTGCCAGTGGCAAAATTGATATTGACGATGGTGGTAAAGCGGTAATCACGTCTTGCAACGGAAGCTCAAGCCAGCCCACCATTGACACGGGGCTGTTCCCCCAAACGCCTGAGAGTCTGTTTTGGTCGTCTTCGCTGTACGCGGACAGTCCCAGTTTCGCCTGGGTCGTCTATTTTGGCTATGGCCTCGTCAGCCACGGCTATGTCCGCAGCGGCTACCTTGTTCGCTTGGTCCGCTAGTCGTCGCCTGGGCCAAATTTTGGTGGTGACGGGTCGTGAGTTCGACTTTCAGCCAATACATCCGTGATCTGCGCTGCAGAAGTCATTGTTTGGTTGCTCAGTGACCTATGAGTTCACTGCTGAATAGGCCGCTCAAGCAAGATAACGGAGAAACAGACGCATGCGATTCATTCACGCCGCTGACTTACACATTGACAGCCCTTTGCGCGGCCTTAGCCGCTATGCGGGGGCGCCGTTGGAGCGGCTGCGCGGCGCAACCCGCCGGGCGTTGGAGCGGCTGGTGGCGCTGGCGATTGACGAAAAAGTCGATTTTGTGTTGATAGCCGGTGATTTGTATGACGGGGATTGGCAGGATTTCCACACCGGCTTGTTCGTCAACGCGCAGTTGGTGACGCTGAAAAATGCGGGCATTCAGGTTTTTATTGTTCAGGGCAATCACGATGCGCAGAGCCACATGATGCGCAAGATCCCCTGGCCCGAAAACGTCAAGGTATTTTCCAGTCGCACTGCCGAAACCGTGCATTTGAAGACGCTGGGCGTGGCGATTCACGGCCACAGTTTTCCTGACCGCGAGGTGTCCGAAGACCTGGTGCCTCGCTACCCGACGGCGCTGCCCGGCTGCTTCAATATCGGCCTGCTGCACACGAGTCTGACGGGCTCGGAAGGGCACGACACTTACGCGCCGACAACGCTGGCCGTCCTGAAATCCAGAGGCTACGACTACTGGGCGCTCGGCCACATCCACGCCCGCCAAGTCGTGTGCGAAGTGCCTAGAGTGGTGTTTCCGGGCAATTTGCAGGGCCGTCATGCACGCGAAACCGGCCCCAAAGGCTGCGAACTTGTCACCGTCGAAGGCGCCACGGTCACGGCGCGTTGTGTGCCGTTGGATGTTGTGCGCTGGCATCAAGTGGCGGTTGATTTGCAGTCGCTTGAGCAGCTCGACGATGTGCGCTCGCAGGTGTTGCAGGCGCTGCAGGCCGCCGTGGATGCGGGCGATGCGTTGCACGCGATGCGCGTCGTGCTGACTGGGCAAACGCCGCTGCACGCGCTGGAAGCTAGCCAGCCGGGCACGCTCGAAGCGGCGGTACAGGCGGCGGCACAGGAATTTTCAGGTGCCGAAATCTGGATCGAACAGGTCAAGCTCCAGCTGCGCTCGCCGCTGGACCGCGCACGTATTGGGCAGGGCGGCGATGCGCTCGGTGAGCTGGTGCGCAGCGTGGATGAGCTGTCCGGCGATAGCGTGGCGCTGGAAAAATTCTGCCGCGAGACGCTCAAAGACGTGCTGGGCAAGCTGCCCGCCGAGGTGCAGGCTGCGCTGGCGCATGACAGCCTGAACCCGTCTGGCGACATTCCCCAGTTTGACGACGGCGCGGCGCTGCTGGCGCTGCTGCAAGACGCCGAAGCCACGCTGCTGGCGCGTCTGAATCCCGCTGAAGAAAAGGCTGCTTCGTGAAAATCCGCACCCTGTTTTTAAAAGCCTTTGGTCCGTTCAGTGACGCGGCGCTGGACTTTTCCGGCCCGGCCAATTTGCATTTGATTTACGGCGCGAACGAAGCGGGCAAGTCCTCGGCGCTGCGGGCCATCACCGATTTGCGCTACGGCATTCCGATGCGCAGCAAGGACGATTTTGTTCACGAGTTCAAAAACATGCGCGTGGCGGGCTGCTTTGAAGACGTGGCGGGCCGTGCCGTCGGCCTGAGTCGGCGCAAGGGCAATAACGACACGCTGGGCGGCGCCGATCCGGCCAGTGGTGAGCCGCTGCCCGGCGGCGTGGTGTCGCCCGAGGTGTTGCTGGCGCTGACTGGCGGCGTGGCGCGTGAGCAGTTCGAGACCATGTATGGCCTCAATTCTCAGCACCTGCGCAAAGGCGGGCAGCTCTTGATTCAGGGCGAGGGCGAACTGGGCGCGGCGCTGTTCGAGGCCAGCACCGGCTCGGCGGGCATCAAACAGATGTTGCAAACGCTGGAGGCGGACGCCAAAAAATATTTCAACACGCGCAGCAAGGCGCCGATTCTGAACGACGCGCTGCGCCAGCTCGACGAAGCCAAACACCGCTACAAGCTGGCCATCACCAAGCCCGATCAGTGGAAAACGCTTAAAAGCGCGCATGAAGCCGCCGAGCTGCATCTGGCCGCCGTCAGGACCGAACTGGCCGCGCAGCGGC
>Ga0302273_1000436_pt1 | contig 18617 bp, 16 predicted proteins | sample III_Bog_N1_3_FD_198774 | JGI IMG/M metagenome (GOLD analysis project Ga0302273, IMG submission 198774) | Peat permafrost microbial communities from Stordalen Mire near Abisko, Sweden - III_Bog_N1_3 | ecosystem: Environmental > Terrestrial > Soil > Wetlands > Peat | place: Sweden: Abisko... | reverse complement strand
CGCTTTCCACGCGACACCAGCTTGATGAGGGCCTGCTCGACAAAGGCTTCGGAATAGTTTGTTTTCATGGGTTTGTATGCATCTAAAAATGATTTTTAGAGGCGACAAGTAGTCTGACACAGGGGGAGCATGGGGCTGCGCAATGCGGTGATGGGCGTCGGCGCACTGGGCATGCTGGTCGTGACCAACCCGTATTTGATGGTGCAGGTGCTCGGTGGGCTGGTGCTGATCGTCGCGCCCTCGGTGTGGTTTGGGCGGCGCGTGCGCAAACTCTCGCGCGCCAGCCAGGACCGCGTCGCCGACTCCAGCGCGATTGCCGCCGAGGTGCTCAACGCCATTCCAGTCGTGCAAAGCTACACCGCCGAAGCGCGTGAAACGGCGCGCTTTGACCAATCGACCGCCGACGCTTTTCTGACCGCCGTGCGCCGCACCAAGGCGCGCTCGGCGCTGGTGGCCTTCATCATCATCGCCACGTCGGCGGCGCTGCTGTGGGGCTTGTTTTTGGGCACGCAGGCGGTGATGCGCGGCGAGATTTCTGCCGGGCACTTGGGCCAAACCGTGGTTTACGTGATTATTTTGGCCAGTTCCGCCGCCGTGTTGAGCGAGGTTTATGGCGATTTGCTGCGCGCCGCCGGAGCCACCGAGCGGCTGATGGAGCTGCTGGAAACGCGCTCGCCAGTCGCCTCACCGGCCCAGCCCATCGAAGCGCCGCTGCCGCCCGCTGGCAGCGCAATTGCGTTTGACGCGGTGACATTTCACTACCCGTCGCGGCCCCTGCTGCCCGCTTTGAGCGACTTTAGTTTGAGCGTCGCGCCGGGCGAAACCGTCGCACTGGTCGGCCCCAGCGGCGCGGGAAAAAGCACCGTTTTCCAATTGCTGCTGCGCTTTTACGACCCGGCTTCGGGGCAAATTTCGCTCGACGGCGTGGCGACCCGCGACATGTCGCTGCACGCGCTGCGCGAACGCATCGGCCTGGTGCCGCAGGACGCAGTGATTTTCTCGACCAGCGCGCTAGAAAACATTCGCTACGGCAAGCCCGATGCCAGCGATGCGGAGGTCCAAGCCGCCGCGCAGGCCGCGTTTGCCCACGAATTCATCACGGCGCTGCCCGAAAGTTACGACACATTTTTGGGTGAGCGCGGCGTGCGGCTGTCCGGCGGCCAGCGCCAGCGCATTGCGATTGCCAGGGCGATGCTGAAAAATTCGCCGCTGCTGCTGCTCGACGAAGCCACCAGCGCGCTCGACGCCGAGAGCGAGCGCATGGTGCAGGCCGCGCTGGAGTCGGCGATGAAGGGACGCACCACGCTGGTCATCGCCCACAGGCTGGCGACGGTGCAGCAGGCCGACCGCATCCTGGTGCTGGACCACGGCCAGCTGGTCGAACAAGGCACGCATGCCGAGCTGGTCAGCCGGGGCGGCATCTATGCGCGGCTGGCGGCGCTGCAGTTCAACGCCTGAAGGCGCCGTTTTTGGCAGCGGCCCGTCAATCCCAGCGATCCAGCTGGTAATCCAGGCTGCGCCCATTCGAACACACCCGAAGCAGCGCATCCCAAGATCCATTTTTGCCCAGCATCACACCTGCGGCAGAAGCCTGCTCGGCCCCTTCCAGGGTGGCGCTCTGCGAGTAGGCCTCCAGCACCGAACGCACACCGTGAAACTCGGCCTTGAAGTTCTCCGGGAACAGGCAGGCGCTTGGCCTGCGCGAGTCTCTGGCGCCCTCAATGATGAACATCACACCCTGACCGTGATGCTCAAAACCACCGTTCCACATCGACGGTTTGAGCGTAATGGCAGCGACGGGATGAAATTTTTCAGCCTTCAAGCCAAACTGCGCAGCGGTCGCGCCACCATGCCAAAAATACCACGACACCGGGTTGCGCCTGTCCTCACGATCCCATTGCAAGATGGGCGGCGCATCGGCATGAACGGCTGTCACCAGTGAGGCATAGCCACCGTGATGGCCGGGCGCGCAGAACTCGATGCGCTGCGCGCCGGGCAGCACGGTGCGCTGAAATTTCTCCCAGGTCATCACCTGCACCGGAAGCTTCATGCCGCCTCCGGCTCGCGCCGCACCCTTGGGCTTGAGGTGGTCAAACACGCCTTTTTTTAGCTGACCAAACACGCCATCCGCCACGCTCTTGTTCGGTGAGGGCTGCGGTTTCCAGAGCGCCTGAACCTCGTCCAGACGCGCAAAGCGCCGCGCCAGCGCACCGGCTGCATCGAGTTGCTGCATCAGTTTTTCAGCTGCCGCAATCGTGCCTGCGCTGGGCGCGGCCTGCGGGCGCTGGTATTGCAGCGGATGCATCTTGTCGGCAAAGCGGCGCGAGACCTCTTCAAACGCCATGCCCGCCGCGATGTCTGCCAGCAGCGTGCCGATCATCGAGCTGCGCGGGTGGCAAAAGCCCGCTGGCGCCAGCGCCACGGCGCGCCACACCACATTGGCCTTGGCGCTGCTGCCCTGCGCAGCATGGCGCGCCAGATGCAGCGCATGCAGCCATTCGGCCTGGCCCAGCACTTTTTCGCTGCGGTACAACACTTCGGTGCGCAGCAGGGTCAGCGCCTGATCAATCACTGGCAGCGTGAATTCGTTGAGCGCGTACATCACGGTCTTGAAATCCTCGCGCTTTTCGGCCATCGCCTGCTCGGCGGACTGGGTGGCGCGCTTGAACACCAGCGCCTGCGGCGGCGTGATGGCCAAATGGCGCCACGGGCCGGTTTCCGGCCTGCCCCAAACACGCTCAGACGCCAGAAAAACGCCAGTCACCCTGGCCTCCTGCAGCAGCAGCGTCATGGCAGCAATCGCAGGCTTGTAGGTCTCGGGCAGCTGGTCTCCGTGCCAGAGTGCTGGCGCTGTCTTGCCGTTGGCGTCAATGGTCACCAGCGCACCGAAGCGCTCCACGAACTGGCGGCAGCAGTGGCAGCTGTTGTATTGCCTCGTGGCTGCAACCTCGAATGTGTCTAGGTAGGCCGGAAACAAACCTTCGGCATCCGTGGTGAACAGCGGCGCCCGACCCTCCTCCAGGTTCGCCAGAAAGCCAGCATTCACGCTGGCCAGGAAAGCGCCATAGTCGGCGTCATCATGGTTGCCATGAACGGCCACAGGTTCAGAAATTGGTGTATTCATCGTTCCTCCCAGAAATGCCGCTGAAGCGGCTGTTGTCAATTATTTTTCCTTCAATGCCGGGACAAGCGATTCAGCATAGCAGAATCATAACTATGCATTAATTGCATAGTTAACCAAAAACACGGCCTTGGACTCTTGCGTGAACTGGCTTTAAGCTGCGCTACCTGTTCAATTTTCAAGGAATTCATTCATGTCACAAGCACCCGATCTCGGCGAAAGCGCGATAGCTCCTGCCTCCGTCCTGCCGTCTTATCTGCAGGCTGACAACCTCGGGCCGTGGGGCAATTACCTGCAGCAAGTGGACCGCGTCATTCCCTATCTGGGCAATCTGGCGCGCTGGGCTGAAACCCTCAAGCGCCCCAAGCGCATTTTGATTGTCGATGTGCCGATTCACATGGACGACGGCACCATCGCGCATTTTGAAGGCTACCGCGTGCAGCACAACGTCTCGCGCGGCCCCGGCAAGGGCGGCGTGCGCTTTCACCAGGACGTGACGCTGTCGGAAGTGATGGCGCTGTCGGCCTGGATGTCGGTGAAAAATGCGGCAGTCAACGTGCCTTACGGCGGCGCCAAAGGCGGCATTCGCGTCGATCCGAAAAAGCTCTCGCACGGCGAGCTAGAGCGCATGACGCGCCGCTACACCAGCGAAATCGGCATCATCATCGGCCCCAACAAGGACATTCCGGCGCCCGACGTGAACACCAACGAGCAGGTCATGGCCTGGATGATGGACACCTACTCGATGAACACCGGCTCAACGTCAACGGGCGTGGTGACCGGCAAGCCGGTCGATTTGGGCGGCTCGCTGGGGCGACGCGAAGCCACGGGGCGCGGCGTGTTCACCGTCGGCGTCGAAGCGGCCCGGCATATCGGGCTGGACATCAGCACGGCGCGGGTGGCGGTGCAGGGCTTTGGCAATGTGGGCGGCATCGCTGGCAAGCTGTTTTCCGAAGCCGGTGCGCGGGTGATTGCGGTGCAGGACCACGGCGGCACGATTTACTGCGAAGCCGGTCTGGACGTACACGCCCTGCTCGCGCATGTGGCCAGCACCGGCAGCGTGGCCGGTTTTGCAGCCGCCGAAGTGATGGCCAACGACCAGTTCTGGGACGTGGACTGCGACATCCTGATTCCAGCGGCGCTGGAGCAACAAATCACCACGGCGAACGCCGGGCGCATCAAGGCGCGCATGATTATCGAAGGCGCCAACGGTCCGACGACGCCAGCAGCCGACGACATTTTGGCCTCGCGCAATGTGCTGGTGGTGCCGGACGTGATTGCCAATGCAGGTGGCGTGACCGTGAGTTATTTTGAATGGGTGCAGGATTTCTCCAGCTTTTTCTGGGACGAGGAAGAAATCAACGCCCGGCTGGTCAAAATCATGAAAACCGCTTTTGCCGGTATCTGGCAGGTGGCGCAGGAAAACAAAGTCAGCCTGCGCACGGCGACCTTTATCGTCGCCTGCAAGCGCATTTTGCACACCCGCGAGCTGCGCGGCCTTTACCCCTAATTAACCCTGAACGATCTGCCAGTTCAATGCCCAGACGCCTGACAGCACGTTTTGCAGCCACAGCATGCCGGTCAGGGTTTTGGCATCGGTCACTTGGCCGCTGCCGCACCAGGCCAGCAGCTCGGCTGGCGTGGCGGTGAACACATCGAGAAACTCGCCCGCGTCGAGCTGGCGCTCGCCCAGCGTAAGGTCACGGGCAAACCAGATGTCGATAAATTCGGTGGAGTAGGAAATCACCGGATGCAGCACGCCCGCTCTAGCCCACTGGCGGGCGCTGTAGCCGGTTTCTTCGCGCAGTTCGCGCTGGGCACAGACCAGCGAGGCTTCGCCTGGATCAAGCTTGCCAGCGGGAAACTCAATCATGACGGATTGAACCGGGTAGCGGTACTGGCGCTCCAGCACCACCCGGCCATCGTCAAGCTGGGCCACGATCATCACTGCGCCGGGATGAATGGCATATTCGCGCGATGCCTGACTGCCGTCGGGCAAGCTGACGGTATCGCGCTGGATGTGCAGAAAATGGCCCCTGAGCAACTCTTCAGAAGCCAGCGGCGTTTCGACCAGATGCGCCGCATCTGCTGGGCCTTTTGCATCAGGGCGCGGCAGAAAGCTCATGAACGGTGCTTGAACAGGTAGCGGTAGGTGAAGCCGGGAAACGCAAAGGTCAGAAACAGCGTTCCGGTAATCGTGTAGAACTCCCAGCCTTGTGGGGCGATTTGCCCGGTGCGCTGCTCTAGGTAAAGCCCCAGCGCACCGACGACTAGATACCAGACCACCATTTCAGCCAGCCGCACCGCCAGATTCTTCGGCGTCTTGAGCGCCAGAACGGTGAACAGGCGGTTGCTGATGAAGGGCAGATTCGCCACCAGCAAGGCCAACAACACAACCAGCCAGACTGATGCGGTTTGACTCATGAGGCGGCTTAGCTTCCCAGAGAGGTGACAATGCTCTTGATCGACTGCGCGCACAGCGTCATCAAGCCGCTTGGGAAGATACCCAACGCCAGAATCAGGGCGCCATTGATCGCCAGCACGATGCGTGCATCAGCGGGAGCCGAAACAGGCTGAGCATTGTGGCTCAGCGGCGCATCAAAATACATCACCTTGACGATACGCAGGTAGTAGAAAGCACCAATCAGCGACATCATCACGGCGAAAACAGCCAGCATCACGTAGCTGGTCTGACCGGATGAAATCAAGGCCTGCAGCACGCCGAGCTTGGCGTAAAAACCGACCATAGGCGGCAGACCTGCCAGCGAGAACATCGCCATCGCCATGACACCGGCGTACAGCGGGCTGCGCTGGTTCAGACCGGCCAGATCAACGATCTCTTCCGACTCGTGACCGGCACGGGCCAGCAGCAAGATGATGCCAAAAGCGCCCAGCGTGGTCAGCACGTAGGTCAGCGCGTAGAACATGGCCGCGCCATAAGCCGACTCAGTGGTGAGAGGGTTGATCGGGTTGCCGCTGACCACGCCAGCGAGCAGGCCGAGCAGCAGAAAACCCATTTGCGAAATCGTCGAAAAAGCCAGCATGCGTTTCAGATTGGTCTGCGCCACGGCCGCCAGATTGCCAATCAAGAGCGAGCCAATCGCCAGCAAGACCAACATCTGCTGCCAGTCGAGCGCCAGCGGCAGCAAGCCTTCCACCAGCAGGCGGATGCACATGGCAAAGGCGGCCAGTTGCGGCGCACCGCCAATAATCAAGGTCACAGCAGTAGGCGCGCCGTGGTAAACGTCGGGCAGCCACATGTGAAAAGGCACGGCGCCGAGCTTGAAGGCCAAACCTGCGACGATGAACACCAGACCGAACACCAGAACCTGGTGCTTGACCTGACGGTCGGCAATCGCCTTGAAGACTTCATTGATGTCGAGCGAGCCGGTTGCGCCGTAGAGCATGGACAGGCCGTAGAGAAGGAAACCGGAAGCCAGCGCGCCGAGCACGAAGTACTTCATCGCGGCTTCGGTTGCTCTGGCGTCGTCACGGCGCAAGGCGACCAGGGCGTAACTGCACAGCGTCATCAACTCCAGGCCCATGTAGAGCACCAAGAAGTTGTGGCCGGAAATCATCACGAACATGCCCAGCAAGGCAAACAGGCTGAGCGTGAAGAATTCGCCGCCGCGCAGCATGTCCCGGCCCGCCGCATAAGGGCGGCCATAAACCACAGTGACCATCAAGGTGATGCTGGAGAAACACTTGAGCCAACTGCCCATAGGATCGACCACCACCATGTTGCCAAAGCCATAGAAGGTCTGGCCACCCAGAGCGTAAGACGCTTCCATCGCAGCCACCACGGCCAGGGTCATCATGGACAACAGATAGGTGAGCGTGCGACCAGGCGTTTTAACACCCAAGTCCACCAGCGCAATCACGCAGGCCATGATCAAAAGAACGAGTTCGGGATAAACCGCGATCCAACTGAGTTTGTCAATCATCTGAATTCTTTGAGTTTGCTTAGTTCAGTTTCGAGAGCGCCACATGCTTGAGCAGATCAGCCACCGACGCATTCATGACATCGGTGAATGGCTTCGGATAAAGACCCATGTAAAGCACAGCAACCGCCAGCAGGGCCATTATCAGGAACTCGCGGCTGTTGATGTCGGTCAATACCTTGACCTTGTCATTGGTGACAGGACCGAGATAAACCCGCTTGTACATCCACAGCGTGTAAGCCGCGCCAAAAATCAGCGCCGAGGCTGCTGCGCCGCCAATCCAGAAATTGGCTTTGACCGCGCCCAGAATCACCATCCACTCGCCGACAAAACCGGCGGTAGCTGGCAGGCCGCAATTGGCCATCGAGAACAGCAACGCAAAAGCGGCAAACTTGGGCATGGTGTTGACCACGCCACCATAGCTGGCGATTTCACGGGAATGGACCCGGTCATACAGCACGCCGATGCTCAAGAACATCGCCGCTGACACAAAACCGTGGGCAATCATCTGCACAATGCCGCCAGCGACGCCGAGGTCGTTGAACAGGAAAAAACCTAGCGTCACAAAACCCATGTGCGCCACCGACGAATAAGCGACCAGCTTTTTCATGTCCTGCTGCACCATCGCCACCAGACCGACGTAAATCACCGCGATCAACGACAGCGCCACCATCAGCCATGCCCAGTCGTGGGAGGCATCGGGCGCAATCGGCAACGAGAAACGCAGGAAGCCGTAAGCGCCCAGTTTCAGCATGATGGCAGCCAGCACAGCGGAGCCGCCAGTGGGCGCTTCAACGTGAACGTCGGGCAGCCAGGTATGCACCGGCCACATCGGCACCTTGACGGCAAAAGCGGCAAAGAACGAGAAGAACAGCAGCGTCTGCGCCGTACCGGTCAAAGGCAGCTGATGCCAGGCCAGGATGTCAAAACTGCCGCCCGACTTGTTGTACAGGAAAATCAGCGCGACCAGCATCAGCAGCGAGCCGAGCAGCGTGTACAGGAAGAACTTGAAGGCCGCGTAGATCTTGTTTGGTCCGCCCCAGATACCGATGATGAGGTACATCGGAATCAGCGTGGCCTCGAAGAACACGTAGAACAGCATGCCGTCCAGCGCAGCAAACACGCCAATCATCAGGCCGCTCAGGATCAGAAAGGACGCCATGTACTGATTGACGCGGGTGGTAATCGACTCCCAGCTAGCAATCACGACGATCACGTTGATGAAAGCAGTCAGCAGCACGAACCACAGCGAAATGCCGTCCACACCCAAGTGGTAGTTGACATTGAAGCGCTGGATCCAGCCCTGCTTCTCGACAAACTGCATGGCCGAGGTTCCGAGCTGGAAACCTTCGTACAAAGGTAGGGTCACCAGAAAACTCACAAGCGCACCGATCAGCGCAATCCAGCGCACCATGCGCGCCTGATCGTCCCGACCGAAGGCCAGTAAAACGACACCGAAAATAATCGGTGTCCAGATGGCTAGGCTCAACAATCCCATTTTTAGCTTCCTTGTTGTTCTAGATTGTTTTATCGATTGAGCCAGACGAAATACGTCATCAACACAAACACACCAATGATCATGCCGAAGGCATAGTGGTAGATATAGCCCGACTGCAGGCGCCTTACCATGCCAGAAATCCAGCCGACCAGTTTCCAGGAACCGTTCACGAACAGGCCGTCAATCAGTATCCGGTCACCCACTTTCCACAGAACGGTTCCCAGACCGCGTGCGCCACGGGCCAGCACGTTTTCATTGAACCAGTCCAAGTAGTATTTGTTTTCCAGTAGCGTGTAGATCGGGCCTGCTGCACGCTTGATGGCCGCAGGCAGGGCCGGATTGACCATGTACATGTAGTAAGACAGGGCAACACCCAACGCCGCCAGCCAGAAGGGAGCGGTTGTCACGCTGTGCATGGCCATCGCCGCAGGGCCGTGGAATGCATGTGCCAGTTCTTCCATGACAGGATGGCGCTCAAGGTTGAAGAAAATCGCATCCTTGAAGAAGTCGCCAAACAGCATCGGCTCAATCATTAGGTAGCCAATAATCACCGAAGGAATCGCCAGCAGCACCAGTGGCAGCGTCACCACCCAAGGGGACTCGTGCGGGTCATGATGCTCAGCGTGGTGGCCGTGGTCATCATGCGCATCGTGATGGGCATGGGGATTCTGGTCATAGCGCTCCTCGCCATGAAAGACCAGGAAATACACGCGGAATGAGTAGAAAGCCGTGACAAAAACGCCCGCCAGCACTGCAAAATGGGCGAAGCCGCTACCCCAGAGGTGGCTTTCAGCGACCGCTTCGATAATGCTATCCTTGGAGTAAAAACCCGACAGGAATGGCGTACCGATCAGCGCCAGATTGCCCACCAGGAAAGTCAGCCAGGTGATTTTCATGTACTTGCGCACGCCGCCCATCCAGCGGATGTCTTGGTTATGGTGCATGCCCATGATGACGGAACCGGCACCCAGGAACAGCAGCGCCTTGAAGAACGCATGCGTCATCAGGTGAAACACTGCCACCGAGTAAGCCGAAGCGCCCAGTGCCACCGTCATGTAACCCAGCTGCGACAGCGTGGAATAAGCAATCACCCGCTTGATGTCGTTCTGGATGATGCCGAGGAAACCCATGAACAGCGCCGTGATGGAGCCGATCACCATGATGAAACTCAGCGCGGTATCGCTCAATTCAAACAGCGGTGACATGCGCGCCACCATGAAAATACCCGCCGTCACCATCGTCGCCGCGTGAATCAGCGCAGAAATGGGGGTTGGGCCTTCCATCGAGTCTGGCAGCCAGACATGCAGCGGGAACTGGGCCGACTTGCCCATCGCGCCAATGAACAGGCAGATACAGATCACCGTCACCAGCATCCACTCGGTACCAGGGAACATCAGCTTGGACAGCTCGTCCGTCTTGGCAAATGCCTCACCATAGTTCAGCGTACCGGCGTAAGCAGCGATCAAACCAATGCCGAGAATGAAACCGAAGTCGCCGACCCGGTTCACTAGGAAAGCCTTCATGTTGGCAAAAATCGCTGTTGGCTTGTTGAACCAGAAGCCGATCAGCAGGTAAGACACCAGACCCACTGCTTCCCAGCCAAAGAACAGCTGCAGCATGTTGTTGCTCATCACCAGCATCAGCATGGAGAAGGTGAACAGCGAGATGTAGGCAAAGAAACGGTTGTAGCCCGCGTCTTCTTCCATGTAGCCGATGGTGTAGATATGCACCATCAGCGAGACAAAAGTGACCACGCACATCATCATGGCAGTCAGGCCATCGACCAAGAAGCCGACTTCCATTTTCAGGCTGCCGACCGTCATCCAGGTATAGAGCGTTTCATTGAAACGGGCACCGTCGATGACGGCATTCAGTGTCATGGCCGACAGAACGAAGGCTAGAAAAACACCAAAAATAGTGATCGAGTGCGACAGGCGGCGGCCTATCAGGTTGCCTCCAAAGGAGGTTCCCAGAATACCGGCGGCTAAAGCGCCTGCCAGAGGTGCCAGCGGAACGGCCAGCAGCGTCGATGCGAAAAGGGTTTGGCTCATCTTGTTATTAGCCCTGAAGCGTGTTGAGTTCGTCAACGTTAATGCTGCGCTTGTTGCGGAACAGCAGCACCAAAATAGCCAGTCCAATGGCGGATTCAGCCGCAGCGACGGTCAGGATGAAGAACACAAAAACCTGACCCGCCATGTCATTGAGGTAGTAGGAGAACGCCACAAAGTTCATGTTGACCGCCAGCAGCATCAGCTCGATGGCCATCAGCAGCACGATCAGATTCTTGCGGTTGAGAAAAATGCCGATGATGGACATGGCAAACAGCATGGCCCCCAGCGAAAGAAAATGTCCCAGCGTCAATGTCATGCTTTTTTCTCCTCAACAGCCACTGGTGCAGTCAGCACAGACTCCATCTTGACCAGCTTGATGCGGTCAGCCGCCTTCACCCGAACCTGATCGGCGGGGTTGGTGCGCTTGGAGTCCTTGCGCTCGCGCAGCGTCATCGCAATGGCGGCAATCATGCCGACCAGCAAAATCACGGCCGCGACTTCCAGTGGGTAGATGTAACCCGAATACAACAGCTTGCCCAGCTCCTTGGTGTTGGACACTTGGGTGGCAATATCACCGACCGCTGACACCGTCGAAGCCGACTGAGGCGGCTCACGGAAACCACCCATGAGAACATAAGACATTTCCAGCGCAATGATGGTGCCCGCCGCACCGGCCAGCGGAAAATGCTTCCAGAAGCCTTTGCGGATGCTGTCCAGGTTGATGTCCAGCATCATGACCACGAAGAGGAAAAGCACCATCACCGCGCCGACATAGACCAGCACCAGGGTAATAGCCAAGAACTCGGCCTTCAGCAAAATCCAGACGGCAGCCGCCTGAAAAAATGCCAGCACGAGAAAAAGCGCCGCATGCACGGGGTTGCGTGCCGTGATGACGCGAAATGCTGAAAACAGCAAAATCGCGGCAAAAACATAAAAAATACCTGTTTTAGCGTCCATGTTGGAGTGGATTCTTTCTTGAGCGAGCTACTGGGCGAGAAAATTCAGCGGTACTTGGCATCAGCCGCACGGTTGGCGGCGATTTCGTTTTCATAACGATCACCCACTGCCAGCAGCATCTCTTTGGTGAAATACAGATCACCGCGTTTTTCGCCGTGGTATTCAAAGATATGCGTCTCGACAATCGAATCAACCGGGCAGCTTTCTTCGCAGAAGCCGCAAAAAATGCACTTGGTCAGATCGATGTCGTAGCGCGAGGTGCGGCGGCTGCCGTCTTCGCGCACATCGGACTCAATCGTGATGGCCATCGCTGGGCACACGGCTTCGCACAGCTTGCAGGCAATGCAGCGTTCTTCGCCATTGTCATAACGGCGCAGCGCATGCAAACCGCGAAAACGTGGGCTGAGCGGCGTTTTTTCTTCAGGAAACTGAACGGTGATCTTGCGGCTGAACATGTACTTGCCAGTCAGGGCCATGCCCTTGAGCAGCTCGGTCAACATGAAGCTTGAAACAAAATCCTTAACGGAGGCAACTGCAGACATGACTTTTCGCCTATTTCCAGATGTTGTAAGAGGTCTGCATCCAGAGACCGACGACCACCAGCCAGACCAAGGTCACAGGGATGAAAATTTTCCAGCCCAGACGCATGATCTGGTCATAGCGATAGCGCGGGAAGGTGGCACGAACCCACAGAAAAATAGTGACCACAAAGAAGGTCTTCAGACCCAGCCAGATCCAGCCCGGAATCCAAGTGAACAGCACACTGTCAATTGGCGACAACCAGCCACCCAGGAACAGCAGCACGCACAGCACCGACACCAAAATCATGTTCGCGTATTCAGCCAAGAAGAACATGGCAAACGACATGCCGGAGTACTCCACCATGTGACCGGCGACGATCTCGGATTCGCCTTCCACCACGTCAAACGGGTGACGGTTGGTTTCAGCCAAGCTGGATATGAAGTACACGATAAAGATGGGGAACAGCGGCAACCAATTCCAAGAGAGGATGGTCAGACCACTGCTGGCAGCCATGCCCTTGGCCTGGCTCATCACAATGTCGGTCATGTTCAGGCTACCCGTAACCATCAGCACGACGACCAAGCAAAAGCCCATCGCGATTTCATAGCTGACCATCTGGGCCGAAGCGCGCATGGCGCCCAGAAAAGCGTATTTGGAGTTCGAAGCCCAGCCAGCAATGATGACGCCATAGACTTCCATCGAAGTAATCGCCATCAGGAACAGCAGGCCCGCATTCATGTTGGAAAGCGCCACCTCGGGTCCGAACGGCACCACCACCCAGGCCGCCAGGGCCGGCATGATGGTCATGATCGGGCCAAGCACAAACAGGCCCTTGCTGGCCGCCGTCGGGATAATGATTTCCTTGGTCAGCAGCTTGAGCGCATCAGCAATCGGCTGCAGCAGACCAAAGGGGCCGATGCGGTTGGGGCCCAGGCGAACTTGGGTAAAACCAATCGCCTTGCGCTCCCACAAGGTGAGATAGGCAACACAGCCCATCAAAGGTGCCAAAACCAGAACGATCTTGATAAGCGCCCAGAGCACAGGCCAGACGACGCCCGGCCAAATGCCACCCATCAAGCCTTGGCCCAAGGCATACACTGAATCAATCATGCAACCACTCCTTGCAAACCTGCTGCGTTATGCGCATCTGCCGTCAACTGCAGTGAAGTTGCACGCCTGACCAAGCCGTCGAGCTGGTAAATGCTGGCCACTGCAGGTACGGAACCGGCAGCACCAGACAGCACGATAGTGCCCTGCTCTGCCGCATTGTCCAACCTGTGAGCAGAAATCTGCCCAGCGTCAGCGCCCGAAATTTTCTTCAGCACATCCTGCGAAGATTCAAAATCAAAACCGGGCAGTTCCAGCAGATTGGCCAGTACGCGCAGCACCTTCCAGGCCGGACGCGTTTCAGCCAGCGGCTTGACGACAGCATGGAAACTCTGCACACAGCCTTCGGCATTCACGAAGGTACCGGGCGTTTCGGTGAAAGGCGCAATCGGCAGCAGCACATCGCTAAAGGCCATGTTCGCCTTGAATGGGCTCATCGTGACAACCATCTGCGCCTTGTTCAACAAAGCGCTGGCTTTGGCACCAGCGGCCGAGTCAAACTCCGGCTCGTTGTTCAGCAAAATCACGGCCTTGAGCTGGCCGTCCAGCATCTGGCCGGCATTCAAACCCTTGGCTCCCGGAACAGCATTTACCAACTGGGCACCAACTGTGTTGGCTGCTTCTGTCAGGTAACCCACGCGCGCGCCGGTCTGCGCGGCAATCCAGTTGGCCAGCGCCAGCAGGCTGGAAGCGTTGGCATGGTGTGCGGCGGCATTGCCCAGCAAGATCGCCTTGCGCTCACCGCCAAGCAGTGAAGCAGCAATGGCCTTGGCCGCCTCAGTGGCCTGACCCGCAGCTGGTGCGTCCAGTTCTTTTTCAGCAGCAATCGCAGCTGCCACATCGGCCAGCGCCTGCGCCCAATTTTCCGGGGCCACATTCAAGCTGTTGGCGACTGGCATGGCCCAAGTATCAGCCAAAGCCAACTCAGTCTGTGAATTGATCGAGCTAAGCGCGCAGCCATTGCGCACAGCCTGCCGAATCCGCAGCGCAAACAAAGGATGATCCTTACGCAGGTTGCTACCCACCACCAGAACGCGCTGCAACTGCGACAGCGAAGCAACCGATGTACCGAGCCAGCGCACCGAGCTAGAAGAAGTGAATTCTGCATTGCGCAGACGGTAGTCGATATTTTCGCTGCCCAGGCCACGCATCAGCGAGGCGGCCAGATGCAGCTCTTCGAGCGTACTGTGCGGGCTGACCAGCGTACCGATGCTGGCAGCGCCGTGGTCGGCCTTGATCTGTTTCAGGCCATTGGCGACATATTCCAGCGCCGTCTGCCAGTCCACCGTTTTCCACTCGCCGCCCTGCTTGAGCATGGGACTCGTCAGACGCTCATCGCTGTTCAGCGACTCATACGAGAAACGGTCGCGGTCGGCGATCCAGCATTCGTTGATGTCATCGTTTTCCAGCGGCAGCACGCGCATCACTTTGTTGTGCTTGACCTGAACGACCAGATTACTGCCAGTCGAATCATGCGGGCTGACCGACTTACGACGCGACAGCTCCCAAGTGCGGGCGCTGTAGCGGAAAGGCTTGCTGGTCAGCGCGCCCACTGGGCACAGGTCAATCATGTTGCCAGACAGTTCGGAGTCCACCGACATGCCGACAAAGGTTTCGATCTCGGCATGCTCGCCGCGATGCGACATGCCCAGCTCCATCACACCAGCGATTTCTTGGCCAAAGCGCACGCAGCGGGTGCAATGGATGCAGCGGCTCATTTCTTCCATCGAAATCAGCGGGCCGACTTCCTTGTGGAAAACGACGCGCTTTTCTTCTTGGTAGCGCGACTCGCCAGCGCCGTAGCCAACGGCCAGATCCTGCAGTTGGCATTCGCCGCCCTGGTCGCAGATGGGGCAGTCCAGTGGATGGTTGATCAGCAAAAACTCCATCACACTTTTTTGTGCCTTGATGGTTTTTTCGTTCTTGGTACGCACAATCATGCCCTGCGTGACTGGCGTGGCGCAGGCAGGCATGGGTTTGGGTGCTTTTTCCACATCCACCAAACACATGCGGCAGTTGGCCGCAATGCTCAATTTCTTGTGATAGCAAAAATGCGGAATATAGGTGCCTGCTTTTTCAGCAGCATGCATGACCGTGCTGCCTTCGAGCACTTCCACTTTTTTGCCGTCGAGTTCTATTTCAACCATATATTTTTCTTTCCGCCGTTCAGGACTGCGCTGGCGCGTGAGCTGCGCGCTGCAATGCGGGTGCTTGAGGTGTTGTCGGAATCATGGCCTCGAACTCATGACGGAAATGCTTGATCATCGCGCGCACCGGCATAGCTGCGGCGTCACCCAGCGCGCAAATTGTGCGCCCCTGGATGTTGTCAGCCACCGAGTTGAGCAGATCGATATCATTCTGGCGACCTTGTCCGTTATGAATACGGTCCACGAGACGCGAAAGCCAGCCCACACCTTCCCGGCAAGGCGTGCATTGGCCGCAGGACTCGTGCATGTAGAAGTAGGACAGGCGCTTGAGCGACTCGACCATACAGCGACTGTCGTCCATCACAATCACCGCGCCCGAGCCCAGCATCGAACCAGCCTTGGCAATCGAGTCGTAATCCATCGTGCATTCCATCATGATGGAAGCAGGCAGCACCGGCGAAGACGAGCCGCCAGGAATCACGGCCTTGAGCGTGCGACCCTTGCGCACGCCACCCGCCAGCTCCAGCAGTTTGGAAAACGGCGTGCCCATAGGCACTTCATAGTTGCCTGGCAATTCGACGTCGCCCGACACCGAGTAAATCTTGGTCCCGCCGTTGTTCGGCTTGCCACATTCCAGATAGGCTTGGCCGCCGTTGCGGATGATCCACGGAACGGCAGCGAAGGTTTCGGTGTTGTTGATGGTGGTCGGCTTGCCGTACAGGCCAAAACTGGCCGGAAATGGCGGCTTGAAGCGCGGCTGGCCTTTTTTGCCTTCCAGCGATTCGAGCAAAGCGGTTTCTTCGCCGCAGATATAAGCGCCAAAACCGTGCGCTGCATGCAGCTGAAAGTTAAAGCTGGTGCCGAGAATGCCGTTACCGAGCAGCCCGGCGGCGCGGGCTTCTTCGAGCGCCGCTTCAAAACGCTTGTAGGTGCCGAAAATCTCGCCGTGGATGTAGTTGTAACCCACGCTGATGCCCATCGCGTAAGCCGCAATCGCCATGCCTTCAATCACGCTGTGCGCGTTGTACTGCATGATGTCGCGGTCTTTGCAGGTGCCTGGCTCGCCCTCGTCCGAGTTGCAGACCAGGTATTTTTGACCTGGAAACTGGCGCGGCATGAAGCTCCATTTCAGTCCCGTGGGGAAACCCGCACCGCCCCGACCGCGCAGGCCGCTGGCCTTGACTTCGGCGATCACCTGATCCGGCGTCATACCTTCGCCGCCGTCTTTGCCGAGAATCTTGCGCAGCGCCTGGTAGCCGCCGCGCGCTTCATAGTCTTTCAGATGCCAGTTGCTGCCATCAAGACCAGCCAGAATCTGCGGGTTGATATGTCGGTTGTGAAAACAGGTCTGCACGCCGGTGGAGGCAAACTGCGACAGCACGGCCTGAGCCGCAACGTTGTCTTTGGAAGGAGATAAGAGCGTCATCAGACTTTAGCCTCCGCCGATTTGAGACCATCGATGAGCTGGTCGAGTTTTTCGTTGCTCATGAAGCTGCACATGGAGATGTCGTTGACCAGCATCACTGGCGAATCGGCGCAGGCACCAAGACATTCGGACTGCTGCAACGTGAACAGGCCATCGGCTGTGGTTTCGCCCATTGCAATGCCCAGCTTGTGCTCCAGATGGTGCAGCGCCTTGTAGCCATCACGCAGCTGGCAGGGCAGATTCGTGCAAACGTTGAGCTTGTACTTGCCCACCGGACGCTGGTTGTACATGTTGTAGAAGGTGGTGACTTCATGCACGGCCATAGGCGCTATGCCTAGGTAGTCGGCCAGCATTTTTTCACTCTCGGCGCTGACAAAGCCCTGCTCCTGCTGGACGATCTGCAGGCAGGCCATCACGGCCGACTGCTTCTGGTCTGCAGGGTATTTGGCAACTTCGCGGTCAAGGCGCGCTTGGATGGATTCAGGAATCATGGAGGATGTCATGCGGTTTAGCGGTCAATTTCACCGAACACAATGTCCATGGTGCCAATCACGGCCACCGCGTCGGCAATCATGTGACCACGGGCCATTTCATCCATAGCGGCAAGGTGTGCAAAGCCGGGTGGACGAATCTTCAGGCGGTAAGGCTTGTTGGCGCCATCACTGACGATGTAAATGCCGAACTCGCCCTTCGGGTGCTCGACGGAGGCGTAAGCCTCGCCTTCGGGCACATGAAAGCCTTCGGTAAAGAGCTTGAAGTGGTGAATCAGCTCTTCCATGTTGGATTTCATCGATTCGCGATCCGGCGGCGCAACCTTGTGGTTGTTCGTGATCACCGGGCCAGGATTGACGCGCAGCCAGTCCACGCACTGGCGGATGATTTTGTTCGATTCGCGCATTTCGGCGACGCGCACCAAGTAGCGGTCATAGCAGTCGCCGGTCGTGCCGACGGGGATGTCGAAGTCCATCTTGTCATAGACTTCGTAAGGCTGCTGCTTGCGCAGATCCCAAGCAAAACCTGAACCTCTGAGCATCGGGCCGGTAAAGCCCAGATTCAAGGCGCGCTCGGGCGAGACCACGCCGACGCCGACGGTGCGCTGTTTCCAGATGCGGTTGTCAGTCAGCAGGGTTTCGTACTCGTCCACGAGCTTGGGGAACTTTTTCACGAAGTCATCGATGAAATCGAGCAGCGAGCCTTGGCGGTTTTCATTCAGGGCATCAACGGCCTTGGCGTTGCGGATTTTGTTGACCTTGTACTGCGCCATCGTTTCCGGCAGGTCGCGATAGACGCCGCCCGGACGGAAATAAGCGGCGTGCATGCGCGCGCCGGAGACGGCCTCGTACATGTCAAACAGCACTTCGCGCTCGCGGAAGCAGTAAATCAGCATATTCATCGCACCGCAGTCAATGCCGTGCGCGCCCAGCCACATCAGGTGGTTGAGCAGGCGCGTGATCTCGGAGAACATCACCCGGATGTACTGCGCGCGAATCGGCACCTCGACGCCCATCATTTTCTCGATGGCCAGGCAGTAAGCATGCTCGTTGGACATCATCGAGACGTAATCGAGTCGGTCCATATAGGGCAGCGACTGGATGTAGGTCTTGCTTTCGGCGAGCTTTTCGGTGGCGCGGTGCAGCAGGCCGATATGCGGATCAGCGCGCTGGATCACCTCGCCGTCGAGTTCGAGCACCAGGCGCAGAACGCCGTGAGCGGCAGGATGCTGCGGCCCAAAATTGAGCGTGTAGTTTTTGATTTCAGCCATGTCGTATCTCTTGCGGGAAGCGCTTATTGAAGGCCGCCATAGTTACCCTCGCGGATCACGCGGGGCGTGGTTTCGCGGGGTTCGA
>Ga0302273_1000434_pt1 | contig 18638 bp, 21 predicted proteins | sample III_Bog_N1_3_FD_198774 | JGI IMG/M metagenome (GOLD analysis project Ga0302273, IMG submission 198774) | Peat permafrost microbial communities from Stordalen Mire near Abisko, Sweden - III_Bog_N1_3 | ecosystem: Environmental > Terrestrial > Soil > Wetlands > Peat | place: Sweden: Abisko... | reverse complement strand
AACAGTTTCCCGCGTCTGTACAAGGTGCGTCGAGCCATGATGCAGGGTGATCGGTTGGACATTACCAGTGTGGGGGAGGAACACGCCACGGTGAAAGATGCTCAACGGGCAATGTTGGCCGCGATTAAGGGCTAGTGTGATTGTCTCGTTACCGGGCGACCGGTGGCAGGACTGTCCCACTAGGCGGCGCGCCGCATTCGTGAAAGGAAAAGGCAATGAAAGCAAAGTACGGAATGTCCACAATGCCGATATCGTGGATGGTCCACCTTACCCGAGAGGGTACAGACGGAATTACTCAGTTCCTCTATGTCGGTACCGTTCACCGGGTGCGCAATCTGTACGCGATTCAGGAGGCCGGTTGCGACCGGGGCAACTTGGATTACGTGCACCGTGGAAGCGCAATTACGGCTCTGAAACGACGCGCCATGTTGGAGGATTTGACCACAAACATCATGTGGCGCTAGTAGCATTGACTCATCACCGGTGATCCGGTGGTGCGGTCTGTCCTACTAGACGAGAGAAGATCATGGGCAAGTTCAAGTATCAAGTAAAGACCTGGGCCAACGGTTACGGCGTGTGGCAGGCAGAGGTTACCGTGCCGAACATGGCAGCGTTCGGGCCGCAAGTGCTCCGCGCGGCACGTAAAGCAATCATCGGGGAACTGGTGTTGAGAAATGAGCCGCACGACAACATGGGGATGCATTTTGTGGGCATTCTGGGTGATAAGGTTCGGTACGAGGAATGCGAATTGGCGGCCCGGTAATGCCACACAACGGGTCGTATGATCCTATCGGGCGTTGGGCACCGTGGCACCATCGTAAAGACGGTGGCTGGTGGTTGCTGATGCTTACAATTTTTGCCGGTACATGTTGGTTTATGACTTTGGCGGGAGGATACTGGGAATGATGAAATGGCGCGTATATCGCCTCAAGCGTCCTGTCTTTATCGATCATTGGTGGGCAGCAGAATGCAATAATGTTTCATGGTATTTCCAAGATTGGCTTGGGGCATATCATTGGGCCAACGGATGGAGCATGATCGATAAATGAAACGGCTACTCACAACAAGTCCGGGGAGTGCAACCCCTACCCTGGCCGTCCTGTACAACCCGGAAACCACGCAATCTGAGCTTGCCTTGATTACCCATATCGTTCCGACAATGAAGGTTGAAGAGAATGTTTGTGACAGTTCTGGATGGTCCCGCCCGGCAGGGGCGTACACGCCTCTCGATCAAGGCAACGGCAGCTTTTGACCTGTACCGGAACGGAATCACCTTGTGCGGGGTTCGGTATCGGCGTGCGCACGGTAAGGTGGGCGATCAATACCTGACCTGCACACCGCAATCCCGTAGAATGTAGTAAGGCACCGGCCCACTCATAATGGGCCGGTGCGCTTGTGTTTTATTCAGTTGTAGGTGCCCTATCCCAAGAGCATCCTTTGGCCGCGTGGATGAAGGGGTGATCACGGCCAAAGCTTTCAGGACGATACCGGAGTGTCTTCGTCGGCGTACCGGGTGCCCTTCTCCACGACGGTAGCAACAGCGTTGATAACGTCCGCGGTCTGAGAATCAAGCCGGGCCGACATTTGGCCGTTCGTCTGCTTTTCGACATTCACAACCTTATTGTGAACGACCATGATACCGGCGATCATCGGAATGAGCACAATGATCAGTTTGATGAACTCGGCGGTTTCCTTGTTCATCACGGTAAGCACGGTTAGTGCAATGATGCAGACCAGGGCCACACCAACAATGGCTAGACGGTCCATCTGGGTTGAAGCTTGATCCTGCTCAGGGGTGGACATGGCATTCTTCCTGTTTAGGGTGTGACAACAAAATAGGGGGATGCGGCGTTGTCGGTGACGGTACCGGCAACAGAGGCTGCGGGAAGATCGGCAAGCCCTGAAATGACGCCGCACAGCCGGGGAGATTTGCCCATTTCGACACCGTTACCGAGCCCGTTAATCATAATGGTTGGTGCTGTGGCTGCGGTGACGACAAGTACACCGATAGCGTAACGCTGCCCGGCGATCTTGTTCCATGTTGCCGCTAGAGATTTGGCGAATACGGTAGAGGCAGCATTGAAAAGTGCAATGTCGTTGACGGTTGAGGCTACCAGGGAAAGGTTACCGGCGCCGTCCACACTGTAAATGCCGACACGGCACAATGTTGGTGTGGCTGCGGCTGCCGTCGTTCCTGTCACAACCCGTACAGCAGAAATTGTTTCCGTTTTCCGTGCAGTAAAGAATGTCATACGCATAGCACCTGTTGAGGCCGCAATCGCACCATTAACAAACATACGGTTGAACGTTTCTTCGCCCGCATCAAGCAATGCACCGGCAACCCTCGGATCATTACCTTCCATAGCGGTACCGGCAGACGTTCCGATAGCCACACCAGACCCGCCAGGGGTACCAGGAACGCCTTGCGGCCCGGCCACCGTACTAGCAGCACCCTGCGGTCCTGGGATGCCCTGAGAACCTTGCGCGCCTTGCGAACCGGGAATGCCTTGCGCGCCAGTCGGCCCGGCAGGACCGTCCGCACCCGGTGTGCCCGGTTCACCCTGCACACCCTGAATGCCGACACCCGGGGTTCCCGGTGCACCCTGCACACCTTGCGGACCTGGGGTTCCGGCAATTGCCAGAATGTCGGCAGGTGTCAGGTCGAGACGGGTAAGAGTTGAATACTCAACAACTTCGGCGGTGGACGGCACCAGCACATACTCGTCAACGTCAACATTCATTTCCCACACGCCCGCGCTCATCTGGGCGAAACCGACACCAGAATCGTCCAAGGGAATGACCAGCGGGGTCACGGTGCGCACAAAGGTAGATTCCAAAGTCCGATAGATAGGTGTGGCAATGACCCCGGGGTTATCGGGGAAGCTGAACCGTACAACGGTCATCGTTTCATCACTCCAATGAATGCATTTCTGGCCTTCGGGCTACTGAAAAAGAGTCTACCGTGCGAAAATTGCGTACGCAACTGCTGCATGGTTTTGTCGTTTCGGAGCATGAGGGTCTTACCCGGCTCCATCTTTTCGGGTACAATCGTCCAGATCGTTTCGACCTTGGGCCTCTTCTCGTCGGCGTACCAGACGCGGGTCATGTAATCAATCCACAGCGCGAATATCCCGGTGTCCGTTTCAATCGTCGCATAATACCGGGCGGCAGACGTTTTCTTTTGAACAAAGGCCATGTGAGCATCCTTGAACACACCACCAATGGAGTAGTCGGCGTATTCAGTGCCCTCAATAAACTGACCGAGCTTGGTTTGCTTCACCTGGGATGCAAACTCGTGATCTTCAATCAGGTTGATGCATAGGAAGCATGACGGGTTACCGGTTACAGGGTCAACAATTGACCCCTTCATAATAAACTCTTTGAACTCTTCAACACGAACGCCCCACTCTATAAAGTAGGGATTCATAATGCTGACAGAGTTGGAAATCAAAATGGCGCGGGTACGGTCCTGCCAGCGGTCCACCGTGTTGTAAAAGTCCAGAAAGCTACGAACCTCATTCGGCAGGTAGCGTACCGCGCCACGATCGATAATGAACTCGTCAAAGATGATGAGCGTGACCTTGGCGTAGGATACAGACTTTTTCTGTTGCGAGTTGCTGAGCGCCACAAAGTGACCGATGATTTCCCACTGTTTCGAGCCGGACTTTTTCATTTCCGCCGACTGTCCGTTGACGCGGAACATGTAGCCAGGGAACTCTACACGCATAGCATCCGAAATGTCATCAAAGAAACTGGTGCGGGTCACAAGCTCAGTCTTGTACCGGCGCAACAAAATAAACTGTTCACCCTTTTTGACAGCATTCCGGATAGCTAACTTTTTAGCACCGTAGGTCTTGCCGTCACCACGCGGACCAATCGCAATATTGATCACAGCATTGCGGCTCAACAGAGGCCCAAAGTCATAGTAGCTGAATTGGGTTGGTGTACGGGTCTTGACGGTGGCAGCCATAGGATCAGACTAACACGGACTTACGCCAACTCAACAGTTTTGCGCCGTAATATGCCTGACACACGCCGTTATGGTGCGGCAGTAGGTGGCACTGGCACCGTTCAAACATTGGGTGAACCGAGCCGCAAAACATTATGCGTACCTCTTGACCTTCAATTTGCCCCTAAAGTAATTAACTTGCAGGGACAGCGCTTGAATGCGGGAACCGTTCTGGTGAACATTAGAAATACCAATTACTTTGGAACCGCCCATGTACATTTCAACATGCGACCAGTTAGCGCCAGGGTGCGCGTAGAAAATGAGATCGCCCCGTTGCATCCCGGTACCATGCAAAATTTCGCTACGGGTCGTTGTCACCATGCGGCCATGATGGGCAACATTAGCCTGATCACGGCTGTTCGTGCCAACAGAAATACCCATGACCGATTTGTAGCAGGCGTACTGTAAGCCTGAGCAATCCGTCGTGCCAGACTTATCAGGGTTCAGCCGGTTACCAGACTGGGAATAATGGAACTTACCTAGACGCTTTTTGTGCCATGCGATCAGTTTAGCGGTAACGGAACCGTCAGATGGGTTGTCAGGATCGTTAGGTGCGGCAGGATCAGTAGGTGTCACGTCGGCAGGATCAGGAATGCTTGTGGTTAGCGTATAGCTGTCCGAGTCGGTAGGAATCCACCGTGACGGACCTGAGGGCAGGCAGATAGTTTCATGCCCGGCACTATCAATCAGGTGCAGGGAATCACCTGTCCGCCTAATTGCGGACAGGTACAAACCCTGCACGTCACCCTCAGGAACGTCTACAGACATGGCTACAGCGCCCGCACCTTGGTCCGGTACCATGCAGACCCGCCCACACCATTCAAGGAACGCAGACCGTGATTAGTGGCCGCACCGAACGTGACCTCATCACCGCCGGTCAAAGTGAACGCGATCACCTGGGCACCGTCCACCATGACACGAACCACGTTACCCACAGCCGATGCGCGGAGGTTCCGCCACACATTACCGCCAGGGTTCGCCAACGCGGCCGTAGCAAGCTGAGAGGTGACCCCGGCAATCCGCTTTTCGAGCTTCACATTCGTAGCATCAATAACGACATGAAGGAAGTTGGAAACGTCGATTGCGCGGAGCACGATACCCATTTGGGTAGCGCCAGCCCCGAGCTTCACATCGGTTTCGACCTCAACATTCGCGGTACCGAAATTGGCGCACAGGACGCCGGTAGCGGTCGCGTTCGCATTCAAATACGGGGGGTTGGAAATCCAGGCATCGGTAACCACCGTGGAAATTTGACCGGACGGCCAACGATCCTTGACGGCATGTGAATTGTCGAGAGCTTCCCCGGTGTGCCAACCGACAACGCGCGCATCCGAATCCGGAGGATACCCGCCCATTGCCTGATTGTTCAGGATCGGTGAACCAGCCTCAGTAACAGCCGATGCAAACACAACCTTTTGGATCAATGCTTCCAGCTTACCAGGGCTGTAAATCAGGGATTGCTTTGTTGCGGTAGGCCACACTCGGATACCGAAATCCATCAAACCCTTGGAAACAGGACTATTCAATGTAACGTTGGCAACATCTGATTGAGCGCCAATATCGTAGCCAATGCTACCCTTGGCCGTTCCGCGGTTCTCGAAAGACGGCTTGGTGACAGTTACCCGATTACCGGACAGTTGCATTCCAACAAAAGTCACATCTTCGGCGGGCAGGTTCACCCAGCCTCGCGGCTCGTTCACCGAAACGTCAGTGCAATACCCGAGATAGAAAACGGAACCGTGCGCAATACCGGCCTTACCTTCAATAACGAACGGATTGAACGTACCATCGGAACAGTACAGGGCCGCGACCGAACCGCGATTACCGTTGGCCGCGTTGTCTTTGGGGAACTTGTCATTAGTGGAATGCAGATCAGCAACGGTGAACCCGTGGACACCAATCATGTCCAACAGACCTTCACAATTGTTGGCAGTCAACTTTGCCAGGGTGAGACCGTTCGTGTAGCGCAAGGAAAATGCACACCCACCGGTACCGTTTTCGGCGTAACAATCCGAAACCCTAACATTCTCGTTCCATGCCTTCGGAACTTCCGTAGTAATGGTCCCGTTGGAAACGTAGAAAAGATGTGACGGTGAAGTGGTTGCCCATGAATGATTACTGACAGGCTTGAACGATCCCTGCACCCGGCTGAAATCGGCACCCTTTACGCCGGACATGCGTACACCGGTCCATACCGACGACACCCGCAAATCAGAAACCCGAATGTTAGTGATGAACTTGTACAACTCAGGATCAGTCAAGGTTGCAGTGAACGGGTACGGAAAACCGGCAACAGCGGTAAACCAGTTACTCGCCACGATACGGTTAATCGTCAGACCGTCAATGCCGCAATCCATTTTGATTGCGGTCGTCAGGTGAGGATCGTCCGCAATACCCCCAAAGTCGAGAGTGTCGCCCACATCGGCAAGCGGCCCGGTGAGCGTCATGCCCTCAATGGTGACATTGTTGGCCCACACGTAAAACACGCCGCGAGACTTGACCGTCTGCGTAATGTGACACGCAACCGGGGTGGCGGCCCACAGCCGCGTACCCGCCGTGTTGATATTGATATCGTCATCAATCGAGCAATCCACACCGTCGAAACAGGCGTCCAGATCGTTCGTGACAGCGAATGCCAACGCGGTATTGATCGCGGTGACATTCTCAGCGGGGGTTGCGCCCGGCGTAAGGTAGCGCGCCACGTACACCGACAGTCGGGGACTGATCGTTCCCGCAATGTCAGTGACACCGGCCAGGGCTGCGATCATATCGTCACGCAGTACGGAATCCGCACCAAACACGGTACGCATGTAGTTATTCGTGTTGGCTTGCCCTGCGATCAGTTCAAGCAGTTTCCGACGCATATGTTCCTGAATTTCAAGGTGCGTCAAACCGTCACGCATCGAAAAACCTTGAACATCAGAAATAGGGCCAAAACGCAGACCCGTACGGTAGTCCGACATTGGTATTCCTTTCATACATAGAGTCCTGCACATCGGTTACTTGCATGAACAGGGAATCCAATTCGTTAACTATTGAGGCTTCAATGTTCAGGAAGGAACGCCGCCATTGCATCAACAGTGCTGCCGTGTGCCCCTGGGAACCCTTCAAATGTACCGTATTCTCACCTGTCGCGGTACCAATCGTCTTGCCCGTCGCATCATTGATTGCACCCTGGGACGATTGGCTATTGGCATCCGTGAACGCCGACGCATAATCGGCATTACCCGACAGGGCAACCTGTGGCGTGGTACCCGACACGGAACGGCTCTTGCCGTCCGCCGTGCTGTCCGCCGTCGAATGGTCCGTCCTGTCAGCCTCGGTTGCCTCTTTGTTGCTTCCCTCACGGATGGTGTCCATCGTGGAGAACGGATCAAACTTGAGCGTTTCCGAATACAACATTTGATTGTAGTACGGCATAATAAGGCGGAGCTTGTGGTTCAACATGTACCGGAACATGTCAACAGATTCTTGCCCAATTTCCCGATAGAAATAGTGGTCAAGAATCTTACGGTTCAGACCGTAAAAGATTTGACCTCCTTCGGCGGTGTCAACCTTGTTGAACTGCCAACGCTTCTCATCGTCCAGTTGGCCGCGCAACAGTTCATTGTGGATCGGGTAATCGTCCTTGGTTAACCCGAAATCAAACGACATGTCGATAAGATCTTTGGTGCGGATCGTGAACGTACCAGACATTATGCGGCCTCCGGCTTTTTGGTAACGCCTACAAGTTTGGTTTCGGCTTCACCGGTTGATACTTCGTTGGCAGCCTCGGCACCCAATTCCATTCCGGGCATGTCGGCCATGTCGTCAACGGACACATTCCATTCGACCGACACGTTGAGCTTGAACTTTTTGTTAATGCGTTCGCACGCTTCCTCGCGGGAGTCCAGGGCGATACGGCGGGTTGCCAGCACTTCGGAATCGTTAGCGGAAACCTCAGCCGAAACGAGACGTTCCCGCTTGTCCTGATTGGCATTGTTGATACCCAGGAAAGTTAGGCATTCCGTCCACGTTTTCCGCTTGTCAATCAGCATGTTCGTAATTAAATCTTTGTCCACTTGCATGTTTAGCACGGTGATAGCCTCGGAAAGATTCTTGGCGAACGCCTCTTGAACCTCAATCACGGACTGACCCTGTTCGACCTGACGGAAAAACTCGCGCACAGACTTTGTGGTGTCCGGATTCGCGGCCAGGATGAATGGGTGCCGCAAGGCGTCCACGTTGATTTCCACAGTGCGATCCATGCGCGCCATACGGTTTGAATAGATTTGCACCATATCCAACTCAGGGTGACGCAAGTAGTTCGCCCAAATCGGCACGGCCTCTTTCGCGGAAACTGTCAGACCGTCAAGGCCGGGCTGGGAACCGTTAGTGTAAATGTGGAACGCGGTCGGATCAAAATACATATCCAGCGGGCCAGGATTCGACGCCCTGAGACAGAGGAACTTATCCCAACCGGGGCGATTCTTTTTCGTGGTTGGATCAATCTCCGTGGACTTGGTGTGCTTGAAGAACACCGCAAGCGCATACCGGAACAATGTCAGTTCGAGATAACGCACCCGCACGTCACCCTGGGAATCGTCATCGTCCCTGTCAGGAAGACCGGACCACTTGAAGCGGTTACACGCCAGTTCGGTGATCTGCCGCATGTAAAAGGATTCGATCAGGTTAACGCGGGCTGTTCCGGAGTTGTACCGGAAATTGTCGTACAGTCCACCGGCGTAGTCGGTTGGCTTACTCACAGCGTCACGCCCTCAAGTGGTTGATTGTCCGCAATGTCAATGTTACCGATATCGCCAGGAGTTGTCCAGACGGTGACGCCTTGCTCAAAAATGCCTCGGATCGCTTGCTTGTAGAGTTCTGGGCACGCACCACTGGTGAGGTAGGTTTGCTTCAACTTCCAATAGGTAAACTTTGACATTACCGTGAAAGATGACGGCATTTTACCGAACCTGTTGATTGCGTAGCCGAACCTCAGCCAGTATTCACCAATTGCATTACGGGATGCTGCCTGTAGCGTTTTGACCTTGAAGAAGACGCCCCACTTGAACATGATCAGGTTGAACGCCTCGCCGCCCATCTGCCCGCTAGTTGAAGGTTGAAGCATCTTGGCATCCTGAACCCTCGCATTGATGGAAGCAATATCCATCTGATTATCTTTGGCCGCAATACCTTTGGCGAGATTGTAGTTACGCTCGTTGATTTCGGTAGCGTTACCTGCCTGCAATCCGGCTACGGTTGTCATGGTGTTTGCCTGAATACCGGCGCGGGCCATTGTTGCGCCCATATCGACAACTGGCAAGTTACCGGCACCGGCACCCGCCTGTGCGCCCTGGGAGAAATTCTTGCCCTGCGATGCAAGTCCCTGGGCACCGGCAGCGAACCCATTAGCGCCCTGCTGGACCGCCGTAATACCCGCTTGACCAAGTAACCCGGCACGCTCAACTTCCATGCTCTGAACGCCAGTTTTGATATTGCCAGCGGTGTTGTCTGCCGTGTTGGACGCGGTCTGCATAGTACGAACCTGCGACCAGTCGGCGGCATTGTACTGGTAACCGATCTGCTGCCGATTACCAGCCATGTAGGAATAGTACATGTCGTTCACCAGTGAGAATTGCGGCAGGTTGAAAATGCCTGTGGTTACGTCAAGGAACTCGGCGTAATCGTTCGGTAGCGTGTCGCTGGACTTGTCGGCCAAGGCTGCCGCATCGGAAGAATACATTTTGCCGTTATACTTAAACGGGTAGAACGCGATACGCGCATCCGGAGGAACAAGGTGCGTTCCCATTCCGACATGCAAACCGTCCATTGCGAGACATTCCGGCTTCAAGATTACCGGGTTGCCGGTGTAGGAAGTCATTTCCAGCAAGGCGTACGGATAGGTCTTGAACTTTTCAAGATTGCTGTACCGTGCCGGAATGTCAATCCTGTCCCGCCAATTGTCGGCAATCTTGACAACCTCGGCAAGAGCTTCCCCACCTATCACGTACAGCGCTTTGGCGTTGCCTGCCCAAGAAAGGGTCATTTCGGTTACGTTCGGAGACCCCTGCATTTCTGCATAGATGTTAGGAACGGCAGTAATGGAAATGATTCCCTGGGTGACCCACGGAACCTCGGTTGCATACAGCATAAACTGCATGAATTGTCCGACTTCCATCAAATAGATTTCGCAACCATTGGGTACACGCTCCCATGATGTACCCTGAGCAGTTCTCAACTTAGGTTCATCCACCGTGCCAGGGTCGTTCTGCCACGTAACCGTGGTGGTTACCATGACAGTAAAATCCCAAGTATCACCCTTGGCGATAACATGTTCCATGTGGTCGGAAATCACATATTCGTTGCCAACGTCCAAACCTTCCGGAACTGTCAGGTATTCGCGGCCATGATCGGCAAACTGGTTTTCGTTGGCAATTCCGATATGTCCGCGTTCAATGTAGCAACGACCGAACTTGACGAACCGAGAAAAGGTTTGCCAGACATCAAGCTGCAAGGTGAGGCGGGTTGCCTGCGGTGACATGTATTGCACACCGGTAATGAAATAGTAGAACGTGCGCGGCTCATCCACATTGTTACCAAGCGGCTGTGCAGGGTTCGTGACGCGAAGATAATTGTACTTGAAACACTTGTTGAAAGGTAAACCAATCGTGACCGGTTCAAACGGTTTCAAATAGGACGCCCCAGTGGTATACTCCGGACCCTTTACCGTGTTCAGATAGGCGTCCAGGGCACCCTGCGACCCGTAGTTCACAATATCGCGGTACGCGGCATCCCACGGCACATTGTGCAGCGACAAGGCGGAATTCGGGGACCATGCGGCGTAACTGAAATCGTGGCCGAACGTGTGCTCAATGGCCTCACCATAGGGAGGCGGAGTGACTGTCATTTCTGTACCGTTCCTGCCGCAACAATAAGATCATGGTCCGAACCCACACCGGCACCCAGCACATTATACCCGCGCCATTCAACGGTACTCTTTGGTGCCATGATCTTGTCGGGGTAGCTCGTTCCGTACGTGAACATGTTTCTGGTAGACGATGCTTTCGCTTCAATGCGGGAATCATCCCAACCGGACGCCCACGCTGCCGTATCCATGCCGTCGCCAATCAAAATCCTGGTGCCGTCGTGACGCTCCATTTCGGCAATGAACTTTGCCAAATACTTTTGCTGTGTCGCGTCACTGGTGAGCGAGTTCGGCGGCAAATGATATGCACCAACAACAAACTTGTGTCCGGTCTTACGATTCGTGAGGGCAGCAACAACGCCACCCCATTTACCTTCAAAATCGACCGGATATTTCTTTCCGTCATTAATGTACCGTGACTTGGGGAACATGATTGCCTGCGTGCTGTGCTCCCACACCAGCCACTCATCGGCACCGCCAGTCATGCCCGCCCTTATCTCATCCCGAGTATCTTCCGGCGCTTCGGTCAATCCGTAGAAATCGGCGCGTGCCTGCCGGGTGACTTTCACCAGTGCTGCAATACGTGATGCTGTCAGCGGCCACAGCTTCACCGGAGTTCCTTGGTGGATATTCGGGTCAAGGCAGTTCAACCCCGCAGCGCGAAAGTTGGTGCCGACAGTAGCGACCGGTGACGCGGAAAGCGCGAATGTGCTCATTCGGCGCGTGCCTTTCCAGACATAACCGGAACGATTCTTGAAGCTGGAAAGCGGGGTTTTGTCTACACCGTAGGCACGACCTCTTGCCTCAATAACAGTATCAGAATCAAGCATGATACCAACATGAGAAATATAGCCGCCCGAATAGAGGAATGCAAGATCGCCCAAACGCGGGGAGTCGGTCGCCACCGAAAGATTATACAAACCTTGCGCGGTAGTGTCAGAACGAGCATTGCCAGTAGCGTTACTCCACCAATAAAACATGCCGCTACAATCAAACTTGTCTGGACCATTAGCACCCCACACGTACGGCTTATCCACCTGGGCAAGCAACAGTGCGGACGCCTCGGCGGTATTCATCTTGTCAGCCATGACGTAAGGGTATCAGTAATCATGCCCATAACGCAGATCGCCCCGAGCCGTTAGGCTCGGGGCGATTCATGCAATGACGGTCAGGCTGCGGGGACCGTCACGGTCACAACGTACACCTTGGCGGCACCCGCGCCATTGTCAACAGCAATGCTGACGGTGTACCCCGGCGCACCGGCCACAACAGTGGTCGTCACATCGGGAGAACCAACGGTGAACGCTTCCACCTTGCGCTTGTTCACCACGGTACCGGCAGGCAGGGTGACCGCGTAAGCCAGATCGGCCACGTCCACCCCTGCGATATCGACACCGGCAATGCGGATTCCGGCAATCGCACCGGAACCGGGCCAGTCATTCTTGACGTCACCGGCGACGGTGAGCACCAGGGCTGCCGATGCGACAGGATCGAGACGCGGGTTCGTCGGGTCGGTCGAGATGGACAGGGCCACAATGTTGAGCGTGGCTGCCGTCTCATTGCCCGCCACGTACAGCACGCCCTGGGGAGTGATGTAGGTATGGCTGGACAGGTTCCCGGTGAGGCTGAACGCCACCGCAACATCGATCCCGGCAGGATCGGTGACCGCATCCGTGGCAAGCGAGTAAATCTCGCCGCGTCCCGCCTCGGTCGAAACGATGCCGTCCGAATCGGTGGCAATCGGAGTAGCAACGCTGGACACGGTGAACGCCTGACTGTTGATGGAAATGGTGCCCGAATCCGACGTGAACATGATCGCCGGAACGAAGCGGGAAAGGGAAACAATGCCGTGGTGATGCAGGAAGTAGTTTTCGTACAGACCTGCAGGGTTCTGCATGGAACGGTTTTCGATCAGGGTATCCCACACCATCCAGAAATTTTTGGACGTGAGAATGGCCTGCGTACCGTCCACGCCGAAATGTTCCTGCGGAAGCGCAATGGTGCGCTCGAAAACCTGCTCAGCCTTCTCCAAATGGAACAGCGGAGCCAGGGCGAACACGTCAATGGACGCCAGGAAATCCGGAGTTCCGATCAGCACCAGATCCTTAGCCTTCGCGGCCATAGGCAGGTGTGAAGCGTTGTACTGACGAGAAAGGATCGGCAGCTTGTATGCCATGCTGCGAACCTTGGCAAGTGCCAGCTTGGCATCCTCACCGTTGGTGTTGATACCGGCGAACTCCGGAATCTGCACCTTGAAGAATCCGCCATTTTTCTCATTTTCCTTGAGAAGATTAGCCATGAGCAGGTACTCATCCCACTGATCCGACTTGAGCGGCGCCTCCATGATCTGCCCAATGAGCTGAGAAAGCCCCTGATCGTTGAGCATGGCCCGCTTGAGCATGTTCTCATTCACGGTGAACTTGTAAACGTTCTGCCGGTTGATCTTGTGGTACGCGACCTCAACGACAGGACGTTCCTGTCCGAACAGGAAACGCTCCATGTAATCCCTGTCAGGATCGTAACCATGAGCTTCCAGAATGTCACTCATGTACTCTTCAACGGTGTCACCGAAAGGAAGCATCCCCTTCTTGAATACCGCGAGCGGGTTGTTCCACATCTGCGTCTGCGCGTAGATCGCACCAATGCGGTTGATGAAACCGTTGAGAAACTCGTTCCAACTGGGACGGTAGTTCAGCAGGTCGCGGACAACCTGATTCACGTTCGCCTGGGTGGCCTCGGGAATGCGGGACTGGTAATCGAATCCTGCGTCGGTACGAATACCGTTCAGAAGTTCGGCCCGCGAGAGATCGCGGAGTTCAAGAGTTTCCATTGTCATTTCTTTCTGGGAGAGAACAACCCCATGATGCCGGGGGCACGTTCGGTTTCGGTCGTTACCGGGGTGACAGGCTTTCCTTGTGCCGCGATTACCAGATCGTAATTCGCGCTTTTCAGTCGGGACACCTCAGCCTGAGATTGAGCGATACCCGTTGCGTTCTCTTGCAGTTGGACGGTAGCACCGTCCCTTTGGTCAACGACACCTTGGTACTCATTGACCAGGGCATCGTAGGCCGTTGTGGGGATCGGTTCGTCACCGGTGTGATCGCGGATGAGCGCGAGAAGTTCTTGAAAATCAGCCATGACAGAATGGTATCAGCATTGTTACCTATATGGCTACACAGCGAAACCCCGGTTGCCGGTGCGATCTTTTTGGAGCGCAATATCCGGAAACCGGGGTTTCTTTACAAGCCAGCTACATTTGTTTGTTGAGTGCTAGAGCCGCTAGCGGAAACTGAAAGGGCCGGATCAACGGTGGTATCCCTCCCGTCACTCAACACACTCACCCGCGAACGGGCTTTAATGTGCTGACAGGTTCACTTGCCCTTGGCGGCAACCTTCTCGGTCTTCTCGTCCGCGACGGGAAGCTCGTCGGTGTCGGCGGGAACGGCGGGTGCGGCCAGGGGAATGTTGTGGTTGGTGATGAACTCGGACACGGCGGTGTCGATGATCTGGGAGAGGTTCTTTCGCTGCGACCAGCGGAACTCCTCAATCGCTTCAAAGCTCTCGGCGGAGATGGTGGCGGAAACGCTCTTGGTACCGGCCTTAGCCATGATGTGCAGCCTTTCAATGAGATGATAGCTGCGTCCGTGTCGGTTGCAGCCTGACAAGGGAAATACTACCCGACTATGGACGGCACAGCAAGCGAATCGTCAGATAATTTCCAGTCAATGTTGACCAGCACGACACCGCCCGGTACCACACGCGGGGCGAGCTTGCCGGTGAACACCCTGCCGTTGTGGTAGTCATCGAAACCGACCTCTGCCTGAACCTGTCTCGGTAGCCCGGCAATGTGCGTCACCATCACAGGATCACCCGTACGTTTGCCGTCCTTAATTTCCCAACCATATTCTGAATAAACCTTGGGACGTACATAGATGGATTTTACGAAATCCATTTCGTGTTTCCATGCGCCCAGGTTTGATGGGTGGATTTCCAGATCGGCAGGTGTCTCTGTAAACAAATGCAAGCTGTCTGTGTCGGCGTAGGCGAAAGTATCGTAATTAGCTTGTGCCGCGCGTATCGTCATGTCACGCGCGTACGCTGTGATGAATACGCCCATCGGTGTGTAGACGGGTGCCCGTAGTTCTTCCACGCCTACCTTAAGTTTTACTATGTTATCTTCCATGACAGGGAAACGTCCGGTAACATTCGGGTTGGTGGCAAACTTTCCGTACAACGAATTCAATTGCAGCTTGGCGATAAGCCGCAAACCGCCAGTGGACGTTGCCTTAATGTGCATCCATTTGTCAATGAACTCGTTAAAGAAACCTGACACGCCCCGGAAATACCACGTACCATCCCAGCACAAAATATCCATATCGTACTGTTCCCGCCACAACGCCAAGTCCACATTAGTGCACACCATTGTTACCGGTTCAATAATCTCTGTCTGATACAGCGTTGGTGCAAACTGATTCGTATTCTTAATCTGAATACAAGGGACGTGCCCCTCTTTGATTTTAGCCGTGAATGTTAGCGCGCAAATGTACAGCGGGTATCCCTCTATCTCTTCCGGCCCGCCATCATGGAAAATGGGGTGATCGAACGGCAGGATACGGTCATACATGACCGACGGATACAGGGAGTTCACATCGTACACTTTGCCCTCACGGCATTGAATCTTACCGCGATAACGTGTGTCGGCGTAAACCCAACCGCCACGATAGGCACGCCTAATCTCGGCGTCCATTTCAATAGACAGTACGGGGAACATGCGGTCAAAGTTCTTTTTACCGAACATTTTCTTGAACTCGAAAAGGGAGTCGGCACCGACGGTGAGTTTTGTCATTCCCTCATTCAACTGTTGCCGTAGAGCCCTGGCCGGAATAATCACGTCGTTGGAACCGTACTCGATTTCCTCCGGCGTGAGACGGTGGCCCGGTTCCCGGTAGGCATGGTAATCAATCTCGCCCTTAGACTCCTCAAGCTGGAACGCTTTGGCAATCTCAGCAACCGGCATAGGGAGCTTTTTGAGGCTGTCCCGAAACTCTGTACGGTTACCCGTCTTCCAATTCACGGTAACGGTGTACCACTGGCCCTCATGAGATATCAGGACTTGATATTCGCCTTTCATCATTCGACCGTCACCGATATAGATTTTGTAGCCGTTGCGCTCCAGCCAGTCCACAATGAATCTGCCGTCAAACCGCAGGTTATGGAAATAGACTTGGGCATTCATGCGCGCCATGCGGTCAATGAACGTTTCCATATTGGTACCGTGCTCAACGTCCGGGCAATCCTCATCAATGTTCGTGAGGAACCATGCCCACACCCGGCAATCTAGCGGGTCGGTAGTAGTCTCAAAATCTGCCTGCCAGCGCTTATTGGGAGGGTTGGCGCGGGTGCGTCCGCTGGACGTTACCGGCATGGCTCAACGGAATTGTTCGGACGCCCAATCAATCCACATTTCGTGGTCATTGAATGCCTCATCGATTGCATCATCAACCCCTGGCCTCCGCGATCCGGTTTCGAATTCCTTTTGTGATGCAAGATATTTCATTGACGTTCCTTCCATGAACGGTGTGCTGAAAAGCAACAACCCGAACTGTTCATCCGTCAACTCGTTTGTTTTGTCCGCTAAATCGGACTTACCCATCATTTCCATCATCTTTGCGTAAGACTCGCGGCCCTGCTCAATCTTAATGCGGTACCACTCTTGATCTGTCTGATTGTTCTGTTGCTCGGTAAGTTTCTTGGCCGCCGATTCACCATCAATCTTGGTCGAATCACGGTGCAAAAGACTAGGACGATATGTGGCGTCATCAGTCATATGTTTAAATGTCTTAGCGCGTTGTGCCGCGAACTCCGCAACCGTAGTTCCCTTAAACTGCCCCGGCATTTCAATATTGTCATGCTTGTGGAAAATGCCGCCCTTGACCGTGTTAGCCTTAGCCTCGGCAGCCTTGTATTCATTGAATGTTGCCCGGGTCATTACCGAACGGCTGTAGCCGGGCTTGAACTGATGTGCATCATCCCGCTTCAAAAAGTCCTGAAACTTAGCCTGATATGTCGCAAGCTGCGAATCAGACATTTTCGTAACGGGCATTTTAGGACGCGGATCAAACCGCGTACCCGACACGTGCGCGCCAGCATTCTTTTTCACCCGGTAAACCTTTTTGGTTACCAGGGAGCGCAACCGAGAAACATTCTTACGGAGGGCGTCATCACCGGTCATACTCATGTTTCAGGCACCGCCCAGCAAGCATGAGCGGTGCCCGAAAGCCCCTTGTCTCTAGTTGTGCGGCGGGAGTGTGAACCCACCTTAGCAGTTTTACCTACCCTAGAGGGTGGTCCCCTACGCGAGCTTCAACGTCATGAACCGGTAGCCGTTGCGGCCCTTGACCTCATCACAGGTGACGGCAACCGGCCATGCGTCACTGGTTCCCGGCTCACCCAGGACACCGACGAAGTTACGGAGGGACTGCAATACGCCGGAAGAAATGGCGTGGTACGCCTTGCCGTCATCGGTGATGAGAATGATCCTCGGCACGTTGCCGATTTCACCGGTCTTTTCGTCGGCCATCTGAATGACCTGGATGACGAAATCGGTCAGCTTGAATGCGGTGCGCAGGTTGTCGGCCAGCGGCTCACTGTTCGTGATCGCGTCCAGAACCTTGAGCTTGGCAACCTTGTCAACACCCTTGACGCTGGTGTACATCTGGAGATCGCCGGACGACATACCGGCAACGATACCGGCAACGTCCATGGCGGAAGCGCTGGCAATGATTTCCTCGGGGACGGCCATTTCGGTCGATGCATCCTTGGCAGAAGCCATGATAGGTACAGCCTTTCATTATGTTTACAGAACAACCCGTTTGCGGTTCTGCATCGTAATCGTGGCAGGCATCGAACCTGCAAACCTCCCGCAACTCTCACCCGACGTACCCGGTGCTGACTCGCGTTTCAGTTTCCTTCCGTTCACGATTTAACCCCTAGCTGCAACCGGCCTATTCGGACACCGGTATTATCTATGACTAAACTTTCGGCAACACTGACTGACAGTTATTGTCAACCGGTGCTGTCAAGTCTTTGACGAAACTAGGCCAGAACTCATCTGGCATCACAGAAGTAATCATAGCATGATCCTGCGGATATGTAAACAGATCATGCGTCACGAGATTTTCGGCTGTCACTAACCTTCCGGCCTCCACGGGAACGCTTCATGCTTGCGTTCACAACCCAAGTCGCGTCAGCCTCATTTTCGCAATCGGCCATGTCGGCATAAAAACTTGCCACCATGCGGAACATCGTTGCCCCGTTAGACATTGATAACACCATTCACCAACAAACCAATAAACAAGGCTGCCCAAAACATCATGGACAATGAGCCGCCAATCAACATGCCCCTGGCGATACTGACGGACTGTGCGTAATCGTTGCTCATCTCAAGCCCTGTTATGACATGCCAGACTTGTGATTTTTCTAGAGCTTCGTTTGCGGCCATAGGTAAATAGTACTTGTACCAACACGCCCGACGCAAGTGCAACACGCCGTAGACAGATATGTTCATACAGAGTATAATCTTATGCTCGATCTGAACATATGTCACCCGGTATGGGGACATATGCTCAAGGTGAGGATAACTCACATATGAGTTATGCTCGGGATGAGCATAAGGGCATGGGAACTAGTTGAATAATTGATTAAAATCCTAAACAGGCCAAA
>Ga0302273_1000432_pt1 | contig 18640 bp, 14 predicted proteins | sample III_Bog_N1_3_FD_198774 | JGI IMG/M metagenome (GOLD analysis project Ga0302273, IMG submission 198774) | Peat permafrost microbial communities from Stordalen Mire near Abisko, Sweden - III_Bog_N1_3 | ecosystem: Environmental > Terrestrial > Soil > Wetlands > Peat | place: Sweden: Abisko... | reverse complement strand
CATGTACGGCCGCAAAACAGCCGGAATTTCGACGCTGCCATCGGCGCGCTGGAAGTTCTCCAAAATCGCCACCAGCGTGCGGCCCACGGCCAAGCCGGAGCCGTTCAGCGTGTGGACAAACTCGTTTTTGCCCTGCGCGTTTTTAAAACGCGCCTGCAGCCGCCGCGCCTGAAACGCCTCGCAGTTCGACACCGAGCTGATTTCGCGGTAGGCGTTTTGCGCGGGCAGCCACACTTCCAGGTCATAAGTTTTCGTCGCGCCAAAACCGATGTCGCCGCTGCACAGCAGCATCACACGGTACGGCAGGCCGAGCTTTTGCAAAATGGCTTCGGCGTGGCCGGTCATCGCTTCGAGCGTTTCGTAGCTTTTTTCCGGGTGGACGATTTGCACCATTTCGACCTTGTCAAACTGGTGCTGGCGGATCATGCCGCGCGTGTCGCGCCCGTAGCTGCCCGCTTCCGAGCGAAAGCACGGCGTGTGCGCGGTGAATTTCAGCGGTAACTGCGCCTCGGTGACGATCTCGTCGCGCATGAAATTGGTCAGCGGCACTTCGGACGTGGGAATCAGGTACAGCGCCGTGCTTTCGGCCTCGTGCGCGCCTTCCTGCCCGCCTTTGAGGGCGGCAAACAGGTCTTCTTCAAACTTGGGCAACTGGCCGGTGCCGCGCAGCGAGTCGCCGTTGACGATGTAGGGCACGTAGCATTCGGTGTAGCCGTGCTCCTCGGTTTGCACGTCGAGCATGAACTGCGACAGCGCCCGGTGCAGCCGCGCCAGCGAACCCTTCATGACGGTGAAGCGTGAGCCGGTCAGCTTGGTGCCCATTTCAAAATCCAGCCCCAGCGGGTGGCCGACATCGACGTGGTCTTTGTGCGCAAAATCCAGCGCGACCGGCGCGCCGCCCAGGCCGCCCGCCGGGCTCCATTTGCGCACTTCGACGTTGCCCGCCTCGCCCGCGCCCAGCGGCACGCTGGCGTGCGGCAAGTTCGGCACGGCCAGCAGCAGCGCGTGCATGTCGTGCTGAAGCTGGTCCAGCCGGTGTGCCGACGCTTCCAGCTCGGCCTTGGACGCGCTGACCTGCGCCATCACGGCGCTGGCGTCTTCGCCTTTGGACTTGAGCTGGCCGATCTGCTTGGACAGCGTGTTGCGCTGGTTTTGCAGCTCTTCGGTGCGGATTTGCAGGGTTTTGCGTTCCGTTTCGAGCGCGTGAAACGCTTCGACGTTGAGGAAAACTTGGGGGGTTTTGCGCATTTCCAGCCGGGCGATGGCCGAGGGCAGGTCTTTGCGGAGCAGGTTGATGTCTAACATGGGGATGGATTGTAATTTTGATGCTGCAGTGCGGCAAAAATAATCAGCTCTGCTGATGCAAATGGCTGCCTTCGACTTCCAGCGCGTGGCCCTGAGCGTCGAGCTTCAAGCCCTTGGGCAGCGGGAATTTCAGCGTTTCTTCGATGCCGGGCATTTTGCGGATCGACACAGCGCCCAGCGCCCGGATGCGGTCAATCACCTGCGCGACTAGGATTTCCGGGGCCGAAGCGCCCGCCGTCAGGCCGACGCGGCGCTTGCCCTCGAACCAGGCTTCTTGCAGCTCGCTGGCGTCATCGACCATATAGGCTTCGGTGCCCAGCTTGGCGGCCAGCTCGCGCAGGCGGTTGCTGTTGGAACTGGTCGGGCTGCCGACAACGATCAAAATATCGACCAGCGGACTGAGCACCTTGACCGCGTCCTGGCGGTTTTGCGTGGCGTAGCAAATGTCTTGCTGCTTGGGCTTGCGCACCTGCGGAAAGCGCGCCACGATGGCCGCGCTGATTTCCGCCGCGTCATCGACGCTGAGCGTGGTTTGCGTGACGACGGCGAGGCGCTCGGTCTGCAGCGGCGTGATGCGGGCCACGTCGGCCACGTCTTCAACCAAGTGAATGCCGCTGTCGAGCTGGCCCATCGTGCCTTCGACTTCCGGGTGGCCCTTGTGGCCGATCATGATGAATTCGTAGCCTTCCTTGTGCAGCTTGGCGACTTCGACATGCACTTTGGTCACCAGCGGGCAGGTGGCGTCAAAAATCTGAAAACCGCGCGCCTTGGCCTCGTCCTGCACGGCCCGGCTCACGCCGTGGGCGCTGAACACCAGCGTGGCGCCGGGAGGCACGTCGGACAGCTCTTCGATAAAAATCGCGCCCTTGTTTTTCAGGTCGTTGACAACGTAGGTGTTGTGAACGATTTCATGGCGCACGTAAATTGGCGCGCCGAACTTGGACAAAGCCCGCTCGACAATTTCAATCGCTCTATCGACCCCGGCGCAAAAGCCACGCGGCTCGGCCAGCAAGATTTCTTCCGGCACAGGCACTGACAGGGGCGCGTTCACAGCACGCCAATCACTTGGACTTCAAACTCCACCGGCTGACCCGCCAGCGGGTGGTTGAAGTCGAACTGCACGGCGCTGCCGTCTTCCTTGAGCTGCTGCACAGAACCGGCGTACTGGCCCTGGCCGTCCGGCGTGGGGAACTGCACCACGTCGCCGACGCTGTAGGACTCGTTGGGGTCGCCCAGCTCGTTGAGCAGCTTGCGCGCCACCCATTGCACCAGATCAAGGTTGCGCTCGCCAAAGGCTTCGCCAGCGGCCAGCTCGAAGGTGGCGCGGGTGCCCTCAAGCAGGCCCAGCAGGCGTTTTTCAATCGCGGGCGAGAGCTGGCCGCTGCCTAGGCTCAGCGTGGCGGGCTTGCCGTCGAAGGTGTTGATGATGGTGGTGCCGCCCAGACCCGCCATGCGGTAGTGCAGGGTCAGGAAGGAGCCGGGCTGAACAAAGAGAGGCGCAGTGGACATAAAACTTTCAAGCCAGCCAAAGCGGCGGGCAACAGTGATGGGACTGGCGCTATTGTAGAAAACCGGCTTGGGCGCCCCGAGCCGGGGCCGCACTTGCCCCGTGTTTGCCGGGGCCAAAGCGCGCTTTTTACGGCGCTGCTGCGGCATACTGAACGCGCTATCGCTGTCACACTTTTAAAAAAATTCTTACACCATGCTGCTTAAAGACCTGCCGCTGGACGCCCGTCCGCGTGAAAAACTCCTGGCCCGTGGCCCCGGCGCGCTCGGCGACGCGGAACTGCTGGCGCTGCTGCTGCGCACCGGCATTCCCGGCAAAAACGCGCTGCAAATGGGCCAAGAGCTGCTCGACAACTTCGGCGGCGTGGCCGGGCTGCTGCACACCAGCCACGAATCCCTGAACAGCGTCAAGGGCCTCGGCCCGGCCAAGCGCGCCGAAATCGTCGCCGTGCTGGAGCTGGCGCGCCGCGCCCTCGCCTCGGAGCTGAAGGAAAAAGCCTTGTTCACCACGCCGCAGGCGGTGCGCGACTATTTGCAATTGCAACTCGGCAGCCGCCCGCACGAGATTTTTGCCGTGCTGTTTTTAGACAGCCAGCACCGGCTGATTGCGCTCGAAGAAATGTTTCGCGGCACCTTGACGCAAACCAGCGTCTATCCGCGTGAAGTCGTCATCCGGGCCTTGGCGCTGAACGCGGCCAGCGTGGTGCTGGCGCACAACCACCCGAGCGGCGCCGCCGAACCGTCCCGCGCCGACGAGCTGCTGACGCACACACTCAAAACCACGCTGGCGCTGGTCGATGTGCGCGTGCTCGACCATTTTGTGGTGACAAGTACCCAGGCGCTGTCGATGGCCGAGCGGGGACTGCTTTAGCATCGGCACTTCGCCTCGTCCGTCTTGCCCGCCTCGCCTCCTCTGCCCTTATTTTTAATTCAACCGCCATGCATGCGCCCGCCACCGCCCACAGCCCCCACAACCTGCTGATCCGGGATTTAAAAGACCTCAAGCTGGTGCGGCGCGAGATGCAGGCCAGACTTCAGCGCGAACAGGCCCAGGAAGCCGCCCGGCTGGCGGCGCTGGCAGCGGTCAAGGCCGAAAGGAATCTGTTTGTGCGAGCCGTCGGGCGCGTGATTGCGCTGGCGCCCAAACACCAACCCGGCCACAAAGCCAGCCTGCAGCGCCAGCGGCCCGCGCCCATTGCCGTGCAGCAGCAGCTCGACGATGCCGCCGTGATGCGCGAAGCCCTGTCCGACGAGTTTGACGTTGAAACGCTGCTGCACACCGACGAAGCCCTGAGCTTTCGCCGCCCCGGCATGGGGCCGGACGTGGTGCGCAAGCTGCGCCGGGGCGACTGGAGCATCCAGCGCCAGCTCGACCTGCACGGCTTTCGCCGCGAGGCCGCCCGCGACGCGCTGGGCGCCTTCATCCGCGAAGCGAACAAGGCAGGCGTGCGCTGCGTGCGCGTGGTGCATGGCAAAGGACTGAGTTCGCCCGGCAAGGTGCCCGTGCTCAAAGGCCGGGTGCAGAGCTGGCTGATTCAAAAGCAAGAAGTGCTGGCCTTCGTGCAGGCCCGCCCGGCTGAGGGCGGCGCCGGGGCGCTGGTGGTGCTGCTGGCGCAAAGCTGAAAAACACGCGCTTTCACCTGCCGCCCGGTGCCGGGGCGCGCAAGATTTTGACCGCTTCGGCAAAGGTTTTCGCCTCGGGCGCGTGCCGTTGCAGCCAGACGGCCACGCTCAGCAGCAACGCCAGCGTCACCAGCGCATGGCGCCAGGTCTTGCGCAGCAGCGTTCCAGCCCAATCGCCAACCACCTCCATGCCCGAGAACCTGCGCACCATCACCCCGGCAAAAACCACTTCAAAAGCCGCCTCCAGCAGCAGCGGCAAGCCGCCGATCAGCGCAAAAATCCCGGCCACCACCATCGCGATCAGCATCCCGGCTAGGACAAAGAAACAGCCTTCGCCCCCCAAGTTGCTCAGCCCGCGAAAATTACTGGCATCTGATGCCTCGCCGCGCTCGCTTTTCATGAAGTTCGCCCAGACCCGCACCGCGCCCAGAAACACCGGATAGGCCAGGGTAAAACTCAGCGCATAGCGCAGCGGCATGGCGGCCAGCCCCAATTTGAGCAGCAAGGCGCTGCACAGCCAGCCCGACAGCCAGGTGACGGTAAAAATCACGCAGCTGTGCCAGTAAACCGAGCGAAACCTCAGCCGGGTTGCAATGAAATTGCGTTTTTCGCGCTCGTACTCGGCGCTGCTCCAGGGCGGCGGCATCGCAGCTCACCCGCCCCGGTTGCGCATCCAGTCCGCCGTCTGGAAAAACGAGGTGTTGAGCCGCGCACGCAGCGCCGCGTCCACGCCGGTTTCGCCCATCGCTTGGTCCATGCAGGCCAGCCACTGGTCGCGCTCGACGATGCCGATGCTGCCGCCGCCGGTTTGCTCGGGCATGTGGCGCATTTTCAGGCGCGGATGACCGAAGCGTTCGACGTAGTAATCCGGCCCGCCCAGCCAGCCGCAGAGAAACCAAAACAGGCGCTGCCGGGCGTTGTCCAGCGTGCTGCCGTGGGCGGCGCGCAGGGCTTGGTAACCCGGCTCTAGGTCCATCAGGTCGTAAAAGCGTTCCACCAGCGCCTTGACGCGCTCTTCGCCGCCTAGCCAGGCAAACGGGGTGTCAAATGGCGGGGTCGCGGGGGTTGGGTCTTCGGTGGGCATCGGTCAAAATTCAATCAAGAGGCTGGCGGGCTGCCAGCGCGTCAGTCTTTATAAAGCAAATTGATCACTTTGAACGACCGACTCGAATCACAATGCCTTCGCCGGGCTTGCCGTTGGCGGGGTTCAGGTGGTCGCCATCGAGTAAACAAGCGGGGCTGGAGAATCTACACTGAGGCTCCGTCAACAATGAGCCGCAACAGGGGGAAATCATGGTTCAGGTGTTCATCAGTCATGCGTCGGGCGATCCAGATTGGCCGGATAGCGAAGTCGAGGCGTTAGCGCAGGCGCTAAAAATTCAAGGCGTGCAGGTCTGGTTAGACCTGTGGAAGCGGCGTGATGCCAAGCGGCGCTTGTCCGAGGCCGAGTGGCGCGACTGGATGCGCGACGCCCTGGATCAAGCCAATCATGTGCTGTGTCTGGTTTCGCCCCTGTATCAAAGCCGGGCAGCCCGTGATAACGCCGTGGCGGGCGGGCTGGGCGTGGCCCTGGAAACCTCCGTGCTGGATCGGCAGATTTACCGTGCCAAGCAACGCGTCGAGGGCTGGATCTGGCTGGCGCACAAGGATGGAACCCCGGCGGTGTCCGTGACCCCTGACTTTCTGGATGGTCATTGCCCTGAATACCCCCTGCCTTCAGCCCAAGACGAATTGGTCGCGGATTTGACAGGGCAAGGCGGGCAAGCGCCTGAGGCAACAACTGGGCCTGTTGCGGCCCCGCCACTTCCTCCAGACCAGCCATTGTTCCGCCAAGCCCGCTTGGCAAGTGAGCGGCTCGAAGCAGCTCCAACGTACTGGCAAGCCTTGAAACAAGACGACTACGATGGTGCGCGTCCGCCAGCCAGCGCCATCAGTTCGCCCACTGCGTTTGTCCAGTGGCTGCTGACAGTGTCGGTCGATAAAACCAAGGTGCTGGATTTGTTTGCGGCACTCGGGCGCAGTCTGGACGAGATTTCTGCCAAGTCCCCCGAGCGCCACGCTGCCGAGCAAGCCACCGTGGGCCTTTACTGTTTGCTGGCTTGCCGCTTGGTGGACGTGGCCCAGATCAAATCCCACGGCCAGATGGCGATGGAGCTGGCCAGCGATGCGCCTTTGATTTGCGCCTTGGTTGCAACGGCCCGATTTGGTGGTGAGCTGCAATTGGAACTCAGTGGTGCTGATGGCTTGCCCTGCCCTGAACACACTTACGTGATCAACCGCGCTCCCGCAGCAGATCAACCAGGGCACGAATTTGACCGTGCCGTCTTTCGAGCTGTTTGTGCAGGGACACAGGAAGCCGACGAAGTTTCCGAGGGTGATGGCCCTTTGACCGAGGCACAGCAAGAAAAGCTAAAGGCACGGCTACGCAACATTCGGCAGCGCCAAAGAAAAACGCTGGCACTGATCGTGCGCGTCTGCGCTGACCGCAGCCCGGTGTGCAGCTTTGCAGACGCGCATCAAGTTCCCATTTTTTTGCCCAGCGAAGCCTTGTCCCTGCCCCTGATCGGTATCTCTGCAAAAAACTTGCTGGCCGAAATCCAGGAGTTCTGGGCTAGCCTTATTCACTTCGGGCCAAACGCCCGCACTGCCACCTGAATGTGGCTGAAGTCGATCACATGCACACCCTCAATACCAGCAACCCCAACCCCTTCCCCGCCCTGAAAGATGGCGACACCATCCGGCTATCCGGCAACGACCATTTCGAATCCGCCCACCACCTGTGGAGCGAGCCGGAGATTCACGCGCTGACCTTGGCGTTTGCGGCCCGGCGGCCTTTGCTGGTGCGGGGCGAGGCTGGCGTGGGAAAGAGCCAGATTGCGCGGGCGGCGGCGCAGGTCTTGTCTGGCAGCCAGCCGCTGGTGGAGGTGATTCACCCCCGGTTCGAGGCGCTGGAGCTGCTCTACCGCTTTGACGCCATCGCCCGGCTGGCCGATGCCCAGCTCAAAGATCAGCGCGGGCGGGCACGACTGGACGCCACCAACCGGCGCTATGTGCAGCGCGGCATGCTGTGGCAAGCTTTTGAGCGCGCCGCGACGGGCGTAACGCCCGTGCTGCTGATCGACGAGATCGACAAGGCCGATGCTGACCTGCCCAATGCGCTGCTCGACGTGTTGGGCAACCGCAGTTTCAACGTGCCGCATTTGAACCACCTGCGCGTACAGGCGCCGCTGGGGCGGATGCCGCTCATCGTCATCACCACCAACGAGGAGCGCGAACTGCCCGCCGCCTTTGTGCGCCGCTGCGTGGTGCTCAATCTGGCCCCGCCCGAGGACGACGCGGCGTTTGTCGCATGGCTGCAAGAGCGGGCCGGGGTGCATACCGCGCTGGCCGGGCTGGATGCCGAGGTGCTGGCCGAAGCCGCCCGCCAAGTGCTGGCCGACCGGCGCGCGGCGGCGGAGGCGGGCTTTCCCAAAGTGGGGCTGGCCGAGTATCTAGACTTGCTGAACGCCCTGGCCGAGCTGACCCAAACCGAGCCAGCCGAGCAGCGCGCCGCCAAACAAAAAGACTGGCTGCAACGCCTGAGCGCCTACGCCCTGATCAAAAACGCCGGGCAAAGCCAACGCCGCCCAGCCCAAAGCCCGCGCCAGCCATGAAGCCTCTCGCCGCGCAGGTAGGCCGGGCCGACTTGCTGCGCGCCCTGGCGCTGCATGAGCGCCAGCAGCTCACGCTCAGTGCAGACGAGCACCATTGGTTGGGCTACCAGTGGCAGGCGCCGCTTATCCAGCCGCCTGCACAGATGTTCCAGATCGACGGCCTGGGGCCAACGACCCGACTTGACACGCCGCCAGCCCCGCCACCCGAGCCCGACGCAGCGCCCCTCAAACAGCCCCTGCGCATGGACGACGCCTGGCTGGTCAAGCAGGAGCCACGCGACGATGCCGCCGCCGACCCCGAAAGCAGCGCCGCCCCCAGCCTGCAACCGCTGGACGAAGCCGCCGCCGCAGCGGCAGCCGCTACGCCCCAAGCCCGACAAGACGACCTGCTGCCCTGGGCGCGGCTGCTGCCCGTGCTGCGCCGCCACCTGTCGCAAGCGCGGAGTGGCGAAGTCGATGTCCCCCGGCTGCTGAACGCGCTGACCAGCCAACAAACGCTGCGCCACCTGCCACGCGTGCAGCGCCGCCGCTGGAACCCCGATTTGATCGTGGCCCTGGACTTTGGCCCGGCCATGACACCCTACCGCACCGACCTGCACCGCCTGTGCCACCAGTTGCTGCGCGAGGTCGGGCGCACCGGGCTGTCGCTGCGCCTGCTGATGCACGGCCCGCACGGCGGCTGGACAGATTGGATTGAAGAACAAGCCTGCCGCCCCGTGCCACCCGCCCGCCACACATGGCAACCGCCCGCTGCGGGCAGTTGCGTGCTGCTGGTCAGCGACCTGGGGCAGTTTCAACACCGGCCCGAAGTCACCGCGCAGTGGCTGCGCTGGGTGCGGCTGAACCAGGCCGCCCAAGTGCAGGTGCTGGCGCTGACGCCGCTGGGCGCCGGGCAATTGCAGCCGCAGGTGGCGCGCCAACTGCCCGTGCTGCGCTGGAGCCCCGACAGCCGCCTGCACCCCGAGCGCCCCACTCCGCCAGATGCCGCGCCGGGGCTGGCCGACCTGCTCGCCATGCTGGCCGCCACGCGCCGGGTTGATGCGCCCCTGCTGCGCGCCCTGCGCCGCCTCAACCCGCATCAGCCGCTGAACGCCGGGCTGGAAGGCGTAGCTTGGAACCACCCCGACGTGCAGGCTGGCCGCGTCTGCACCGTGCAACCCGAGCGACAAGCCCAGCATCTGGCTCACTGGCGCAGCCTGCCGCCCGCGCTGCTGGCGCGCCAGCAAGCGGCGCGCAGCCTGCACCACCAACACCTGCGCGCCGTGCTGCGCCACGAAGAAAACCTGCTCCACGCCACCCAGGCCCGCCTGGCCACCGGGGGCGACAGCCCCGCCAGCCCCGAAGAGCAGGACGCCATCAAATTTCTGCAACGCCTGTGCCTGACGCTGCACCAAGGCGACCCCGCCGACCTGCGCCAGTGGCTGCCCGCCGCGCAAGAGTTGTTGCAGCGCCTGGACGACAGCACCGCCCACGACCACGCCCCGCTGCTGTCGCGCCTGCTGGCCGTGACGTGGCAACACGCCCCAGCCGCCGCCCGCGACCTGCCCACTTGGACGGATGTCCACGAGTTCCAGCGCGCCAGCCAGCGCAGCGCCGCCACCCCGGTCAGCGCCTACGTGGTGCAAGACTTCGCCCAGCAGCAATGGCGCTTGCAGCCCCAGCCGCCCAGCCCAGGGCAAGACGGGCGCGCCATCACCTCCAGCACCGGCGCGCTACTGTGCCTCACAGGCGAGCAAGCCCGCTGGCTGTCACTGCACACGCCCCAGGTGCTGGGCAGCCTGGAAGGGCTGGAGCAACTGGTGCTGGAGACGCCCGCCGAACGCTGGACGCTGACACCGGTGCAGCGGCCTTTGGGGATAGCGGAGTGGCGCAGGAAGAAGGGGTTGGGGCTGGAAGTGGTGTTGCCAATAGTCAAGTTCAACAATAAGCCCTTGACTTTGCGAGAAACTGAATTTGAAACGGCGAAAAGTGCCGTAAATGCGCGTTGGCACCTTGCCCACAAAAGAAATTCCCCCCCCAATTCGCTGAGTGAGTTCGACGATGCGATCAGTACCTTCGGCATTGATGCATTTGGGGTTTATTGGGATTTGAATTTACATGCCAAGGGCGTGACCCAGCGCCTGCGCTACATTGCGCCGGGCAGCTTCTGGATGGGTTCACCCGACTCAGAACCTGGGCGACACAACAATGAAGGCCCACAACACCCCGTCACACTGACCGAAGGCTTTTGGCTGGCCGACACGGCCTGCACCCAAGCCCTATGGCTGGCCGTAGCGGGCGGAGAGAACCCTAGCAACTTCAAAGACGACACGCAATGCCCGGTCGAGCAAGTGAGCTGGAACGATGTGAACGAGAAGCTTCTGCCCAAGCTGCAAGCGCTGCTGCCACCGGGTTTTGAAGCCACGCTGCCCACCGAGGCACAGTGGGAATATGCCTGCCGCGCTGGCACGTCAACGCCGTTCAGCTTTGGCGACAACATTGACCCATCGTTCGTCAACTACCACGGCAAATATCCGTACAACAACGGCCCCAAAGGCGAATACCGCGAGCGCACCGTCCCCGTGAAAGCGTTGCCAGCCAACGACTGGGGGCTGTACCAGATGCATGGCAATGTTTTTGAGTGGTGCTGGGATGAACCGAGAAAGTACGCTGAGAGCGCGATTGTTGATCCGACCGGGGCCATTGGAGATGACCGACGCGTACTGCGTGGCGGCTCTTGGGGCGGCGTCGCCAAGCAAGCTCGCTCGACCTACCGCAACGACGCCCTCCGGTACAAGTGCTACAACAGCATCGGCGTTCGTGTGGCCCTGAGGTTCAAGCCCCAGGGGCCGCAGGACCAAGACCAGCAGGCGGAGCCTGCGGGTTTGCGTCGGGGTGGAGCCCCGACGGCGGCTGCGGTGGAACCGCTGCCACAGGGCCGTTCAACTGAAAACGGCACAGCCACGCCGCAAAATCCGGCCTTGCTGGAGCGGCTGGGCAATCGCCTTCAAAAGCTAAATCCGTTCCAAAAATAACCTTATTGCAACCCTGCTAACCGTATGCTGCCCTACCCCACCCTTCCCCCCGCCGTGCCCCCCCGCGCCCCGCCCGCAAGCCAGTGGCCGCCTGCCTGGGCCAGCGCTTGGGGCGATGACCGCTATGGGCTGTGGGCTGAGTTGGAAGTTGAAGATAGTCGCTTGAGCGGTGGCCTGGTGTTGTCAGGCTCATCCCGCAAGGTAGTGCAGCGTTTTCGCTGGATGGAGCCCGGCAGCTTTTTGATGGGCTCGCCCAAGTCCGAGCCTGAGCGGGCCAACGACGAAGACCCGCAACACCCCGTCACGCTGACGCAAGGCTATTGGCTGGCTGACACGACCTGCACCCAAGCCCTGTGGCTGGCGCTGGTGGGTGGTGACAACCCCAGCCGGTTTAAGGATGACCTGCAATTGCCCATCGAGAACGTGAGTTGGGATGACGTGATCCGGCAGTTTTTGCCTAAGCTGCAAGCCCTGCTGCCAGCGGATGCCGAGGCCACCTTGCCCACCGAGGCGCAGTGGGAATACGCCTGCCGCGCTGGCACGAGCACGCCGTTCAGTTGGGGCGACAACATCCACCCTGGTCTGGTCAACTACGACGGTAATCACCCCTACAACGACGGCCCCAAAGGCGAATACCGCGAGCGCACCGTCCCCGTGCTGGCTTTGCCCGCCAACCCCTGGGGGCTGCACCAGATGCACGGCAACGTCTGGGAATGGTGCTGGGATGAAAAGCGGAACTACGCTGAGGGCGCGGTGGTCAACCCCACCGGGGCCGTCGGAGACGGCCAGCGCGTGCTGCGCGGCGGCTCCGGGATCCGCCAGGCCAGGAGCGCCCGATCGGCCTACCGCAACCGCTACCACCGGGGCTACCGTCTCGACTCCCTCGGCTTTCGTGTGGCCCTGAAGTTCAAGTGACCAAGGGCTCCGCCCCGGCGGCGCGTTTTTATTGAGCCCCTCCAGCCAGACTCAAGGGATTAAGCCGCCCCGGTCACGCATCCCGTTCGCTTTCGGTAAATGTCAAGCTAGGTGATGCTGAAGAGTCTCACTGCGCCTTGCGCAGCGTCTCCATCACCGGCGTATTCAGCACGGCGCGCAGTCCCCACCAGCCCGCCGCCAGCGCCAGCACGGCGCCCGCCAGGCTGCCGTACAGCGGCACGATCCACGAGCCGTGCCAGCTGAACTCAAACACATAGCGCGCCAGCCCCCAGCCCACCACCTGCGCCACCAGCGAGGCCAAAAAGCCGGCCAGCAGCCCGACGCCCGCCAGCTCGGCGCGCTGCACCTGGCGCAGCAGCGACGCTCTGGCGCCCACGGCGCGCATGATCGCAAACTCGCGGGCGCGCTCTTCGCGGGTCGCGGTGATGGCGGCAAACAGCACCACCAGCCCAGCGGCCAGCGTGAAGCCAAACAAAAACTCCACCGCCTGAATCACCTGGTCCAGCACCCGCTGCACCTGCGCCAGCGTGGCGCTCATATCGACATTCGTGATGTTCGGAAACGCCTTGACCAGCGCGTTGTCAAAGCTGGGGCGCCGGGGCTGGCCGCTGGCCGCCGGAGCCGATTCCGGCGCCCGAAACGCCGTGATAAAGGAATGCGGCACCTCGGCGGCCAGTTGCGCCACCGGGTACATCACGAAGAAATTCACCCGCATCGAGCCCCAATCGACCTTGCGCAGGCTGGTGATGTTGGCTTCGCTCAACTGGCCGCCGATGTCGAACTGCAGCCGGTCGCCCAGCTTGAGGCCCAGGTTTTTCGCCAGCCCTTCTTCGACGCTGACTGCGCCTTGTTCCTCCGGCGTCCAGCGCCCTTTGAGAATTTGGTTGTTCGCGGGCGGCTGGGCGCTGTGGGACAGGTTGAACTCGCGCTCGACCAGCCGCTTGGCCTGGTCGCCTTCAAAATCGTCGGGCGAAACTGGCTTGCCGTTGATGGCGACGAGCCGGCCGCGAATCATCGGATACCAGTCGAACTTGTTCACGCCGCCGTCTTTGAGCGCCTGCTGAAACGCCTCACCCTGCTCGGGCTGGATGTTGATGACGAAGCGGTTCGGCGCGTCCGGCGGCGTGGACTGGCGCCAGCTGTCGATCAGGTCGGTGCGCAGCAGCACCAGCAGCACCAGCGCCAGCAGGCCGACGGCCAGCGCGCTGGTTTGCACGACGGCATAGACCGGGCGGGCGCAGAGCTGGCGCGTGGCCAGCACCATCCAGCGCGGCGCCGTCGTCTCGCTGACGTTGGCGCGCAGCAGCCGGATGGCGGCGTAACTGGCCGCCGCAAACAGCGCCACGGCGCCCGCAAAGCCGCCGACGGCAATCAGGCCCAGCTTCAAATCATTGCTCGCCGCCAGCAGCAGCGCGGCAAAACCCAGCACGCCCAAGCCCAGCACCAACAGCGACGCCGGTTTCAAATTGCCCATGTCGCGGCGAATCACCCGCAGCGGCGGCACTGAGGCGAGCTGCAGCACCGGCGGCAGGCCAAAGGCCAGCAGCAGCGTCAGCCCCATACCCATGCCGAAGGCGACCGGCCAGGCGCTGGCGGCGGGCAGCGACGTCGTCACCAGACCGGCCAGCAGCAGCACAAAGCCGTAATGCACGGCAAAGCCCAGCGCCACACCGAGCGCGCTAGCAATCAGGCCCGCCAACACAAACTCAAAGGTGTAGGCCAGCGCAATCGTGCGTTGCGGCTGGCCGAGCACGCGCAGCATCGCGCAGTCGTCCAGATGCCGGGCGGCAAAGCTGCGCGCCACAATCGCCACCGCCACGGCGCTGAGCAGCGCAGCCAGCAGCGCGACTAAATTCAGAAATTTCTCAGCCCGATCCAGCGTCTGGCGCATTTCCGGGCTGCCGCTTTGCAGCGATTCGAGGCGCACGCCGCGCAGGCCGGTGTCGGTGCCGGGCTTTTTCAGCTCCAGCTCGGCCCATTTGACGAAAGCCTTTACCGCTTTGGCGTCGCCCGCCACGGCAAACCGGTAATTGGTGCGGCTGGCGGGCTGGATCAGGCCGGTGGCGGCCACGTCCGCCTGATTGACCATCACACGCGGCGAAAAACTGATAAAGCCCATGCCCCGATCCGGCTCCTGCACGATCACGCGGGTGACGGTAAAGCGCGCATCGCCCAGCAGCAGCGTCTGGCCGGGCTGCAGGCCCAGCGCGTCCAGCAGCGAGGCGTCGGCCCAGGCCGTGCCGGGCGCGGGAATGTCGCGGGTTTTCTGGCCGGTGGCGTCGAGGGTATCGGCCACCGTCATGCTGCCGCGCAGCGGGTAGCCTGCGGGCACGGCCTTGAAAGCGACCAATTTGCTGGCGCCGCCGTCTTCATCGCGGCTTCTAGCCATCGTCGGAAAAGTCACGGTGGAAACCGTTTGTAAGCCCAGCGCCTGCGCCTTGGCCGCAAAAGCGGGCGGCGTGGGTCCATCGCTGCGCACCACCGCGTCGCCGCCGAGCAATTGCAGCGCATCGCGCTCCAAGCCGCCCTTGAGCCGGTCGGCAAAAAATCCGACCGCCGTCAGCGAGGCCACCGCCAGCGTGACCGCCACCATCAGCAACCACAACTCGCCTGCGCGCAAATCGCGCAACAGGGTTTTCCAGCCCAGTTTGAAAAATAAAGTGTTCATGGGCCTGACCATAACGCACAAGGCTTGATCCCGATTCAGGTCAAGGATTTTTCAAGAAGGAGAAAATTCATGTGCTTTAAGCTGAACGCCAAAGCGCCGCGCCTGACACACGGCCAAACTGGCTACCGCCGGTTATCCTTGGAATAATCAGTCATTTTTCTCTTCAGGATGAAATTTTTATGCAAAATCACGCCTATTTCGGCAGGATATTGGGCCGCTTGTGCTGCTGCCTTGCTATTTTGGTGCTGGTCGGCTGCGCCAGCACGCCGAGCCCGCCCGACGTGCCTTCCAAAGAGGCCCAAGTCCGGGGCAACATCGCCACCTATGCGCTGTCGCTGCTGAACGCGCCTTACGTCTGGGGCGGGAGCGACTTGGAAACCGGATTTGACTGCTCGGGATTTGTCGCCCATGTTTACCGCAAGGCGGCAGACATCCACTTGCGCGGCAATGCGGCGGCAATGTCCAAAGCGGGGCGCGCCGTCAGCAACGCCGATGTGCTGACGGGCGACTTGGTGTTTTTCAACACCAAGGGCAAGCCCGCGTCCCACGTCGGCATCTACGTGGGCGATAACAAGTTTGTCCACGCCAGCAACCCGCGCACGGGTGTCAGGGTGGACAGGCTCGATAACAAATACTACGCAGCGCGCTTTGAAGGGGCCAAAACCCTGCTGTCTGCGCACGGGCTGCTGGCCACAGCAGCCCCCTGAGTTGGCGTTTTAGCCTTTCAGCGCCTTGTCCATCATCTCGCGGTCGAGTTCGTTTTCCCAGTTCGACACGACCACCGTGGCCACGCCGTTGCCGATGAAGTTGGTCAGCGCACGCGCTTCGGACATAAAGCGGTCAATGCCCAGAATCAGCGCCAAGCCCGCAACCGGAATGCCCGGAATCACCGCCAGCGTCGCGGCCAGCGTGATAAAGCCTGCGCCGGTCACACCGGAAGCGCCCTTGGAAGTCAGCATCGCCACGCCGAGCAGCGTGAATTCCTGCGTCAGCGTCAGCTCAATGTTCAGCGCCTGGGCGACAAACAAAGCGGCCATCGTCAGGTAAATGTTGGTGCCGTCGAGGTTGAACGAGTAACCGGACGGAACCACCAAGCCGACGACCGATTTCGAGCAGCCCATTTTTTCGAGCTTTTGCATCAAGGGCACCAGCGCCGATTCGGACGACGACGTGCCGAGCACGGTCAGCAGCTCGTCCTTGATGTAGGCCAAAAAGCGCAGGATGCTAAAGCCGGTGTAAGCGGCAATCGTGCCCAGCACCACCAGCACAAAAATCGCGCAGGTCAGGTAAAAACTGCCCATCAGCGCGACCAGCGGCTTGAGCGAAGCCACGCCAAATTTGCCGATGGTGAAGGCCATCGCACCGCCTGCGCCAATCGGCGCCAGCTTCATCACGGTGCCCATCATGGCAAAAAAGATGTGCGACATGTCTTCGATCAGCACATGCACGGGGTTGCCGATTTTGCCCATGTGCATCATGGCGTAGCCAAACAAAATGGCCAGCAGCAGCACTTGCAGCAAGTCGCCCGAGCTGGTGAAGGCGTCGGCAAAGGTCTTAGGAATGATGTGCAGCACGAAATCGACCGTGCTTTGCTCAGCGGCGGCCTTGGCGTAACCGGCCACGGCTTTGGGGTCCAGCGAAGCCGGATCGACGTTAAAGCCGCTGCCTGGACGCAGCGTGTGCATCACGACCAGACCGACGCCCAGCGCCAGCGTGGACACCACCTCAAAGTACAGCAGCGCCTTGCCGCCGACGCGGCCAACTTTTTTCATGTCGCCCGCGCCCGCAATGCCCAGCACCACGGTGCAGAAAATCACCGGACTGATCAGCATTTTGATCAGCGAGATAAAGCCGTCGCCCAGCGGCTTGAGGCTGGCGCCGAGCTTGGGGTCAAAAAAGCCGATCAGGCCGCCGGTGATGATGCCGATCAGCACCCAGAAATAAAGATGCCCGGTGATTTTTTTCATGATGATGTCTCCGAGAGGTTGAGGGAGTCAGAAAGAGGATGGGCGAAGGTTATCGGCCCAGACCACAAAACGTAACTGTGGCGTTCAACAGCTAGGGTTAACCCTAGATCAGCGCATGAACTTGCCAGTGGCGTCAATGATGGCGATGTCGGCAAAGTCGAGCCCGCTGTGGCTGGCCGCGCTGTAGCTGATGGACAGCCCGCCCAGGTTGAAGTCCTGCATGCCTTCCAGCGCGTCGCGCAGGCTGGCGCCCGTCGGTTTGACGCCCGCGCGGCGCAGGCCTTCGGCCAGCACCTTGGCGGCGGCAAAGCCTTCGAGCATCGCCGGTGTCACGCCGCTCAGGCCTTTGGCTTTGGCCAGTTCTTGCGCTTCCTTGACCAGCGGGTAGCTGATGCCGCGCTCGTTCGGAAAGACCTGCGTCACGATCACGCCCCTGGCGTTCTCGCCCAGCAGCTTGATGAAGCCAGCCGAGGCGTTGTTCGACAACGTGACCATTTTGGCGCGTGAGCCTGCGGCGCGCAGCGCGGCCACGGCGTCGGCGGTATTGGTCGCCGAGCCGATGATTAACACCGCTCTGGCCTCACTTTTGGCGACTCGGGGCGCGATGGCACTGAAGTCGGGCTTGTCGCGGGGAAACTTCTCCAGCAGCACGGGTTTCTGGCCCAGTTTGGCAAAGCCGCGCTGGGCGCCCGCCGCGCCGTCGGCGCCGAAGGTGTCATCGGTCTGCAGCACGGCCACCTGGGTCATGCCCATGCGCGCCAGATGCTCAATCGCGGCAGCCGCTTCGTGCTGGTAGGTGGCGCGCACGTTGAACACCCACGGATTGACCGGCTTGTGCAGCGCAATGGCGCCGCTGCTGGGGCCGACCAGCGGCACCTGGTACTGCGCCAGCAGCGGCAGCAGCGCCTGCGCATGCGGCGTGCCCCGGTTCAAAAACAGCGCCAGCACATGCTGCTCGGTGATGAGCTGGCGCGCCAGTTCGGCGGTGAGCTTGGGGTCAAACTTGTCATCGACCGAGACGAGTTCGACTTTTTGCCCGTTGATGCCGCCGCGTGCGTTGAGCGCGTCAAAGTAAAGCGCGGCCCCGTCAGCGTTTTCCTTGACCCCGGCGGCGGCAGCGCCGCTAAAGCCCGAGGGCTGGCCGATGCGCAACTGCGCCAGCGCGGGAAAGGACAAGGTCAGATTCAGGGCGCCAGCCAGCAGCAAGGCGGCCAGCGTCAAGGGTGATCCGGTGCGAATGGGTGTCATGACAGGCTTTCAGGAAAGAACACGGAAAGACCGGAGGGCCGCATGCAGCCAGCCGGTCAGGTTCAAGCCAAGCTTATCGGCGCACCCGGCAATCTGTAACTGTGGCGTTCAACAGTTCGGTTAACCCGAGACCGCCTGCTTCAGCGCGTCGCGCAGCGCCGCCATCCAAGGCTGGCCGAGGCGCTGGGCCAGTGCCTGATGAACCGGCTCGACCGCCTGACGCAGGCGGCTGCGCTGCAGCGGACTGAGCGCGTGAATGCGGGTGTGGCCGTCGCGGCGCAGCGCCGCCAGCGCCTGGGCGTTTTGCGCGTCGGCGATCTGGTTGCCGTAGGCCAGTGCCTCGGCCAGCGCCTGCGCCAGCAAGTCCCGGTCAGCGGGCGCCAGACTGAGCCAGAAGCGCGGATTCACCACCACTGCGTAGCCCAAATAACCGTGCTCGGTCAGGCTCAAATCGCTTTGCACCTCGTGAATGCCTTGGGTCCAGAAATTGGAAAGCGGGTTTTCCGTGCCATCGACCACGCCAGTGGCCAGCGCCTGCCGGGTTTCGCTGAACGGCAGGCTGACCGGCTGGGCACCCAGCGCACGCATCTGCGCAGCAATCACTTGGGAAGCCTGAATCCGCATGCGCAGGCCGACAAAATCGGCGGGCGCCAGCAGCGGGCGGTTCGCGCTCATCTGCTTGAAGCCGTTGTCAAAGCAGCCCAGCCCGGTCATGCCGTG
>Ga0302273_1000421_pt1 | contig 18887 bp, 17 predicted proteins | sample III_Bog_N1_3_FD_198774 | JGI IMG/M metagenome (GOLD analysis project Ga0302273, IMG submission 198774) | Peat permafrost microbial communities from Stordalen Mire near Abisko, Sweden - III_Bog_N1_3 | ecosystem: Environmental > Terrestrial > Soil > Wetlands > Peat | place: Sweden: Abisko... | reverse complement strand
GGAGATCCTCGGGGTGCTGGGCATCCTCTGCGGCCTCTTCACTATGCTATCCATCCTGTCGGGATCCCGCAGCCTTGCCATCGTGCTGCTGGTCGCAGGCATCTTCTGCCTGATCGCCTCGCTCCTGTTCTCGCTGGGCGAGCTCCTGATCTCCGACCACGCCCTGGTCCTGGAGCTCGAGGACATCGAGAACATCTGATGTATTTTTGACCGATGGCCAAGACCAACGCCTGTCGGATCCTGGAGCAGATGGGAATCCCCTTCCGGACCCGGGAATACGAGGTGGACCCCGACGACCTTTCCGCCGAGACGGTGGCCGCCAAGGTCGGCATGCCCCCGGAGCAGGTCTTCAAGACGCTGGTGGTCCACGGCGACCGGCACGGGCACGCCGTGGCGGTGGTGCCGGGAAGCTGGGAGCTCGACCTCAAGGCCCTGGCCAAGGCCACCGGGGACCGTAAGGTCGAGATGATCCACCTGAAGGACGTGCAGCCCTTGACGGGATACGTCCGCGGCGGCGTCACGGCCCTGGGGATGAAGAAGGCCTTCCCCGTATACGTGGACGAGACCTTCGAGCTTTGGGACCTGGTGTGCGTCTCGGGCGGCCTGCGCGGCCTGCAGATCGAGATCGCACCGGCCGACTACCTGCGCGCCGTCGGCGCGAACGTGGCCGAGATCGCCCGCCCGAAGGGGTGAATGCGATGTGATGGCCGTCACATCCAGGCTCCAATCCGGTTCCTAGCTTTCCTTTGATGCGACAATTTCTGTCCTTGATCCTCGTTCCCCTGCTGCTGTGGGCCAAAGCGCCCTTGGTGGCCGTCAGCGACCTCAATCCCCGAGGAACTGCTGGTCAAGACCGTCCCGACCATCGCCACCACCACAGTTCTTTCCATCGGGGTCGACTGGAAGCAGGACCTCGCCGGTGGCCGCATGGGGCGTCATTGTGCCTGCGCGCATTGTGGGTAGAAAGAAAGCCTGAGGCGCAACGGATCGTCCAGTGGCAGCCCCCGTTGTTCTAAAGAACGCCGCTTCAAACAAGATCGATCACGATCGATTCAAATCGTGTAACGGAATCAAAATCGATCACAATCGACATATTGCAAAGCTAATTCCCTAATGTGATAACGCAACGCTTACCGAGCTAGGAAAATCATTTTATGTAAATTTTTGTCGCCTTGCAAAAGCTTGAGCAGGAAGATCCCCTGGCGAGGAAGATGCGCTTGATCAAGTCGGATATCTGCCACAGCTGGGAACGATTCCTGATAGACCTTTCTACCGCGAAGATCGACCAGTTCCAGCACAATATGCGAATTTTCCTCTGTCTCAAAACCAAGGATGCGGTTGCCACCAAGTACAATCGTCAAACGAGTATTTTCCTTTGCGATGTGGACACTTTTGGAAATTGCACGGAAGCTTGCCCGCACGGTGTGGTTGCTGATTATGGTATCAAAGATCACGAGTTCGTTTGGAGTAACCAAGCCCCTGTCCACCCAAAGCGAATCCATGACGTAACCATTGTCAGGCTGGATGGAAATCATCGCCTGGGCGCCCGAATCAATGTCTAATAGTGTTGATTCGATGTGCCCACCTGCCGAAGCGGACGTGAAAATGGCATAACCAGTCCGGATTGTGACCGGATTATTAGGCAGAGCATTCCCATTGTATCGAATGGTGTCGGACGCCGTATCGTAAGCGAAGAGTTGGACTCGGTAACGCGTTCCGGATTGCAAGTTCGAAACGGTAACCAGCGAATCTGCTTCGTTTGCCACGGCGTACCAGCCGGAAGATCCGATCTGCGCACCGCTGCCGAACACTGCATTTCCGGCATAGGAAGTCCCGTCCTCAGGACCGGCAATTCCCGTATCGACCGGCTTTGCCAACACCAATGTGCGGTTTCCGCAGGTCGGGTAGTACGAACTCGTTTTGGCAGCATGCATCCAGGCTACAGTGAAAGAAGTCGAGGTCCGCGACGTGACTGAGGTGATGGAGTCGGGTGATAGTGGAGCGATACTGCGTCGGAGAAGATGCAAGATCGACCCGGACATCACATTCTGACTCGCAAGGGTGCTGGAATCTTCAAGTTGCTTTCCGGCAAAAATCAGCCGCTGCTGGTAGGCTGGAATGCCCGTGACCACTTGAGCCTTGCGCTTGACATGCCCTATTCTGTCGGAAGAAAGTTCCACATTCAGGGTTTTCTTGGTCCCATCCAGCAATACGACATAGATCTGAACAGCCTCGGCTTGGGAGAGGAGTGCCAGGACTAGAAGAGCCGGTTTCCAATTGAACGTCATCGCATCAACCTTTCTTGTTGGCAAATCCAATGCAGCAATCCAAGCACACTTCGATGCTCCGAATTTACGACCCGAAAAGTCTATCAAAGCGAACAAAGGCGCGCAACGGACAAGACGCCCCCAAAACGCCTACTGTTTTAAGACAGGATTTGTCAGAGCGGCACTAACGCGCCAGTAGCCCGGAAGGGGCGCGCAGCGCAGCCCCGCCTGGTCGGAGCCGCAATCCCCGGCGCCCCGAATGCATCCTTCGAGGTCGTCGTGAAGGAGGGAAGCAAGACCTACCCCTGCGTCGCCTCGTCCCACGCCTTCAATGGCGGCATCACCATCCAGGACGAGCAGCGCTTCGAGTGTCCCGTCGAGGCCTCGGGCACTTCGTCGCGCTCCTTGATTGCCCAGGTCGTCTCCACCTACGGCGACACGACAAGAAGCTCCCTTTACGTGACCATCCAGCGCGGATCCCCGATCAGCGCACCACAGCATGGAGGATTCCAGGGTTGCGGGGCGGAGCGCCCGCGCGGGTGGGGAGGCGAGGATCCCGGAATTTGACGAATCCTGTCCTGCGACAATTTCCGTCAAATTCCGGATGCCGAGACGGGGGGAGGGTCGCCCCTCCCCCCGCCATGAGGCATTGCTGGAGTCGGACGGTGCTCGGAAGCAGGGACCGATCGGCCATGAATCCAAAGATAGGCTCATCCTGTGATCGCCACCAAAGATTGAGGTCTTCAAGATTCTTTTGAGACAAACTTGTCTCATGCGGAATTTGAGCGTATCTTCTTTTCAGCACTGAGGACGGCCTGTGAAGGAGACCATGAACGACATCTCGATCAAACCGCAACTGCTGAAGAAGCTGGCCCTGGCCATGGTGGATCATCCGCGCGGGACCACCAAGGATCTGGCCGAGTCATCGGGGATCAGCAAGGCCACCCTGCACCGGCTGTGCGGGACCCGCGAGAACCTCGCGAGCCTGCTCCAGGACCAGAGCCATGCGGTGATCGAGGCCGTCATCGAGCTGGCCCTGCGCGAGCATGGCGACCATGAGGAGTCGCTGCGGGCGCTTGCCGCCGTGCACCTGTCGCACAAGGAATACCTGCGCTACGTGTGCAGCGCCGGAAGCTGCGGGGACGACGCCTTCTGGGAGCCCTATCTGCGCGCCCTGGACGCCTTCTTCCTCTCCGGCCAGAAGCACGGCGCCTTCCGCATCGAGCTTTCCTCCGCCGCCATGACCGAGCTCTTCGTGGCCGGCATCAGCGGATTGATCGACGCCCAGCGTCGCGGACGCGTCGTCCTGGGCGGCCTGGAAGAGTCCTTCGCCGACTTCTTCCTCAAGGGAATCCGCAACCCGGACTGACCCTCCGCGTTCCGAAACGCCCGTCGCGCCGCACATCCGGCGCATGACTTGGGGACTCCTGCCGGGAGTCCTCCGAACCGTCCTGTCCCCACGGATGGAATCGCGCACCCGCTCCACACCTACGAAAGAGAGAACCGCCATGAACGTGAAGACACCCAAGAAGATCCGCGCCCTGGTCATCGGGCACACCGGCGCCACCGGCAAGGCGCTGCTCGACGCCCTGATCGCCTCGCCCGAGTGCGAGTCGATCGTCGCGATCGGCCGCCGCGAGAGCCAGGTGCACAAGGGCTCCCCCAAGCTCACGCAGATCGTCCTGGCCGACATGAAGTCCATCGCCTCCCTGGACCCCGCCCTTGCCCAACAAGCCAACGCGGCCTTCTGCTGCATCGGCACTCCCTTCAACGACGTGTTCTTCAAGAAGGACGATGCCTTCCGCGCCGTGGACTTCGTCATCGCCACCGAGTTCGCCAAGTATGCCAAGGCCGCCGGGGCCGACTTCTTCGCCACCATCACCGGCGAGGGCACCGACCCCGACAGCAAGATGAACATGACTCGCGTCAAGGGAGAGGTCGAGGTGCTGGTCCGAAGCCTGCGCTTTTCACGGGTCGCCTTCCTGCGTCCGGGCTTCCTCAACCGCGGCCGCGACGCAGGGTGGCTCGAGAAGATCATGTCCCTAGGCGGCATCCTGGGTCTGCCCGTGTCGCAACTGGCCCGCGCCATGGCCTGGGCGGCCCTGCACCAGAAGGAGGCCGAGGCCGGCTACACCACGAAGGACGTGAAGCGGGTCGCACCCAACCCCTGAGCCCCCGGAAACAATCAAGGCCCCCTGCACTGCAGAGGGCCTTTGGACAGATTCCGTCAATTGATCAGATCACAGCCTCGCAGCCGGGAATCTTCCGTGCGAAAGGCCGTCAGCCTATCGCGTCAATGTCTTGTACTTGATGGGCTTGGGGTTCTCGGCGCTGATGCCGTTGCGCTTCTTGTAGTCGGCCTCGTACTCGGACCAGTTGCCTTCAAACCAGGTCACCTTGGAATCGCCCTCGAAGGCCAGGATGTGCGTGGCGATGCGGTCCAGGAACCAGCGGTCGTGCGAGATCACCACGGCGCAGCCGGCAAACCCGAGGATCGCCTGTTCCAGGCTCTGCAGGGTCTCGATGTCCAGGTCGTTGGTGGGCTCGTCCAGGAGCAGCAGGTTGCCCGACTTCATCAGCGTCTTGGCCATCAGTACGCGGTTGCGCATGCCGCCCGAGAGCTGCGTGAGGGTCTTCTGCTGGTCGGGGCCCATGAAGTTGAACAGGCCGCAGTAGGCGCGCGAGTTCATTTTTCGCTCGCCGATCTTGATCTCCTCGGCCCCGCCCGTGATCTCCTCGAAGACGGTGTTCGAGTCGACCAGCGACTCGCGTCCCTGCTCCATCGAGATGATCTCGACGGTCTCGCCCAGCTTGAAGCTGCCGGAATCCGGCGTCTCCTGCCCGAGGATCATCTTGAAGAGCGTGGTCTTGCCGGCGCCGTTGGGGCCGATGATGCCCACGATCCCGGAGCGCGGCAGCGTGAAGGAGAGGTCCTCGTAAAGACACTTTTCGCCAAAACTCTTGGCGATGGCATTGGCCTCGATCACCACGTCACCCAGGCGCTTGCCGTTACTGATCTGGATCACGGCCGACTTCATGGTGTCCTTGCGCTCCTGCGACAGCAGCTCGTCGTAGGCCTTGAGACGGGCCTTGGACTTGGCCTGACGCGCCTTGGGGTTGGACTTCACCCACTCCTGTTCCTTGGCCAGGCGCTTTGCCCTGTCAGTTTCTGTCTTGTCATCGCTTCGCATGCGATCGAGCTTCTGGTCGAGCCACTGGGCGTAGTTGCCCTGCCAGGGCAGGCCCTTGCCGTGGTCCAGCTCCAGGATCCAGCCGGTCACGTTGTCCAGGAAGTAGCGGTCGTGCGTGACCAGGATGACGGAACCCTTGTACTCGCGCAGGTGGCGCTCGAGCCAGGCCACGGACTCGGCGTCCAGGTGGTTGGTGGGCTCGTCCAAGAGCAGCAGGTCAGGCTGCTCGAGGAGCAGGCGGCACAGCGCCACGCGACGCTTCTCGCCACCCGAGAGGTTGGTCACGGCCCAGTCGCCCGGCGGGCAGCGCAGCGCGTCCATGGCGATTTCCACATGGCGATCGAGGCTCCAGAGGTCCTGGGCGTCGATCACATCCTGGAGACGAGCCTGCTCGTCCAGGAGCTTGTTCATCTTCTCCTCGGGCATCTCCTCCCCGAAGGCCTCGTTGATCTCGTTGTAGCGGTCCATGATCGCCTGCTTAGCGGCCACGGCCTTCATCACGTTCTCCTTCACGGAAAGGCTCTCGTCCAGCACCGGCTCCTGCGGAAGGTACCCGGCGGTGCGGCCCGGCTCGATCCAGGCCTCGCCCGAGAAGTTGGTGTCGATCCCTGCCATGATGCGCAGCAGGGTGGACTTGCCCGAGCCGTTGGAGCCGATGATGCCGATCTTGGCGCCGTAGTAGAACGAGAGCGAAATGTCCTTGAGCACGGTCTTCTGGGGCGCGTACTCCTTGGACATCTTGTGCATGTAGAACACGAACTTCTCGGGAGTCTTCTCGGCCATCCTGAACCTTTCGAAAACATGGAAGCCCGCATCCCGCAATGGAAGCGGACCAAAATCGCGTATGAAAAGGAAGTCTAGAAATCTCGGGGGTGCGCCCCCCGCCAGGCGGGGCCGGGCTGCCTCACTTCGACTTCGCTCAGTGCGAGACCAAGCCTCCTCGCCACGGCTGCGGGGTCTTGGCCCTGCGGGCGGCATCCCTGGCGCGCGGCGCCGTCCTGCATCTCCTTGACAATTTCTGTCATCTCGGGACGGAGCGAACCTCCACCGCCTGCCCGATCTCCACGGCGCGGAAGTCGATCCCGGCGGAATCGCGCGCCAGCAGGGACGCCAGCGTATCGACCGCCTCACGGGGTCCGTCGTCGGCCAGCGCGAAGGTGCCCCAGTGGATGGCAAGCGAATGCCTCGCGCCCAGCCGTTTGGCCGCCGCCAGCGCTTCCGTCGGCCCGATGTGCTGCGGTGCCATGAACCAGCGCGGCTCGTAGGCCCCGATCGGCAGCAGCGCCAGGTCGATCGGTCCCAGGCGGTCGGCGATCGCCCCGAAGTGGGGGCCGTCCCCGGTGTCGCCCGCGAAGTAGACACGTCCGCCCTTGGTGCCCACCACGAAGCCGCCCCAGAGCCTGCGGTTGCGATTCCACGGCCAGCGCATGCCCCAGTGCCGCGCCGGGACCAGCGTCACCGTGTCGCCGGAGGCCAGCACCGTCCTCTGCCACCAGTCCAGCTCGACCACCGAGGCAAAGCCCGCATCCCGCAAAAGGTCCGCCGTCCCCAGCGGCGCGACGCCCACGATGCCTGGCCGCGCGGCCAGGCGACGCAGGGTCGGCAGGTCGGCATGGTCGTAGTGGTCGTGGCTCAGGAGCACCGCATCGATGCGGGGCAGATCCTCCTCGCGCACTCCCGGAGCGGCCTTGCGCTGCGATCCGACCCACGACCAGGGCCCTACCGTTCGGCTCCAGACAGGATCTGTCAAAAGATTGAGTCCCCGGGACTGCACCAGCACGGTGGCGTGGCCCACCCAGGTGGCGCGGATCCCCGAATCCGCCTCGGGTGCCGGTCGCGAAGCCGTCACCGGGATCGAATCGGGCCAGGCCCTGGGCGTGCGGGTGAAGTTCCACTTCAAGGCCGCCCCAAATCCTGCCGACGTCAGCGGATCCCCGAAGAACCGTTCCCCGTCGCTGTGGTCTGTGACGGGGAATCGAGTCGCGCAGGAAGCTAGCAGGAACGGCAGCAGGAACGATATGGCCCTCATGCGCACGCGCCTCGGGACCGTCTGGCCAGCAGCCCCGAAGGCGGGATTTCCCGCCCCACGAGGCTCGTGGCACCGGCCAAGGCGATGCGACGGCCGTGGGACGGATGGGGAAGATTGGATGTCGTGAGAGTCTGCATGGCAGCAAGATACCGTGACGGCCCGCATTCGGCGCGGCAAGGAATGCGAAGCAGGAATCTTCGTATGTTCCAGAAAGTCCCGTCCGCACCGTCATCTGGGCGCGCGGACCGGGATCAGCGCGCAATGCGGAGGTGTCGATGCGAATCCTTCTGACCGGAGCCAACGGCTACATCGGGAAGCGGCTGCTTCCGATCCTCACGGGACATGGACACGAGGTCGTGTGCTGCGTGCGCGACCGCAAGCGCTTTGCCGCCATGGCGGCAAGTACCGCCGGGGACGTCCGGGTGCTGGAGACGGACTTCTTGGAACCTCCGCCCGAGGAGGGCTTGCCAGAGGGGATCGATGCCGCCTACTACCTGGTTCACTCGATGTCGGATGCGGCCGAGGACTTCGAGGCGCGCGAGGAACGGGCGGCCCGCAACTTCCTGGCCTTGGCAGCGCGCTGTGGGACGAAGCGGATCGTCTACCTGGGCGGGATCGCCAACGGACAAAATCTGTCGCGGCACCTGGAATCGCGGCGGCGGGTGGAGGACGTGCTGCGCGAAGGATCCATTCCCGTGACGGCGCTGCGGGCCGGCATCGTGGTGGGATCCGGAAGCGCCTCGTTCGAGATCATCCGCGACCTGGTGGAAAAGTTGCCCGTGATGGTCACGCCCCGCTGGCTGGAGACCCGCACCCAGCCCGTAGCCGTACGCAACGTGCTCCAGTTCCTGGAAGGCGTGCTCAGGGACCCCGAGTCGGTAGGACAGGGATACGACATCGGCGGCCCCGAGGTGCTCACCTACAAGGAGATGCTCTTGCAGTTCGCCGCCGTGCGGGGCCTGCGGCGCCGGATCTGGATCCTTCCGGTCCTGACCCCGAAGCTTTCCTCCTACTGGCTCTACTTCGTGACCTCCACCTCCTTCAAGCTGGCGGCTCGGCTGGTCAACAGCATGAAGGTGGAGGTGGTGGCCCGCCCCAACAGCCTGGCCCGGCGCCTGGGCATCGAACTTCTGACCTACCGGCAGGCAGTGGAGATGGCCTTCGAGCGCATCGGGCACGACGACGTGGCCTCGAGCTGGAAGGATTCGCTCGTGTCCAGCGGAGCTGATTCCCACCTGCTTGCGCGCGTCCAGGTGCCAGAGGAGGGGTGCCTCACAGATCGCCAGCGTATTCCGATCGCAGGGGATCCGGAAGCCGTACGGAGAAACGTCTGGGCCATCGGCGGGACACGCGGATGGTACTGGGGCGACTTCCTTTGGAAGGTGCGCGGGTTCCTGGACAAGCTGGCCGGAGGCGTGGGGCTGCGACGTGGCCGCACACATTTTGACAGAATCTGTCCTGGAGACACCTTGGACTTCTGGCGCGTACTGGTGGCAGACGAGGCTTCGGGACGACTCCTCTTGGCGGCCGAGATGAAGCTTCCCGGCGAGGCGTGGCTTGAGTTCCGTATCGAGCGGGACGGCGGCAAGGCCTGGCTGGTGCAGACGGCGACCTTTCGGCCCAAGGGCCTCTGGGGCCGCCTCTATTGGTCTTCCCTGCTTCCGGTCCACGCATTCTTGTTCCAGGGAATGGCCCGCAACATCGTAGGCTTCCGTCCCTAGAGGCCATTTCCTCCCCCCGGAAGCTCCCAAAGCGATGGCCTGCGTTGGACGTTAGCTGATGTCGCATCCTGCGCCATGGCCCCAAAGCGCAAGAACGACGAAGCTGCGGCGAAGAAATGTCTGCGTATTAGAAGATCATCCCAAAGATCGGGAGCTTTGGGCAATTCCATCACTTCCATTTCCTTTAGAATAGGAGTACGAGTCCGCAGTGACCGAACGAACACTGTGGAAACGGGATAATCAACAGGAGTCGCAAGGATGCTGGTCGCCGTCTTCTCACACAAAATCATCGCCAGGATTGCCCCCGGAGTCTGGGGATAAAGCTTGCCGCTTCCGGCAAGGACACCTCCTTGCCCTTCTCGGACCATGCCCTCTTCTCACTCTTCTGGCCATTGGTGATTGAGCAGGGTCTAGAGTATCTGGTTGTGGCTTGTGAACGCCTCGGTGCCGGGGATCGCCCTGTATGCCGCTGGCACAGCTCTGTTCCGGACTCTGGGCCGGACCCGTACCACCATGTATGTGGCGATCCTGATGAACGTGACCAACATCGGTCTTAGTGCCGCATTGGTGCATGGCTTCCGTCTCGGAACCTTTGGCATCGGCATCGGTTCTCTGGTTTCGCGTCTACTTGCGGCCGCCGTGATGCTTTGGCTTGCGTTCGGACGCGACCTGCCGGTGCGACTCTCGTTTGCGAATCCGGTCCGAGGATGGCTTGATCGCGGGACGGTCGGCCACCTGTTGCACCCCGGACACGTCCACGGTCCCGCAAAGTGGACCGGATCCACCTCGAGAGGAATCGCGCCATGACCATCACCAGTACCCGAATCGCCGCGACGCTTGCCACGACCCTGACCGTCGCGGCTGTCGCCCAGCCCGAAGCAGATTGGGACAAGACCTTTGCCCTCAGCCCGAAGGTGGTCCACGAGAAGGTGACCTATCCCAACCGCTACGGGATCGCGATCTCGGCGGACCTGTACCTGCCCAAGGATCTCGATCGCACCAAGAAACATGCGGCACTGGTGGTCGCCTTGAGATGCTCCAGACCACCGGTGCTCTCTGCGCATCCCTAGGAGAATCGCCAAGGAAATCGCACAGGCCGTAGGTCGCTCCGTGGTGGCAGCCCAAACCGTACGAAACTGCGGGGAAGGTAGCTCCAAGGCATTCTTTCGGCATGCTGCACAGGCGCTTGCCGATGCCGATGTGTGAGGCGAAGTCCTTGCGGCCAACGCATCGGACCTAGAGCGAGCACGATCATCGGGACGCTCAACGACTCGAGACCCACGGCTGTCCCTGGCAGTCGCGCGTGGCTCAGGGCCAACGGTGGCTCAACTGGCGGCTGTGGCAACGTCAGCATGGCGTGGCCGTCAGCGCACACGGGACCGGCGAGGCCTGGATGGTCGCGGACCAGAGCGCCGGAGTGTCCCGCTTCGAAAGCGTCGTAGCAAACTCGCTCGATCGAAAGGTCTGCAACACCCTCAACGTCTGCTGCATCGTGCGCAAACGTGCCCAGGAACTGGTCCCAGTATTTCTCCGTGCGCTCGAGTCTTCAGCCAAGGCGCGAATGGTGCAGTTAAGCTGCATTCTTGGGGGGAAAGGCATACCTCCCTCCCGAAGCGGGTACCACAAGGCATCGCGGTCGATTCGATTGAGGCCGACCGCTTGGGATAGAGAGTCGGGGGGAAATCGCAGCCACAGAAGCGGAACCATCACGACATCCTCACGTGCTCCGGGGATGCCGCCAATGCCGATTTGACCCAAGAACAGTAGATTCCCCTTTATCCTGGCAGGTTCTTCGCCTGGAGCACCGCCGCGAAGGTGCCTCGGTAGTTCCAGGCCACGGCCAGTTCCAGGACGGTGAAGATGCCGGCGGGCACCAGCCCCGAATGTTCAAGGAAAACATGGAAGAGCAGGCTGTTGACCCAAAAGGGCGCAAGCAGCAGGAGCGCCAGCGGCACGAAGCGGTTGATCGTCAGAAGTACCCCACCCAGCGTGAGCACGATCCCGATCATGGGCATCATGTAGCCTGTGGCGGCCAGCGCCGCACTGAAGGCCTTGGCCGCCTCAGGTAGCCCAGGAGGCGTCTGCATGGGCGCGAACAGGTCCATCAGACCGAATGCGACCAGGGGCAAGCCCAGCAGCAGGCGCAGGACGGTCGGGACGAAGCGAAGGATGGAATTCGTGCTCATGCGATGCCTTTCGAAGCGGTTGGTACTCATGATATTACAAAGAGACTGCATCTCAATCAAGCCCCGTCCATCGGATCGACCGATCGGGCGCATCGGAACATGCGATTGGAGTTATCGGCGTTTCGGCACGAGATTCTGGAGGCACCCAAAGACGCTCCGGCACCACCGGAGAGAACTTCCACCAAGGAACCTACATGCTCGACCAAGACCTCGTCTCCCAGCTCCGCACAGTGTTTGCACCGTTGCATTCCTCGCTTTCCCTGGTCCTCTCGCCCAGCGATCACCCCCAGCAGAGCGAGCTCCACGAGCTGCTTTCCGGGGTGGCCTCGGCCTCCGAGCGCATCGTCCTCACCGAAGCGGGACACCCCTCTCCGGTGCCGCGCTTTGCCCTGCTCAAGGACGGCTCCCCCACCGGCGTGGTTTTCCGAGGCATCCCTGGCGGGCACGAGTTCACCTCGCTGGTGCTGGCCATCCTCAACGCCGACGGCCAGGGCAAGCTCCCCGACGAGGGCGTGCGCGACCGCATCCGCGCCCTGCGGGGGCCCGTCCGGCTGCGCACCTTCGTGAGCCTGGAATGCACCAACTGCCCCGACGTGGTGCAGTCACTGAACCTGATGGCGCTCCTGCACGGCGACTTCCAGCACGAGATGTGGGACGGCGCCCTGGCCCCCGAGGAGGTCGAGCGCCTGCGCATCCAGGGCGTGCCCGCCGTGTTCTCGGGCGATGCTCTGCTGCACGTGGGCAAGAGCGACCTGGCGGGCCTCTTGGAGACGCTTGAGGAAAAACTCGGGACAACCGCCTCCGCCGATGCGGCCGGCACGCGCCACGACTTCGACCTAGCGGTGGTGGGCGGCGGCCCGGCCGGGACGGCGGCAGCCATCTACAGTGCCCGCAAGGGACTGCGCGTGGGCCTGGTGGCCGGACGGATCGGCGGCCAGGTGCGCGACACGCTGGGGATCGAGAACCTGGTGTCGGTCCCCTACACCGAGGGACCCAAGCTGGCCGGTGACCTACGCGCCCACCTGGAACGCTCCGGCGTGACCATCCTGGACAACCGCACCCTGGAGGAGATCCAGGACGGCCAGACCAAACTGCTGCGGCTCAAGGGAGGCGAAACGGTGGCTGCGGCGCAGGTGATCCTAGCCACCGGAGCCAAGTGGCGGGAACTGGGCGTGCCCGGCGAGAAGGAGCACATCGGGCGCGGCGTGGCCTTCTGTCCCCATTGCGACGGCCCCTTCTACAAGGGACGGCGCGTGGCCGTAGTGGGCGGCGGCAACTCCGGCATCGAGGCCGCCATCGACCTGGCCGGCATCTGCAACCACGTCACGGTGCTGGAGTTCGGAGACACCCTGCGCGCCGACGCGGTGCTGCAGAGGAAGCTCCATTCGCTTCCCAACGTGGAGGTGCACACCGGCGCCCGCACCACCGAGGTGGTGGGCGACGGTCAGAAAGTGACATCCATCCGCTGGGAGGTGCGCGCCACCGGCGAGATCGTCACGCAGGAACTGGACGGCGTGTTCGTGCAGATCGGCCTCTCGCCCAACTCCTCGGCCGTCAAGGACCTGCTGGAGACCAACCGCGCGGGCGAGATCGTGGTGGACGAGCGGGGCCGCACCTCGGTCCCCGGCATCTACGCGGCCGGCGACGTGACCACCATCCCCTTCAAGCAGATCGTGATCAGCATGGGCGACGGCGCCAAGACGGCCCTCTCGGCCTTTGAGGACCGCATGCGCTCCTGAGGGGCGCCTCCCGGCAGGTGTCGTTTGACAATTCCTGTCCTGCCGGGACCGGGCTGTCGCAAGCGGAGCCGGCCCCGGGCCGTCTCCGCCCTGGCGGGCTTCCATCCCTGGCGCAAAGGCTACAGGAGCCCCGCCTGCCGGAAGCTGGTGTGGCCGTCGCGAGTGACCACGATGTGGTCGATCAGCTCCACCTCCAGCGCCTCGCCCAGACGCTGGACGGTGGAGGTGAGGCTGCGGTCGGCTCCCGAGGGCTGGCGGTTGCCTCCGGGATGGTTGTGGCAGAGCACCAGGCCCGTGGCCTTGCAGGCCAGGGCCTTCTGGAAGAGCACGCGGGGATAGAGTACGGTGCGGGTGCGGGAGCCTTCCGAGAACACCTCCCGCGCCAGGATCCGCCGCCCCTGATCCACGAAGACGGCCGCGAAGCATTCCTCCTCGCTCAGTCCGATGTGCGCCCGGAACCACGGCACCGCCGCGACGGGATCTGTGAGAAACTCCAGCCGATTTTCTTTCTCTTCCGTCAGGCGCAGGTGCAAACTGCGCACCAGGGCAAGGAGCGAGGCCGTGTGCGGCCCGACCCCGGGGAGGCGTTCCAGTTCGGACGGATCGCGCCACAGGAGCCCACCCAGGGTGGTGCTGGCAAGCAGCCGCTTGGCCAGCGGCTTGGTGTCGCCGCGCGCGATCGCATAGCCCAGCAACAGCTCCAGCACCTCGTAGTCGGGCATCGAGTCCACCCCGCCCTCCAGGATGCGCTGCCGCAGGCGGGCGCGGTGGCCGGTGGTGTCTCGGAAGGTGTCGGGAGGTGCCATGTCGGGTGCTCGCCACGGTTCTGGCCGATCTCCTGTCAGGACAATTTCTGTCCCGGCAAGCGATGACTCGGTGGATGGGGGATGTCGTGCGCTTTCCCGAATTCTAGCATTCCCGCGATGCGTCTACGAATGGTCTGGTTCGGAAAGCCCGCCCCCCGCACCCTGGAGCCTGCCCTGGCCGACTACGAGGGACGGTTGGTGCACCAGTGCAAGCTGGAGAAGGTGGAGCTCCCGGAAGCCCGCGGCTCCGACGCGTTGGCGCGCGAACGCGACGCAGCCCAGCAAAAGCTCGACGGCTTCCAGATCCTGTCGCTGTGCGTGGAAGGCCAAGCCTGGAGCACCGAACGCTGGGCCAAGGAACTTGAGACGTGGCGCCGCGACAGCCTGAACGTGGGCTTTGTCATCGGATCCGCCGACGGCCTCCATCCCGACCTGGTCGGCAAGTCCCGCTGGAAGGTCAGCCTGGGGCCCGTGACCCTGCCCCACACCATGGCGCGCCTGATCCTGCTGGAGCAGCTCTACCGCGCCCACACCATCCTGCTGGGCCTGCCCTACCACCGCGCCTGAGGTCACAGCGTTCAGTCGATGGCGGTAAAGATCGAGCACATCATGGATATCGCCGTCCTGATGTTGTTCTTCTCCGATCCCTTCTTCAGCATCGGGAAGGCCTCGTCCAACGAGATGCCATCCAGCCAATGGAGATTTTCCAGATCCTTCTTGGCGCCGTTGCGGGAGACCACATTCACCACCGCCGCCTGATTCAGTCCGACGTGCCGTTCCAGCGTGAAGACCCTGCAGAAATCTACGGTATTGAATTTGCTCGAAGTCTTCACCGGTGTCGCCAGGAACAGCACGAAATGGACCCTGGTCCAGGTATTGGCCTGGTCCAGGAGCTGCCTGAAATCATCGTCGAACAGGGAATTGCCGCGCACCTTCACGGCCACGAACCTCGGCTCGTAGGTCTTGCTCGCGGCGTCCATGACGATGAAGCTGGGAAGCTTGCGGATCGAGCGCACCAGACGGGCATGCATCTCGGGGTTCGATGGCGACAGCGCACCGAGTTCGCGCAGGGAGTGCTCGATCCCGACCGGAACGACCCTGTAGCCGCAGTTTTCCAGTAGCGACAAGAACGTGACCTCGAACAGCTTCTCCTTGAGATTGCTGTCGAAGTCGACCGGCAGGGATTCTTCTTGTGGCATCGGCTACGGCTCCAGGTTCACCTCGCAAGACCAAAGACAAAGGTAGACACCGGCCGCCGCAGCGGACGGGAGATCGGAAGGACCTCCCGAAAGGAATCGTGACAGTTTCTGTCAGCGACGTCCTTGCAGGTCCATCGGCGAAATGCCCAGTCCCTTGACCTTCAGGCCCAGGTGCCCGCCCTGCTGCACCACCTCGAGCCGGCTCGGTGCCACCGAGGCCTCGGTCCGGATTGGCGAGATGCCCGTCGTGACGGTCGGACCGGGAGGATTGGGGTTCTTCGATACGTAGTCCTTGAGCCAGGTCATGGCCGGGCGCTCGGTGCCGTCGGGCTTGATCAGGCCGCTGTACTTCGCCTGGTCCCAGGTGCTCCCGTACACGTAGCCCCAGACAGTGACGGAAGCCACATACTTGGATTCCCACAGAACCGGGAACAGACTCTTGTAAGCCGCCAACTGCTCGGCGTCGTCCTGGTAGCTGAGGTCGAGCTCGGTGACGTAGATGGGCACGCCAACCTGGTCGTTGAGCTTCTTCAGAACCGTCGTGAGATCGGACGCGGACATGGTAGGGTTGGTGTATTGGCCGGTGGTCGCGCTCAGGTCGTGGGCCTGGCAGCCGATGGCGTCCAGGTATCCGGCGGCCTTCACCTTCTTGGCGATGGCGATGAAGTTGTCGACGTTCCAGCGGAAGTTGTTGTAGTCGTTGAGGATCAGCTTGGCCTTGGGGAAGTACTTGCGGGCCAGCCGGAACGACTCGATCACCCAGTCGTGGCCGGTGGTGCCGGTGCCGCCCAACGCCGAGATCCAGGTGGGCTTGGTGTTGTCGGGCTCGTTCACCACGTCGATGAGCTCGAGGTCGGGGAACTGCTTGGCCGCGTCGGCGATCCAGTCCTCGATGAACTGCTTCTTCTGCGCATCGGTGTAGCTGGAGCTCTTCATGAACGACGGTTCCTGGCTGCCCCACACGAAGGTGTGGAACTTGAACGGGGCACCATGCTTCTTGCACGAATCGCGGTAGGCCTTGACCTTAGTCCAGTTGCGCACGCCGGGACTGGACTCGACGCTCCCCCACTTCGTCTCGTTCTCGGGGGTCAGCTGGTTCCAGTAGGTGAAGAAGTCGCTGCGCAACTCGCCATTGGTGGTGATGTTGCCCAAGAACTTGGTCGCCCCCTTGGCGATCTGCGCCGAAGCGACGGTCGCAAGGCCGGTGGCCAGCATCACGGCGGTTCTGATTCTCATGAATGGATTCCTCCTGGGCACTTCCGATGGACTGTTTTGTCGATTCGACAAAAAATGACCTGTGCTCCCGGAATCCACCGAACGATTTCCCATCGTTCTGTTGTCAAGCTGACAACAAGCCCATCCGTCGCCCCGCATGGCGATCCGACCTCCGGTTGCCCCTCAGAACTGCACGCTGATGCCCGGCCCCAGCAGCCAGAACCATTCGTGGCTGTAGAGCAGGTATCCCCCGCCGAAGTAGATGGGAAAACTGAGCTTGCGCTGGGGGTTGATGGGATTGAGGGTGGCCAAGGCGACCACGCCCAAATCGCGGCTGGTGGAGGTCTGGCTGAGATCGAAGGCGTCCAGGGCGATGAAGCCAGCCGCCAGCTCGTAGGGCTCCAGGCGGTCGATGGCTCCGTTTTCGTAGAACCCGAGCTTTGCCATCATCGCCATGCTGACCCCGCTGAAGTTCCCCCAGCCTTCGTCGCGGTACTTGCGGATCAGCAGCCCGAACGGGAACGACACGTCCACGTCGAAGCGCAGGCGCTGCTGCCGGTACACATCGATCCGGCGCGGCGGGCGCGGCTGGTCGTACACGTCCGCCTCGTTCGAGAAGGTCAGCGAGATCTTCGACCAAGGCTCCAGATCGTAGGTATTGATGCTCAGGTGCTCGTTGAGGTCCAGTACGCTCCCGGAACAGTCCGAGCGGTCGTAGTAGCCGTAGCGACGGGAATGCTCGTCGGGACACAGCACCACATCGTCGATGGTCGCCACGTCCAGCAGGTTCCCCGAAGGCCCCGTCACCTTCACATCCACCGACAGGTACTGCTTCCCGTAGAGGACGGCGCCCGTGTCCAGCCCCTTGGGATCCAGCCGGATCTGCAGGTCGCGGATGGTTCGGGGCGCCAGCTCCGGACCCGACACCGAGCTCAGCGGACGCGGCCCTGTCCCGTAATCGATCGAGAGGTAGTCGAAGGGATGGGCGCGCTGGTGCTCCTTCACAACCAGCGCCAGTCCGGTCGGTTTGCCCCGGTCCAGGATCGGGATGCTGGCGCGGGAGATGCCCAGCGGCACCGCGACCTTGCACTCGAAGACCGTCTCGGTGGCTTGGTCGCCCGCCTCGGGCATCAGGTCGAGCTCGCCGAAGCCGAACTTCGCTTGGTCCAGGCTCACCCCTTCTAGCCGCAGATGGATCGTCTCGCCCGGATGGATGACGGCATCCGACACCCAATCCCTGCCGTTTCGCATGATCTTCAACGCCGTCACCCGCACTTGCGGGAGGATGTCGAGGTTGGTCACGGCCCGCACCTCTCCGCCCTCCTTGACAAAGAGGTTCCCCGACTGGCGACGGTGCAGGTTGTAGGTGCGCAGAAGCGCCACGGCATGCCCTCCGACCAGCACGTCCTTGACGAAGAGTTCCCCGATGGCCGGTCCGCCAGGAGCTTCCGATTCCTCCAGCAGGTATTTCCTCCCCGGTGCCAGCACCTGGTCCGACCCGAGCTGGGCCTCGATCCCCTCACGTCCCGAGCGGTCGTCGAGCAGGACGGTCTGAGGCGAAAGCCGCAAGTAGGCGATGCGCGCCGGGCGGAAGAGAAGATGCTCCCGGATCGCGACTTCGGCTGGGCCGGGACGCCCTTGGACCAGGTCGGGCTTGCGCAGCGGCAAGGCAATGGCGACCTCGCACGGTCCCGTGGAGGTAGGCAGCAGGTGCAGGAAGACGCGCTCCTGGCTCTCGACCAGCCGGTACTGGAACCCCTTGCCCTGCCTCCAGACGGGAAAGGCCTGCAGGTTCCCTGGATGGTTGCTCAGGATCTCCACGGCCACCTCCAAGCCCTCGTTCCACTGGATCCCGGCCGTGTCCAGGCGCAGCTCGGTGCGGGTGAAGGGCTCCAGGGGAAGTTCCGCCACGGCGCTGGAAGAATCCCGGATCCGCACCTTCAGGTACTGGGTGCGGGACAGATCGTAGAAGCGCAACTTGGCCGAATGGAGGCCAGCACTGGTGGTCGCCAAGGAGTCCACCAGATCGAAGTCGTCCGAGCCCAAGAGCGAGAGCCGTCCCTGCGACGAGGCCGTGACCAGGTCCAGCTGACAGACATCCTCGTCCTCCAGATACCTCAGGGGAAGCCGTCGCTCGCCCGCCGCATCGATGCCGTCGACCAGCAGCGAGAAGCTCCCTCCGGGGCAGCGGATCCTCGCGTCCTTCAGCTCCAGGGCACGGCAGGTTCCCGCCAAGAGCACCAGCGCCGCCAACCATCGTCCCTGCCGGGTCATGGCACATCCCACATCCCAAATCCCCCTTTTCACGAAGGTTCAGGTCGAACAGGACAATAGTACCACATCACGCCAAGTGTGGCCCGTTCCGGCGAGGATTCCTTTTTCCGCATCCGTGAAGGAACTGTCTGGGGCGGCTCTCCCGCGCCACGCGGGAGCCGGGCCACCTGCCAAGCCGCGGCCACGTCGCGGTCGCCGACGCCGGGTCTTGGCCCTGTCGGGCGGTGTCCCTGCCGCAGCCTGGGCCGCCGGGCCCTTGC
>Ga0302273_1000420_pt1 | contig 18961 bp, 9 predicted proteins | sample III_Bog_N1_3_FD_198774 | JGI IMG/M metagenome (GOLD analysis project Ga0302273, IMG submission 198774) | Peat permafrost microbial communities from Stordalen Mire near Abisko, Sweden - III_Bog_N1_3 | ecosystem: Environmental > Terrestrial > Soil > Wetlands > Peat | place: Sweden: Abisko... | reverse complement strand
GATCTTCGCGTTTGGCTGCAATATATTCTTTCGCCACCAGATTCATCCCGTCGCGAAGCGGGGTTACCAGCGCAATATCGGCAATGTGATACATGGCCACCAATTCTTCAAAATCAAAACTACGGTAAAAATAATACACCGGAGTCCAGTTGATGGTTGAATACATACCGTTGATAGACCCGATTAGCTCATCAATCTTTGTTTTTAAATCGGCATACCGATCTACTTTGTCGCGCGAAGGAACAATGATCATAGCCATCGATACTTTTTCTTTGTACTCCGGATGTTTTTCCAGAAACAGTGCGAAACCTTTTAGCCGGTGTATAATTCCTTTGCTGTAATCCAGTCGATCTACGGACAGGATTAATTTATGAGGACCAAAGCTGTTTTTCAGTTCCAATGCCTTTTGCTGCACTTGCGGAAGCATGGGTGTGTCGTAGTAGAGTGTGTAGTTAATGCCCATTGGGAAAGCATCTACAAAAGCAATTCGGTTATCAAGCGATACCTGATCCAGTTTAAACTGTAAGTCCAATACTCTTTCGCAGGCACTCACGAAGTGCCTCATGTAATCGTAAGTATGAAATCCAATCAGGTCGGCACCCAGTAAACCTTGCAGTAGTTCGTCTCTTTCGGGCAATACCCTGAAAAGTTCGTAAGAAGGAAAAGGTATATGATGAAAATATCCGATGCTGATTCCCGGAAAAGCTTTCCGCAATAGTTGTGGGAGTAACATTAACTGATAATCCTGTACCCACACAATGTCACCCGGCTCAATAAAAGGAATAGCGGCCTGACAAAACATTTCGTTAACTTCTTTGTAGGTTTCCCAGTATTTGTTTTCGTATTCTACAAATGAATAAAAATAATGGCACAATGGCCAGAGTACGTTGTTGCTGTATCCTTCGTAATAATTCTGAATATGCTCGGCTGTCAGGAATACGGGATGAAACTTGAATTCATCCAGATGCTTTGTGATCTTTTCTTGTTCTTCGCTCGTTTCGGCAAAGGCACCCGGCCATCCCACCCAGTGTTTCTCCACATCCATCTGTAGCGAATCAAGCCCGGTTGTCAATCCACCTTCGCTTCGTGAAAATTCAAATTCGCCACTATCCAGTTTCGAAGCTTTTAAAGGAAGCCGGTTTGATATTATTATGAGTTTCATACGCTTTTTGGACTATAATGTTTTTGAACCGATATAAGTTCAATTCTCGCAAATGTAGGTGAATTAATCATCATCGCTACATCAATGTTGCTATTTAAATGATTATACATGAGAATTAAAGAAGTTTTGAAGTCAAAAGTATTATAGTTATAATTATTGTCTTTTTTTTCTGATATTCAAAATCGGATTTTCAAACGGATTAATTCAAACTGATTATCCACAAAATGTCCTGATTTAAAGATTAGACATGTATTTATGTTTTTCCAGCAACCTTCTGGTTTGTTCAGATGACTCCTTCAAATGTTTAGCGCGGTTCCGATTTGTTCAGATGGCTTTTCCAATTGTTTAGCATCCTTCCGAATTGTTTAGCGTCGTTCCGGTTTGTTCAGATGGCTTCTTCAAATGTTTAGCGCGGTTCCGATTTGTTCAGATGGCTTTTCCAATTGTTTAGCGCCCTTCCGAATTGTTTAGTGTCGTTCCGGTTTGTTCAGATGACTTCTTCAAATGTTTAGCGCGGTTCCGATTTGTTCAGTTGGCTTTTCCAATTGTTTAGCGCCCTTCCGAATTGTTTAGCGTCGTTCCGGTTTGTTTAGATGGCTTCTTCAAATGTTTAGCGTCGTTCCGATTTGTTTAGGAAGCTTTTCCTTTTTTTAGCTTCTCAAAGGTGGAACATCCTGTAATCTTATTTATCCCGAACTCAAGTTAAATTAGAACTTTTCCTTGTATGAATAAGCTCTAATATGACATTATAGATGTTTAAGCACTTAAATGTATAACTGTCTGAACTGAAAATTATACGATCCGATAGATCTCCATAATATGTTCCAGAATTTTGTCGAAATCGATTTTTAAATCAATCAACTCCCCGCTATGAACATCAAATACCCAACCGTGCACGGTGAGTCCCCTTTCTTTAATGGCTCTTTGCACGTCGGGAGTTTTAATCACATTTACACATTGTTCCTGCACGTTTAGTTCCACCAACCGTTTGTATTTTTCTTCTTCGTCGGTTACCAGTGCCAATTCGTCTTTATGCAAGCGGTACACATCGCGAATGTTTCGAAGCCATGGATTCAGAATTCCCATGTCGGCCGATTGCATGGCAGCTTTCACTCCATTGCAGTAATAATGTCCGCAAATGACCACATGTTGCACCTTTAAAGTGCTTACGGCATAACTGATAACCGACATGGAACTCAAATCGGTATTCGGAACCATATTGGCCAGGTTGCGGTGCACAAAAACTTCGCCGGGCTGAGCTCCCATAAGTTCCTCGGTGCTTACACGGCTATCCGAGCACCCGATGTAAAGAATATGCGGCTTCTGACCCAGCGATAAATTTTTAAAATAATTTTCGTCCGTTTTAAGTTTTTCTTTAATCCATTTCCGATTATTTGCGAAAATATGTCTGATTTCCATTAGTTGTAATAATATTTAATGATATGTTTTCTAAAATCAAAATACAGATAGACAGTCTTGTAACTTGTAACTATTTGCTTGTAACTACTTATTTATTTCTGACTAGATGATCTTGCAGAATCCGCGGTTCACTAGGATTCAATGATACGAATTTCCGATGTCACTTCAATGGCTTTTCGGTAGAGAGCCTCAACGCCGCAATAGGTTTCTTCGGACATCCTGACGGCTTTCTCCAGTTTGTCGGGTGGGAGGTTTTTACCGGTAAATTCATAGATAACATGCATTTTTGTATAATATTTCGGATGCTCATCGGCTACATCACCCTGCACTTCTATCGAATATTTTTCAATATCCACACGCATTTTTTTCAGGATAGAAACTACATCCATGCCTGTGCAACCGCTCAATGCTACGAGCTGAAGTTTCTTAGGACTGGAACCGGAATCTTGTCCGCCACCGTCTATCCCGGCATCCATTCGTACTTTATGACCGTTAACGTCGGATTCAAAAGCCATGTTACCTTTCCATTCAGTTCTGATTATATGTTTGTCTGACATATTGTTTTTATTTAATTGTTTGAAATCTGAAATTTAAAAACTGAAATCTATTCTCTGAAATTATTATTGATATATTACATTACAAAGACTTCCAGAAAATAAACCCCGTTACTAAATTATCATTACATGTAATTTCTTTGATTGTAAAAATAACATATTTTTGATAGACTTTGTTTTGTAGTCCGGGTAACTTCCTGAAAAAAGAAGTACTTTTGAAACCTCAATTTGTTGAAACTTTTTTAATTATAGAAAAAATGAAAAAGATAATTTCTGCCATTTTAATTTCGATGCTGCTGATGCCGATGTTTGCTCAGAATTCAACGTATCGGTTATTAATAGGCACTTATACAAGTCCTGATAAGAGTCAGGGAATTTATTCGTACAATATCAACCTGAAAACCGGTGCTTTTACCCAACAATCGGTTGCCAAAGGAATTTCCAATCCAAGCTTTTTAACACTTACACCCGATAAAAAATATGTGTATTCGGTAAGCGAAAATGGTGATGTCAGTTCTGCCAATGCATTTCAATTTGATGACAAAACAGGCAAGCTAACTTTTTTGAATACCTACCTGACTAAAGGTGCCGACCCCTGTTATATTGCAACAACCCCCAATCACGTATTTACTGCGAATTATTCAGGAGGAAGTATTTCTGTTTTTGGTCGTAAGGCAGATGGTTCTTTGACCGATGCTTTGCAGATAATTCAGCATGCGGGAAAAAGTGTAAATGCGGAGCGACAAGGAGAACCTCACGTGCATCAAATCATTGTTTCGCCTGATAAGAAATATACTTTGGTCAATGATTTGGGCACCGATAAAGTGACCGTGTATGCTTATAATCCGTCGGCAAAAACCGATATTCTGACTCCGGTCGATACTCTAAATGTAAAACCTGGAAGTGGTCCGCGCCATTCGGTTTTTACGAAAGACGGCAAAAGGCTGTATCTGGTTCACGAAATAGACGGAACGGTTTCGGTGTTGGGAATGAAAAACGGCAAACTGAAATTGTTGCAGGAAACCACGCTCGACCGTAAAGCCGGCACTGTAAACGGAGCAGCCGATATTCATCTTTCGCCCGACAAGAAATACCTGTATGCTACCAATCGTGGATCGGCAGATGATATTACCTGTTTCTCGGTGGCTGCGGATGGAAAGCTGCGATTTAAACAACAAATACCTACAGGAGGCAAAATGCCACGCAACTTTGCTATAACACCCGATGGACAATATATTTTTGTAGGCCATCAATCCACAGATAACATTGTGATCTTTAAACGTAATATTCAAACCGGTTTACTTACCAATACCGGAAAACAAATCAAAGTCGGCTCGCCGGTTTGTCTGTTGTTCTATTAATGATTAAATAAAAAAATCACTTTTCCAAAGCATCATACTTTGAAAAAGTGATTTTTCTTTTTTCTTCAGGTTCCTCTTATACTTCTTCTGTAATACTACCGTAACGGTGATATTCAAAAGCAATGCTTTGTTCTTTCAGGTAATGAAGTAATTCCAATCGTCCTTCAACAAGTGGTTTCGCCGTAGCAACATATTTGCCCAATACGGCTGCTTTGTGGTGAAGTTCTGCTGACAGTTGATCGGAGCAAGTGCGAACGCGTTCGTAATTGTTCATTTCGTTTAAAAACTCCGTTTCCGTCTGTACAACCAGAGTCCATCCTTTTTGAGTAAACGATTTCAACATTTCCAACTTCGGATCTTCCTGACTAATGCTTAGCGTAACCGGCGTTTTAGCAATTTGAGCTGCGGCCAATATCATAAATATATCGCTTGTGGCATCAGTTGATTGAACTCTCAAAGCCATGTTTCTCAAAGCTAAATAGCGGAAGGTGTTTTTTTCACCCATCAGTTGATGAATGTCTTTTTCTACAGAAAACTCTTTTTCCATGTTTTCGATGTAGCTTGCCACAGCTGTTTGGAAACGCGCATTCTCATCGGCATTCAGTTTGGACGAGAAATCCTTGAATTCGGGAATCGCTTTTGTTGAGCCGGATGCCTGAGCATTCTCTGCTATATTTACAAAACATGAAACGTAATTGCGTCCACCGGCTTTAATACCACCACCAAATGCCGATCGCTTCATACCACCAAACGGTTGGCGGTTTACAATAGCACCGGTAATTCCACGGTTTATATAAAGATTCCCAGCTTCAATACTGTTTTTCCATAATAGTTGTTCTGTTTCATCCAGACTTTGCAAGCCTGAAGTTAAACCATATTCTGACGAATTTACCAGATTGATTCCTTGTTGCAAATCATCAATACAAACCACTGCCAACAGCGGTGCAAAAAGTTCGTTTTTGAATGTATAGCTATCCGATTTTACGCCCCATTTTACACATGGTTTCAGAATATAACGTTTATCATCGGCAAACTCGGGTTTCACCAACCACCACTCACCTTCTTCTAAATGGTCGATGGCGTAAAGCAGCTTGTCATTTTCATTCGTAATCATCGGACCTACCACGTTAGCGCCGTTCCACACACCACCGGTGTGCATACTAGTCACAGCATCTATCAGTTTTGTTTTGAAATCAGGATCATTGTAAACTTCTTTTTCTAGTAATAGCAGCGAACAAGCCGAACATTTTTGTCCTGCATTACTGAATGCCGACGTAACTATATTCTGAATAGCATGATCACGGTCACCACTGGATGTAAGAATAATGGCATTCTTTCCACCGGTTTCGGCCGATAACGGACAAGTCGGATTGTTTTCAAGTAAGCGGAAAGCCGTATCGGTACCACCGGTAAGAATAATATGTTTGATGGATGGATGTGCACTCAAATAATTCAACGGTTCGCGACCATCGGTACAGACTACCTGCAGCGCATCTTTCGGTACACCTGCATCCCAAAAGCATTTGGCAAATTCCCGGGCCACGGGCAATGCTACTGTGGCGGGTTTTAATATTACACTGTTTCCACCGGTAAGTGTTGCTGCAACTCCTCCAACGGGAATGGCCAGCGGAAAATTCCAGGGTGGAATAACCAGTACAATTCCTTTCGGTGTGATGGCTATTGATTTCAATTCCATAAAACTTTTCATGGAAACGGGGTAGAAGCGACAAAAATCGATGGCTTCCGAAACTTCTACATCGCCTTCGCCAAAAGTTTTTCCCGTAATGGCCGACACGCAACCAATTAAATGTCCACGACTCTTAGCTAAATTGTCAGCTGCTTTGTGCAGTATTATATTCCGTTCGTCTAAAGTTGTTTTTCTCCAGTTCGACGAATCAGTTTCAGCCGCGGTCAGGATTTCTTTTACTTGTTCCAGATTCGACAATGCAGCTTCGCAAACACACACTTCTTCATGTTGGCTGCGGTCGATATAGCGAAATTTCTTTTCCGAACTGACTTCTTTTTCTCCTATCTGAACCGGAATCTGATAGGGCTTATCGGTTACCGATTTTTTCCATTCGGTGCGGATAGTATCTGCCCAAAGTCTGTTTGGTTTTAAATCAAAGTTTGTATCCGATTCGTTGTGGAAGGTGTTGTAGTCTTTGTCGGTTGTTTCCGGCTCTTTATTTCTGTCTTGTGTGCGGAATGGTTTTGCTTCTACTGTATCTTTCATAGCAAAAGCTTCCAGAAATTGTTTTTGCAGGAAATTCCATTGTTCACTATCATATTTGAGGTTGAATGAGTAGCTCAGAAAGTTCTCTTTACCTGTGTTTTCATCCAATCGACGTACCAAATAAGAAACGGCATTGAGAAAATGTTCGTTTTTTACCACCGGCGTGTATAGAATAATATGTTTGCCCAGATTCCGCATTACACGTGGCAAGTGATTGGCCATCCCTTCCAACATCTCGAAAGTAACTCCGTCTTCGACGCCATTTTTTGTGCTTAATAAATATGCGTAACCAATGCTGAAGAAGTTATGAGAAGCAACGCCGATGTGTAATGCTTTTGTGTTTTCGGGTTCCATTGCCCGGTCCAGGATATGAAGATAGTTTGCATCAACATTTGTTTTGGTCGGAAGAACCGGAATTTCCCAACCTTTTAATGACGAAACGATAGATTCCATCTGAAGGTTAGCTCCTTTTACCAAACGCATTTTTAATGGAACACCACCTTCGGCTATCCGTTTCTTTGCAAATTCGAGCAATTCAGTCTGGAAATTCCAGGCATCGGGCAGATAAGCCTGAACTACAATTCCGGCTGAGTAACTTTTAAACTGAGGAAGACTTAAAACAGTTTTGAAAATATCAAGCGTGAGCTCGGTATCTTTATATTCTTCCATATCCAGATTGACAAACTTGGAGTTTGAAACTCCATTTTCGTCGATATACGGATAATCGATGGATTGTTGATAGATGCGGGTTAATCGTTCACAAAGTTCAATTTTGTTTTGCTCATAGTTGAACGGATTTATCTGAGCATAAATTCCGGATATTTTAATGGAAATATAGTTTATTTGCGGATCTTTCAGTGCCTCGAGGTAATGGTTGTAACGATGATCGGCCTCACCATCGCCGAGTACCACTTCACCAAGCAGATTCACATTCTGACCGATTTTTTGTTGGCGACGTTCGCTTAAATGATGATTCAGAAATGAGGCTTCTTCGTTGATAATTACTTTTGCAGTGTCCGAGCGAAGACGATATTTGATTATAGGTACGGCAATGTAGTAAAAGCGATAACCGAAACTTGTAAATAGTTTAAAAAGAAAAGCGTCGGTGGAACTTAAAAACTTCGGAATACCGTACTGCTGGACTAGTATTTTAATCCGTAGAGCCAGCTTTTTGTTGTCATGAATTTGTGACGACTCATCAAGCATCTTTGAAAGTAGTGTTTTATCACCTGGATTTTGGATGAGAATAGCATACTTCTTTTGCTCTTTTAATTCATCATCTGTAATCTCTTTTTCTGATTTACTAAGAAAACTTTTTGCCCATTCAAGGACCTCGGTAGAACTAATTTTTTCCATAAAAACTACATTGTTTAAATTCATCTGCAAGATAATTGAAAAGAATGAAATATGTATAAATATTAGATTTTTTTTATAATTATCCGTGCTTTTACCTAAGGCATTAAAATCATCTTAGAACAATGAATATGTCGGTGCGCTGCACCTCAAAATTCTATAATAATTACGTTTCTACAAATATCTCGGGACGCTGTCCCTCTTTAAGTTTGCCAAATGGTGCAGAGCACCTAAATCTTTGTAGAATAATGAGACCTAAAAACGAAAGAGGTGCAGAGCACCGACATATATTTTCTTACATCATGTATAGGCAACAAAACGGATATTCATATTTTTTTATAGCCAATTATTCCAAACAAAAAAATCCTGCACGCTACGCAGGATTTTTAGTTGTTTCTTAGGAAGAACAATGAAGCTTTTTGAATTATTTATTGCTCGATTAACTGTTCTACTTTAGTCCAGTTTACCACACTCCAGAATGCCTTTGCATAAGCTGCGCGTTTGTTTTGATACTTAAGGTAGTAAGCATGCTCCCATACATCGAGGGCTAGTACGGGTTTCCCTTTAATTTCAGCGTTAGGCATAAGACTATTGTCCTGATTCGGTGTTGAAATAATGCGTAATTTTCCTGTTTGCTCTTTTATAAGCCAGACCCATCCAGAGCCGAACCTTCCGGTAGCAGCTTTCTCAAATTCGGCTTTAAATGCATCAACACTGCCAAAATTATCGATAAGTGTTTTTTCCAGTTTAGCCGACATATTGGCAGTTCCGGCAGGTGCCATTATTTCCCAAAAGAAGGAGTGGTTGTAAACCCCGCCACCATTATTCCGAACGGCAGTCTGAATGTCGACAGGCAGCGTGTTCAGAGTCTGAATAAGCTCCACGACACTTTTTTTGTACAGTTCGGGATTTTTCTCCAACGCTTTGTTTAAATTGCTGACATAGGTTGCATGATGTAAATCATGATGAATATGCATCGTAACACTATCGATATATGGCTCCAATGCATCATATTTGTAAGGTAAGTCGGGCAGCTTGTATTGCCCGAAACTGAGTAATGAGAATGAAATAAGCAGTAATAAAATGGTGTTTAATCGTTTCATAATTTTTAATTTCAAATTAAAATTGGCACATTTATTTGAATACATAACAATCTATCAAAGAATTTTGTTGTACTTAGCCTTCAATAAGGATATTTTTGTCTCCGACAGTACTATTTCAATAAAAACGGCGTTATTTATTCTACGATATTTAGTATCTTTTTTTGATTTCAAATTAGTATTTGTTGTACACAGATAAATTAAGTATATTTGCATGTTAAGAAAATAAATAATTACCCTTCGCATTTATAATACATGATAGACTATATAAAAGGTGACATATCAGAGCTTACTCCGGCTTATGCTGTACTGGAAACAGGTGGAATCGGCTATTTTATTCATATCACTTTACCTACTTTTTCGTTTTTGGGTGAACATACTTCGGCTAAGCTATATGTTTATGAATCAATAAGAGAAGATGCACATGTCCTTTACGGTTTTCGCTTGCAAAGTGAACGTCAGCTGTTTTTATTGCTGATTTCAGTTTCGGGTATTGGTGCCAATACCGCCCGTATGATTATGTCTTCTTATTCGGCTCAAGAGATTCAGGATATGATTGCTTCCGGAAATGTTTCGGCCTTAAATGCTATTAAAGGCATTGGAATAAAGACGGCACAGAGAATTATTGTGGACCTTAAGGACAAAATAATGAAAAGTGCGGGTGGAAGTGAGATCATCAGCTTGGTTCCTAATGCTCAGAATGAGAAAAAAGACGAAGCAGTTTCGGCTTTGGTTATGTTAGGTTTCGCGGCTTCTGCTTCGCAAAAAGTAGTTGATAAGATAATACAGGAACAACCGGCACTTAAAGTGGAGCAACTGATAAAACTGGCGTTGAAAATGATGTAGTAATCAATTCAAGTAAATGAATATCTATTTGAATAAAAAACCTCAACGAACTATGAATTTTGCATTATTAACAGTGCAATACTTTTGATATCTATGATTTTTTCAAATAAAACAATTTCCATTCTGGTTTTCTGTTGTATTATACTCAGTTCTACTTATGCCTTTGTGGCCGGAACTCAGCATTCTGCAGCAGATTCTTCATTAGCACAAGCACCTCAGTCTCCGGCTGACACCGCACAGCCGACTAAACCGAAATTTTCGGTGAAACCCCTCACACAAAATACTTACGAAGAGCTTAATACAAAATATCCGATGGATGCTCCCAGGCCAGATAACGTGAAATCTGTAGTGGAATACGATACAAAATCCGGAAATTATATTCTGAGGATTCTAGCTGGAAACAATGAAATTGCAACTCCTTTTTTGATGACCGATCAGGAATACAGAAATTATTCTGCTCAAAAAGAGATGCAAAGTTACTGGAAAGAGAAAAACAATAAATCTGCAGTCGCTAATGAGGATAAGTATTCTAAATCAGATTTGAAGTTCGATATTGGACCTGCTGATAAGATTTTTGGCCCCGGAGGTGTACAATTAAAGACGCAGGGTTCGGCTGAACTGATTTTTGGATATAAAACCAATAAAATTGATAATCCGGCATTGACGGAACAAATGAGAAAATCAAACATTTTTGATTTTAATGAAAAAATACAGCTAAATGTTACGGGAAGTGTTGGGGATAAAGTCAATTTCGGATTGAATTATAATACCGAATCCAGTTATGATTTTGACCAAAAAATGGTAAAGCTGGCGTACAAAGGCAAGGAAGATGATATTATAAAAAGTATCGAAGCCGGAAATGTAAGCATGCCGCTTAATAGTTCATTGATTACCGGAAGTACGGCATTGTTTGGTATTAAAAGCGAAATGCAGTTTGGACGGTTAAACGTAACAGCCATTGCTTCGCAGCAAGAGTCACAAACACAAACCGTTAGTTCTAAAGGTGGTTTACAGACTACCAAATTTGATATTCCGATTGACAATTACGATGATAACCGGCATTTCTTTCTGGCGCATTATTTCAGGGATAATTTTGAGCCTTGGATGAGTAAGCTTCCCTATGTGTCTTCGGGGATAACCATCAACCGAATGGAAGTTTGGGTTACCAACAAACGTGGAAACTACGATCAGGCTCGTAACATAATCGCTTTCATGGATTTGGCTGAGACCAAGGTGATTGACAACAGTCACTGGGTGGCTCCTACACCCAACATTATTCCGTTTAATAAGGCTAACACACTTTACTCCGAAGTCACAGGGTTGGGCGGAGTGAGGGATGTACAACAAACAAACTCTATCTTATCGACAGCTTATGGCGCGTTGGGAATCAATGGGGGTGAGGATTATGAAAAAATTGAGAGTGCCCGTAGACTTGACCCTGCGGAGTACACTTTTAGCCCCGATTTGGGATTTATATCATTAAAAACAGCTTTGAATCCGGATGAGGTGTTGGGTGTGGCATACGAATATACTTACAAAGGGCAGGTATATCAGGTTGGTGAGTTTTCTACCGATCCGGTTACTGCTCCGCAGGCATTGGTGGTAAAGTTGATAAAATCAACTACTCAGTCACCTCAACTGGCTTCCTGGAAGCTGATGATGAAAAACGTGTATGATTTGGGAGCTTTGCAGCTTCAATCGGAGAATTTTAAACTGGACGTGGTTTATCGAAATGATTCAATAGGAACTGAACTTCAATATATTACGGAAGGCAATATAAAGAATAAAACCTTACTAAAGGTGATGAATCTCGACAGGTTGGATTCCAAAAAATCTATAGGACCGGACGGGAAGTTTGACTATGTGGAAGGATATACAGTGCTTCCATCCACGGGGCGAATCATTTTTCCGGAGCTTGAGCCCTTTGGCTCGCATTTGAAGGCAAAAATTGGGAATGACGATATTGCCAAAAAATACATCTATCAGGAACTATACGATTCGACTTTGGTCGTTGCACAGCAATACAGTGAAAAAAATAAATTTCGTATAGTGGGGATGTATAAAGGTTCATCCGGTTCAGAAATAAAACTGAATGCAATGAACATTCCTAAAGGATCGGTTGCAGTGACAGCCGGTGGAACGGTTCTGAAAGAAGGTACTGATTATATTGTTGATTACACGATGGGAACAGTAACCATTCTCAATAAATCCTTGATTGCTTCGGGAACCAATGTGGATGTAAAACTCGAAAATCAATCTGCTTTCAGTATGCAACGCAAGACTTTACTGGGAACACATTTAGAGTATAAATTTAATAAGGATTTTAGTGTTGGAGGTACCATTCTGCACCTCTCCGAATCGCCGCTAACTACTAAGGTGAATACAGGCAACGAGCCTATTTCCAATACCATTTGGGGGGCTAATACTTCGTGGCGAACAGAGTCGCAGTTTATTACAAAGATGTTGAATGTATTTCCGTTTGTCAATGCCACAAAGCCATCTACCATTGCTGTTAATGCTGAATTTGCTCAGCTAATACCGGGGCATTCCAAAGTTGTAAGTTCGGCAGGATTGGCGTATATCGATGATTTCGAATCTACACAAACATCCATTGATATACACTATCCGACAGGTTGGTACCTGGCCAGCACTCCTTATAACCCTGACAATAAAAATGCACTTTTCCCTGAAGCTGCACTGAGTGGCAATGTAAATTACGGAAAAAACAGAGCTTTGTTCTCCTGGTTTTATGTTGATCCTATTTTCAACAGTAGTGATACCCGTTCCAATCCGGATTATATCAGATCAGATGAGGCGCTTCAGTACAATAATCTTACACGTAATGTGTTGGAGCAGGAGATTTTTCCATATAAACAAACTCTGGCTACTCAGTCTTCCCGAATGACTGTATTGAACCTGTCATTCTATCCAAAGGAGCGCGGACCTTATAACCTGGATGTAAACCCAACGGCAATATCAGACGGTATGAATGCTGATGGAACGCTGGCTAGTCCGCGAAAGCGTTGGGGAGGGATAATGAGAAGATTGGATGCAACAGATTTTGAAACATCTAATATTGAATACATTGAATTCTGGATGATGGATCCGTATGTGAAGGATGGTTTATCAGCCGATAAATCGGGAGATTTATATTTCAATTTAGGGGATATGAGTGAAGATATTTTGAAGGATGGAAAGAAATCTTTTGAAAACGGTATGCCTGCCGATGGCGATGTTTCTAAAACTGAAACAACCGTTTGGGGGCGTGTACCGAAAACACAATCTACGGTTAATGCCTTTGATAATTCTCCCGGAGCTCGCAAGAATCAGGATATTGGACTGGATGGATTATCAACGACTGATGAATTTCTTTTCCCTACCTACAGGGATTATGTCAATGATGTTAAAGCTCGCGTATCATCTGATGTTTTAGCCAAAATGCAAAATGACGCTTTTTCTCCGCTTAAAGACCCTGCAGGAGATGATTATCATTTCTATAGGGGTTCCGATTACGATAAAGAGCAGCTTAATATTCTGGATCGTTATAAACATTTTAATGGACCTGAAGGAAACTCACCTGATGCCAATAATGTGTCAGAATCATACGGCACTTCCGCCACTTCTATTCCTGATGGTGAAGATATTAATGGCGACAATACAATGAACGAATATGAAAAATATTACCAATATCATATCAAGATAAATAAAAATGAAATGACTATCGGTAAAAATTATATTACCGACAAAATTACTTCTACAATCAACGATGTAACCGGACCGGTAACCTGGTATCAGTTTAAAATTCCAATTCGTCAGTACGATGACAAAATCGGTAGTATCCGTAATTTTAAGTCTATCAGATTTATTCGTATGTTTATGACCAATTTTGCTGAAGAAGCTCACTTGCGTATGGCTACACTCGATTTGGTCAAAGGTGAATGGCGAAATTACACAAAACCGATAAATGGAGTTACATCTACCGGAACACTTGATATTCAGGCAGTAAATATCGAAGAAAATGGTAAAAGATCACCTATAAAATATATTTTGCCACCCGGAGTAACCCGCGAAACCGATCCGGGTCAACCACAGCTTATCCAACAAAACGAGCAATCTATGGTTTTGCGCGTCAGTGACTTGTCACCGGGAGATGCACGTGGAGTTTACAAAAACACAGCATACGATATGCGTCAGTATAAACGTTTGCAAATGTTTGTTCACGCAGAAAAGAAAGATCAGGCTGATAACCTGAAGGATCATGATTTAACCTGCTTCGTTCGCCTTGGCTCGGATATGGTGAATAATTATTACGAGTATGAGATTCCGCTCCGGATAACTCCTCCGGGAGAATATTCGGGCAATAAGGTTTCAGATCAGGAAATAGTTTGGTATCCCGAAAACATGTTTGATTTCTCGTTCGATGTGTTGACTAATACAAAACTGAAACGGAATAAAGCAAAGCAAAATAATGTATCGAATGTATCTAATCAGATTCCATACATTGTGTACGATCCCGATAAACCGCTGAATAAGATAACTGTAGTTGGTAATCCATCCATCTCCGATGTTGAAAATATAATGATAGGTGTTAGAAATAGAAGTAATTCAACTAGATCGGGAGAAATATGGGTAAATGAGATGCGCATGTCTGAATTTGATGAATCGGGAGGTTGGGCAGGTATGGCCAATGTGGCTGTTGGTTTGTCAGATGTAGGAACTATGAACTTATCGGGGAGAGTTGAAACTGCAGGCTATGGAGGTATCGAGAGTAATGTAAACACCAGAAGACTTGACGATTTGTATCAGGTGAATTTTTCAACGGCTTTGGAATTGGGACGATTTCTTCCGGAAAAAGCCAAACTAAAAATACCGGCATATTATTCCTATTCCAACGAAACACTTTCTCCTAAATATAACCCTCTTGATGAGGATGTATTACTTTCGGATGCTTTGAATAATTCAGATAATAAGGTGTTTAGAGATTCATTGAAATTAATGTCTCAAACAGTCAATACTTCAAAAAGTTTTAATATTACAGGTGCCAAGGTAAACATAAAAAGTGAAAAACCGAAGTTCTATGATCCTGCTAATGTTTCATTCTCATATGCTTACACAGAGACTAATCAGCATAGTCCTGAAGTTGAAAGAAATCTGATAAAAGATCAACGGGGTACAATAGATTATAGTTTCTCATTTAATCCTACTCCTGTTGAGCCGTTTAAAAATGTGAAGGCGCTGAATAGCCCTGTGTTGAGATTGATCAAAGATTTCAATTTCAATTATTTGCCCACTTCGCTGAGTATGAGTTCTGATATGAACCGTCAGTATTCACAGATTAAGCTGCGCGATTTAAGTGGAACTTCAACAACTGGAGGAAGTCTGGATTTGAATTCCAGTAGAGATTTTATGTGGAACAGGCAATTTAATATTAAATGGGACCTGACCAAATCGATTAGCCTTGGACTTCAAACAGCTATGAATGCCAGCATTATAGAGCCATACAATACTCCCGAAATAGGTAAGCAGTATTATGAATCGTGGCGTGATTCTGTTTGGTCGAATATTAAGAAACTGGGTGTGCCTTACAGCTATCAACAAGTATTCAATGCGTCGTGGAAACTGCCTATCGACAAACTTCCGATGATGGATTGGATTACTTCAAATGCCAGCTATAATTCTAATTATAGTTGGAATCGTACAGCCACAATTGAGGGCTCAACTAATCTGGGTAATATAGCTACAAGCATGGGTGCATGGCAACTGGATGGCAACCTTAATTTTGAAAATCTTTACAACAAATCTAAGTATCTGAAAGATGTGAACCGACGTTTCAGCTCTCAGTCAACGCTGGGAAGACCTAAGTTCCAGTCTAGAACATATTCTCAGAGTGTAAACCTGGAAAGAAATAAGACCTTGATAATAAATCACAGATTGGGTAGCGAGAAGTTCAAATTCACTGCTGTGGACAAAACTGGCAAGTCCATACCGCTTAATTATAAGATAAAAAATGCAACCACCATTGAAATCACCCCGACACTAAAAGCCGATAGCGTCCTGCTTACCTTGGTGAGTCTTGATCCTAATGTTCAGTCAGGGGCTCAGTCCCGTCTAGACTTTGCACTGAGGGCATTGATGATGGTAAGAAAGGTTACGTTTACCTACAGAGAATCTAACAGCATGGTATTACCAGGATTTAAGAATGAACCAAACTTTTTGGGGCAACAGAATGTGGATGGAGTAATGTCACCTGGGTACGGTTTTGTTTTCGGATTTGCCAATATCAATACCATCAAGAGTATGAAAGATAAAGACTGGCTGGTATCAAATGATACCGTGGTAACGCCGGCAACCCTTGCTTATACATCCGACTTGGATATCAAAATCAACTTAGAGCCTGTTTCGGGCTTTAAAATAGAATTAAATGCAAAACGCTATCAGGCAAAGAATACATCGATTCAGTACATGTTTTCGGATATGCCGCTGAATTATACGGGTAGTTATAACATTACGCTTATGGCTTTATCCACATCATTTAAGTCTATGGGCACAGCGCAGAATAACTACAAATCAGAGCTTTTTGATAAATTTCTGGCCAATCGCAAGGTTATAGCTGATAGGTTGAATAGCAAGCTTATAGGAACACAATACCCCGAATCGGGTTTTTTGAAAACGAATAATTTGGGAGGTACAGGCTATAATTCTGCTTTGGGAGCGTATGGTTTAAATTCTACCGATGTACTTATTCCTGCGTTTTTGTCAGCATACACCGGACGTGATGTAAATTCAGTCAGTACAAATCCGTTTCTTTCACTGCTGAGCATCATGCCTAACTGGCGAGCAAGTTATGATGGTCTGACGAATATTCCATGGGTAAAGAATCACTTTAAATCAGTAAGCCTTACTCATGCCTATACCTGTAAGTATAGCATAGGTTCATACACTTCATATTCTACTTGGGTAGGTATGGATGGTGACAACTCCGCACTAGGCTATATACGCGATGTGCAAAGTGATTTAAATGCCATACCATCTTCTCCCTACAATATCTCAGATGTGTCTCTTACCGAACAATTTGTTCCACTCATAGGTTTAAATGTAGCTTTCAAAAACAGTACGAAAGGAAACAATATGACTGGTAAATTAGAATTTAGTAAACAACGCACTATGGTACTTAACCTGTCGAGTACTCAATTGATTGAAACAGGAAGTAACGAGTATAAAGTTGGGCTTGGCTATGTACTGAAAGATTTTGATGTTATCCTCCGACTTAAATCTGACAAGCAAACCAAGGTGAAGAACGATTTGAAAATAAGTGCTGATGTTTCTTATAAAGATCTTAAAACATTGTTGCGCAAAGTGGAAGAAAACATTACACAGGCTTCGAGCGGGAATAAAGTTTACACACTTAAAGTTATGGCAGATTACGTTTTCAGTTCAAAGCTTAATATCCAATTATTCTACGATCGTCAATCGAGTACGCCACTTATTTCATCTTCTTATCCAGTTTCGTCAACTAATTTTGGAGTAAGTTTTAAATTTATGCTAGTTCGATAAATTAATAGCGAGCTGTTCATTTTGTCCTGATTATTGTCATGAAACAGCTATTTATGACATTCTGCCACTCTATTCCTGCCAAAAAAGGAAACTCGGCGTTTTGGCAAAATTATTGACAATAAAAATGGCAGATGAACCCAAACTCTCACAACTTATAGTTTGAGAGCTTAGTAAACATAAAAAATGGATATGAAGAATAAGAAACATTCTGAAGAAACACAAGACGTAAATAACGGCTGCGAAACTCAACAAGCTGAAACAACTCCGGCTTCTGAAACTACAGAGCAAGCTGCTGAACAGAGTGTAGATGAACTGGAATTGATGGCGCAGAAGTGTACTGAACTCAATGATAAAAACCTACGCTTAATGGCCGAGTTTGATAATTATAGAAAACGAACCATGAAAGAACGCATGGATTTGTTGAAAACTGCCAGCGAAAAGGTTTTGGTTGATATGTTACCGTTGGTCGATGATTTTGAACGTGGATTAAAAGCAATGGAAACTTCAGAAGATGTTCAGGCAGTAAAAGATGGCGTTGATTTAATTTATTCAAAGTTTATTGCATTCCTGACTCAAAATGGAGTGAAAGCAATTCCTACTGAAAACGAAGTCTTTGACACTGAATATCATGAAGCTATCACAACTTTTCCTGCACCAACCGAAGATTTGAAAGGAAAGATTGTTGACTGTGTTTCAAAGGGTTATACTATGAATGAAAAAGTGATTCGTTTTTCGAAAGTAGTTGTAGGCGAGTAAATTTATTTTAATGTGTGATTGTGATAAGTTGTAAATCACATCATTGCATCAACCTATATATATCACAATAATATATGTCCAAAAGAGATTATTACGAAATACTTGGAGTGTCTAAATCTGCTTCTGCTGATGAGATAAAAAAGGCATACCGCAAAAAAGCTATTCAATATCACCCTGATAAAAACCCAGGTGACAAGGAATCAGAAGAAAAATTTAAAGAGGCTGCCGAAGCTTATGAAGTGCTGAGTGATGACCAAAAACGTCAACGCTATGATCAGTATGGACATGCAGGTGTAGGTGGTGCTGCCGGTGGTGGATTCGGTGGAGGAAGTATGAATATGGACGATATTTTCTCTCACTTTGGCGATATTTTCGGAGGTCACTTTGGAGGTTTTGGCGGCTTTGGCGGAAGTCAGCGAGGTGGAGGACAACGGGTGCGTAAAGGTTCTGATTTAAGAGTGAAGGTAAAACTTACTCTGGCAGAAGTTGCATCAGGAGTAGAAAAGAAGATTAAAGTCAAGAAGCAAGTTGCCTGTAGCCATTGTAATGGCACAGGAGGAGCCAGTGGCTCGTCTACCACTACTTGTACCACCTGTAATGGTCAGGGACGTGTTATGCGAATG
>Ga0302273_1000418_pt1 | contig 19011 bp, 12 predicted proteins | sample III_Bog_N1_3_FD_198774 | JGI IMG/M metagenome (GOLD analysis project Ga0302273, IMG submission 198774) | Peat permafrost microbial communities from Stordalen Mire near Abisko, Sweden - III_Bog_N1_3 | ecosystem: Environmental > Terrestrial > Soil > Wetlands > Peat | place: Sweden: Abisko... | reverse complement strand
GCTTGGCGGGGATGGCCGTGGCTTCCCCTCGGGACTTGCGGACCTTGATCGAGTCGCACCAGACGGCGCGAAGTCGGGTCACCTGGACGGTGTCTGGGAAGGCCGCTTCCAGGTCGAAGGTCGCGCTGTCGAGGATGGCACCGGTGAAGTAGCCCTTGCCGCCCTTGACGTTGGTGTACTCGTACTGACCATCTCCAACATCACCCGTGAGCGCCTTGTAGTGCTCGTAGTACAGGCTGTCCACCGCCCAGGCGTAGATGCGGTTGCGGCCGGTGTACCCGAGGTAGACGTTGGACAATAGAGTGGAGTCCGGCCAAGTGGGGAGCGATCCATCGACCTTTGACTTCAGCATCCAAGAGCGCGTGTCTCCCCTCTGGAAGTAGCCCGAGGAATCGACGTTGCCGAAGGTCTTGCCGAACTGCCGGAAGATCTGCCCGAAGATCCGCGCCCGGGACGGATCGAAGCCCTGGATGAACACGCTTCCACCGTAGCTGGGTCGATCGACCTTCTGCCGCAGCACCCACTGCCGGTAGGTGGCCGACTGAGGAGCCGACACCTGACCGGGAAAGCCCAGAGACAGCACGACCGATTCGTCGCTGACGTACCAGAGCGTGTCGTGGCCCTTGGCGTACACGTTGCGCATCACCGCCTGCCCGGCGGCGTAGGCATACAGGTCTTCCGGATGGAGGTTCCACTTCGTGAGGAACTTGCCGGTCGTGTCGAGGTCGCGGATCAGCTTGAGCACCGCAGCCGTGTTGCTCTGGTTCGCCTGCAGCGCCATCCGGAAGGTCCCGTTGGCAAGTGAAGGGTGCAGCGCCTCCACCGGTACGGCGAAGGAGTCCGCCAAGGCGTAGAAGGGCTGGGTGTAGCTGGAGGAGGAAAGTTCCTGGCGGGTGCCGTCGCTTTTGACGATGCTGGCCGACAGAGCAAGCGTCGCGGCACGGCGCACGCGCTTCTGGGCATCCACCGGCACCCAGGCGTGCGGCTGACCCGACGACATGCGGTATTCCACCGTGTCCCGCACTCCGGCCGAGTCCTGGTAGATGCGCAGCCAGGAGCCGGCTCCCGAGACGGTCGACTGCTCGTCGTAGCTGGCCTCGAGCGCGTTGGTCGCCTCGACCCACACGGTGTCGAAGGGACGGTCGGCGGTCTGGACGCCCGAGAGCCACAGGCTGCGGTCGGCCGCGTGGTCGGACACCGACATGTTCCATGGGCCGTCGCAGGCCATCAGGAAGGTGGTGACGGAAATTGTCAGAATGATCTTGGTCTTCATCATGTCTCCGTCAGAACTCGACTTCGGCGCCGAGGAAGAAGGGAAGGAACGGGAACTGGCTCGTGGTCTTCTTCTTGGGGGGATTCTCTGCGGTATTGTAGTTCACCGTGTACACGTTGTCGTGGTCGGTCACGTTGATGATCGTGTAGTAGAAGCGCCAGGAATTCGCCTTGCCCACGTCCAGCAGCGTCAGGTCGGCTCGGAAGTAGTTGGGCTTGCGCTCGGAGTTTCTGAAGGCGTTCATCACGTAGGTGTTGTCCTTCACCCCGTCCGATCCGCCGGCTCCCTGCGAGTCGTCGTAGCCCTGCCCGATCAGGTGGGTCTGGGCGTAGCCGTCGTAGCCCGTGAGCGGCAGGCCGGAGTTGAAGTTAGCCTGCAGAGTGGAGCGCAGGAAGAAGCGCTTGCGCGAGGACTTCCAGAACGAGTTGACGCCATCGCCCAGCCAGTTCCCGGTGAGCATCAGCTTGAAGGTCTGGCGTTGGTCCCAATCGGCCCAATGGGGGTCGAAGGTCGTAGTGCCCAGACTGTTGGTGAACGGATCCTGGCGCAGCACCGACCAACCCAGGGCATACGAGACGGATCCCGTCAGAGGGCCATCCTCCTTGGCGATGCCCAGCTCGCCGCCGGCGGCCCAGCCCTTGGCGGTGGCCAAGGCCGATGCGATCTTCTGGTCGTCGCTCTGGGACTTCTCGTTTCCCTGCTCGGAAGCCGTCTTGTTCGGATAGTAGACCAGGAAATCCTTGAGGTTCTTCCAGTACGCCTCGCCGGTCATGCGCAGCTTCAGCGGCGTGAGCTCTGTCCGCTCCACGCCCAGTGCAAGCAAGCCTTGCTTGGTGGAGGGCAGGTCGCCCTTGACCGGATACCAGTACTCGTTGGGCATCTCCTGAGAGGAGAAGCGGATACTGGTGAGGTACTGGTGGTAGTAGCCCAGGTGGAGGTCCGTCTTCCAGTTGGGCGCCGGACGCCAGGTCAGCGAGGCGCGCGGATCGAAGGCAACCTCACCCGTCGTCGGGTAGCGGTACCCCCTCACGCCTCCCACCACGGTCCAACGCGGGTCGATGACCCAACGGTCCTGGACGTACATGGCGTGCAGTCGGGTCTCGGGATTGTCCTCGAAGCGCTGACCGGAGATAGACACTTCCTGAACGAACTTGACGCGGAAGTCGTTGTATTCGTAGCCGCCGGTGACCTGATGGCCATCCGGGCCGTCCCACACCAGCTCATGCCGGGTGTTGAGGGTCTTGACCTCGTTGACCATGGTCAGGATCTCGCTGAACTTGAGCGTCTGGTCGAAATCGGACCAGGCAAGCGAGCCTCGATAGGCAAGCCCTGGCAGGATCTTCTTGCGCACGTTCAGAGGAACCGCCAAGTTCCCCCACTCCAGGTAGATGGGGACGATGGTCAGGGAGTCGCGCCCTTGGTAGACGGAGACGCGAACGGAATCGCCGTCATGTCCCCAGACCATGCTTCCCTGCTGGTCGTAGAAGTAGTACCCGATGTCGGGGATGCTGCTCGCGCCCGCGTCCCGAGCCGCCTGCAGCGCTTCGCCGACCCAGGTCCGACGTCCGGCGTAGACCCAGGAGAAATCTCCTTGGTGGCCTTCGACGCTGGCCGAACCTCCAAAGGTCGTGAGGCGGGCGTTGCCCTTGAACCAGGTGTCCAAGGCTTTGCCGGAATCGGTGTCCATGCCGCCGGTCTTGCTGGACACCGCCAGCACCGAAGCCAAGCGGTTGCCGTACTTCGACTCAAAGCCGCCCTTGTAGAAGTCCAGACCGCCCGTGGCGTCAGCCAGGAAGCTGGAGAACAGACCACCGAAGTGCGACGGGCTGTAGACCACGGCGTTGTCGAAGAGCACCAGGTTCTGGTCGGAACTGGAGCCGCGCACGTAGATCTTGGTGGAGAAGTCCGAGGACTGCACCACGCCGGGCAGCGCCTGGACCGCGCGGATCACGTCCGGCTCGGCCAGTCCCGGCATCTGCTTGATGGTCTGGACGGTGACGCGTTCCTGTCCCATTTGGCGGGGCGGACGGCGTTTGCCCTTGATCACCACCGTTTTGGTGGCGCCGGCACCTTCCACCTTCACCGCACCGGCCCCAACTGCCTGGCGAGCCGCCGTGGCGCTGTCCAGCGTCGAATCCGAGACCACGTTGATTACCGTGTCGCGCTTTTCTATCACCGTATCGATCTTCATCGCAAGCGGCGCGATCTCCAGAGTATCGAACCCTTGCGGGCGCAGCGGCGAACAGGCCTTCTGCGTGCCCGCCTGAAGGCACAGCTCCACGGCTCCCGAAGCCCGGACCAAACTGTCCACCTGGGTCGTGATGCTCCAGCGCCCACTGCTGTCCGGAGACGCACTCACTCCATCCAAGGACACGATCGATCCCAGCGGCGCAAAGGAGCGGACGGTGAGCGATACCTTGCGGGACACGGCACTTGCTGGAGCGGTCGGATTCGCTTGCACGTTCTGAACCGCAGCCGTGTCCTTGACTTGCTGGCCTTGGCCGTTCCCGGAAGCCGGTTCCTGGGCGAGCGCCAGCGTCGCAAGTGCTCCGGCGAATGTCATGGGGATCATTTTCATGGTGTCTTCTTCCTCGCGGTTGGGGAAGGAGGGTTGGGGGCATTCAACAGCCCGTTCTGCAGAGTCTCGGCCATGGCGTCCAGCATGGCAGGCAATATCCTCGCGTCGCGGCCCAGCGGCCCGTGGCACAGGTCCACGATCCCGTGCACCATGGCCCAACTGAAAGCCGCCAGCGACATCACGTCCTGCTTGCGCAACACGCCGCTGTCCATGCAATCCTGGATAGCTCCAATCAGTAGCTGGAAAGCAGTCTCCGCCTCAGACTCGCCATGCGTCTCCACACGTCCCATCAACAGGTCCGCGCGCTGCAGCAACCGGTAATAGGAACGATTTTCCATTCCGAAGCGGATGTAGGCCTGCCCCAACGCCAGGTAGCGCCCGAGCGGATCGTCGATGCCAGCAACTGCCGCACTCTGGGCGCTATTGAAGCGCTTGACCACATCCTGGGACAAGGTCTGCAGCAGGTCTTCCTTGTCCTTGAAGTAGTTGTACACATTGCCAGGAGACTGACCAGCCCGCTCGGCGGCTTGGCGCAAGGAGAATTTTTCCACGCCCGTCTCGAGAAACACCTCCGCAGAAGCCGTCAGCAACGCGTCCCTGGCCTTTTCCCGACTCAGGAACGAGCGGAGCGCCTTGGCTGCGGAAGTCTTCTTTTCTGGCGGTTGTCGGAGCATGAGATCCTTGATCAGAACATCGTTCAGTGAACTGCGTTCAGAATATACATGTCCACACATCCTCCGGCAAGCTGCCCCGAGGAAATGCTTGCGCCAACCGACTTGCTGCACTGGAATCGAGAGGTTCATCCCCCTTGAGACACCGCCCAGGGGGGATTATTGCACCTCGATCCTTGTTTTTCCAGAAATGACGTCAGTTCCCACAAAGTCCCGACAAGTCCTGGGCACTGAAGCGGATGCTGGGCCCTTTGGGTACGTTGTCGCGGCACCAGGCGGCTCGCAGCTCCCGGATCGGATAGGTGTCCCCGGTGGCGGAACGGACCTGGAAGGCAAAGCTGTCCCGCACCGATCCCGCGAAGATGCCCATCCCCCCGCTGACGTTAGTGTATACGGCGTTGGCGCCGTCGGTGCCGAATCCCGAGAGGCTCTGGCTGTGCTCGACCAGGGCCGAGTCGACAGCCCAAGCGAAGTAGGTCAGCGCCCCGGTGATGGAAAGCCGGGAGACCGGCACCAGGTTGGCCGCCGGGAACCACGGCTGGGTCTTGTCTACGCCCGGCACGAGCAGGGTTCCACGCAAAAGGCCCAGGGGGTAGAGCTTGGCGGAATCGACCTTGCCGTCGCCTCCTGGGCCATTGCCACGGCCCATCCCGGCGTCCTTGCTGGAGCGGATCACGCTGGCGGAGGTATCGAAGCGCCAGGAGGTCAGGAGCCCTCCGAAGCCCGCATCCACGTCCTGCCGGAAGACCAGGGCCCGGCCCGTACGCTTGACCTGTGGGATGCTCCAGGCGGCATTGAGCTGCAGGCCGTCCACCAGCGTCTGGTCGAAGACGTACCAGACGGTATCCCGCCGGAGGATCCTCCCGTACACAGCCTTGCCACCGAGGTAATTGACAAAATCCGTCAAACCCAGGCCTCGGCGCGACAGGCGCCCGTCGCGATTGAGCTCCTGGTCCCACACCTGGGCCTGGAAGGCGGCGTCCGACTTTAGTCGCGCCAGGGAATCCGCCCGGAACCCGACCGACAGGTGCCCGTCCATGGACTCGATCGGCGCCCAGAGCGAATCTGCCAAGGCGAACCTCGCCGGCGTGTAGGTGGTGGCCCGTAGATGGTCCGTCCGCCCCGACGGACGCACGAGATCCGCTTCCAGCCGGTAGCGCGCGCCCTTGGTCACCATCCGCTTGGGATCCGCGGGATGCCACGCCTGCGTCCCGATGCGGGAATCGGGATGCGGCAGGTAGGCGATGGTGTCCAGGCTGTCCAGGCGCACCACGCGCAGGACGGATCCTGTCAAACCCGGCTGGACGAAATGGTCGTACGACTGCGAGATGGGTGTAGGGGCCGCCAGGTGGATGGTGTCGAAGGCCTCGCCGCCGACCAGAAGCCCCGTCACCCAGACCAGGTCCGGACGTTCGGAAGCCGTGGTGGGCCAGGCATCCCACGGCGCTTCGCAGGCCGACAGGATAAGCACCAACGCAAGCAGGGTAAGCAAGGCCTTGTTCATGTCAGAACTCCCTCTCGTAGCCGACGAACACCGGCAGGAAGGGAAACTGGCCAGTCTTCTTCTCCTGCGGGGGATTGGTGGAGTTGTCGTAGTTGATGGTCAGGACATTCCTGTGGTTGGTGAGATTGAGGATACTCCAGTAGAAGCGCCAGACCCCGGTGCGGCCGATGTCCACCGGCGTCATGTCCAGCCGGAAGTAGTTCGGGTAGAAGAGACCGTTGTGCTCGCTGGGCTGGTCGTAGACGCTCGGATAGCCGCCCTGGATCGGAGCGATGGCGTAATAGTTCCAATAGCCCGTGTAGGGATGGCCCGAGTTGTAGTTGAGCTGGAAGCTGGAGCGGAAGTAGCGGCCGGGAACCGGATGCGTCCACAGGGAATTTCCGGGAGCCCCTTTCCAGACGATGTCGCCGCTGGCCTTGAAGGTGTGGCGCTGGTCCCAGTCCGTCCAGTACGGGGAAAACGTCGAGGTCCCGAAGCTGTTGGTGAACGGATCCTGGTGCATGGCCGCCCAGGCCAGCGTATAGCTTGCGCTGGCCATCCACCATCCCGTTTCCTTGGCGACCTTGAGCTCCATCCCCATCGCCCAGCCTTGGGCACTGGTGAAGCTGTACTGGAGCTGGCTGGGAGCCGAGGAATCCGCCGCCTGCTCGCTGGCGCTGGCGCGGTTGTAGTACAGCGGAAGATCCTGCATCTGCTTGTAGTACAGGTCGGCATTGGCCTTCAGGCCCAAGGCCGTCAGGCTGGAGCGTTCGACGCCGACGGAGGCCACCGTGGAGACGGGGATGGGCATCGGCCCTTGGATCGGATACCAGAACTCGGTGGGCATCTCGATGTCGGCAAGGCGCAGCGAGGTGATCGACTGGTGGTACCTGCCGAGGCTTCCGTCCAGACGCCAGTCCGGCCCGAGCTTCCAGCTGACGTTCAGACGCGGATCGTAGGTGAGGGCATCCTTCCCGGTGTAGTACTGCCCCCGCAATCCAGCCGTGACGGTGACATCGCCCAGCTGCCAGCGGTCCTGCAGCCAGGCTGCGTGACTTGCTGTCCTGGACGAATCGTTGGTCTGAGCTCCCGTCTGGTTGCGCCGCTGCACGAACAGCGCCTCGTAGTCGGAGAACTCGTACCCCCCGCTCACGAGATGATCCTTCCCGATCTCGTACTGCAGTTCCTGCTTGGTGCTCCAGGTACCGATGCTGTTCTCGAAATGGAAGGTCCCGGTCACGTCGACCGTCTGGTCGAACTGGCTGCGCGAAAAGGTCCCGAGCCAAGTTGCATGGTCGAACAGGCGCAGGCGCACGTTCAGCGGGATCACCAAGTTTCCCCACTCCAGGCTCAGCGGATCGGCCACCAAGGCGTCCCTTCCCCAGTAGCCGGAGATCCGCACCGAATCGGCCCCGCGTCCCCACGCGAAGCTGCCTTGCGCGTCGTCGAAGGCGTAGTCCAGCGAGAAGTCCGTCAGGCTCAGCTTCTTGGCCGCCCCCAGCATCAGGTCGATCCAGGTGCGCCGTCCGGCCAGGACCCAGTTAAACTCCCCTTGTCGACCTTCCGCTTCGGCGCTGCCCGATGCAATGGTCACCCGGGCCGCGCCCTTGAACCAAGTGTCCTTGACCTTGCCGGAATCGGGATCGAGCCCTCCCGCCTTGCTGGAGACCAGCAGGACGGAAGCTAGGCGATCCCCATAGCGAGGGTCGAAACCGCCCTTGTAGAAGTCGATCCCACCCGTCGCGTCGGCCAGGAATGTGGAGAAGATCCCTCCCAGGTGGGCCGGATTGTAGACCACTGCATTGTCGAAGAGCACCAGATTCTGGTCGGAGCTGGAACCGCGCACGTAGACCTTGGTGGAGAAGTCCGACGAAGTGACCACTCCGGGCAAGGCCTGGACCGCGCGCAGGACGTCCGGCTCGGCCAGCCCCGGCATGGTCTTGACCGTCCGGATCGAGACCCTTTCCTGCCCGGCGATCTTCGGAGGTCGCCGCTTGCCGCGCACCACCACGGTCTTGGTGGCGCCATCTCCCGTGACGGTCACGGCGTGGTCGACATTCCCCCGGCTGGCCAAGGTCGAGTCCAATGCCTGTTCCTGCGTCCGTTGGATCAGGGTGTCCTTCACGGTCTCGACGGAATCTGTCCGCAACGACAGTGGCGCGATCTCCAAGGTGTCGGCACCGCGAAGGCTCAGCCGCGTGCACGCTTCCTGCCCCGAAAGTTGGAGACACAAGGCCAGGGAACTGTCCTGCCGGAAGGAACTGTCCACAACCAGCGTCAGGGACCATTTCCCGGTGCTGTCCACAGTGACGGCGGAATCTCCCAGCGTGACCAGAGAACCCACCGGAGCCAAAGAACGGACAGTGACACTGGTTGCCCTCTGTACTTTCCCCGCCGCCAAAGCTTCGGATGGAAGCAACCATCCCAGGCTGGCCACAAGGAAAGTAAGCAGTGGAAGAGGCTTCATCTGGCTCGGACTTTCTGCGGCACGTTTAGGCATAAGACGTCCCGGCCGTGGAATAGGTTCCAGAGATGCAAAAAACGCTCCCGATTACCGGAAGCGTCTTTGAAGCGGAAAATGGGACTCGAACCCACAACCCTCTGCATGGGAAGCAGAAGCTCTACCATTGAGCTATTTCCGCGCAATCAGGAAGTATAAGCCCTCGTCACGTTCCCGACAAGGTCTGACGGCGCCGGGATTGTCGATGCCTGGGCAAAGGACTTTATTTCTTGATGGCGACCAGATTCAGGAATCCCACGTCGGCAGTGTCGGCCGGATTGTACACCTTCGAGGCATTGCTGTAGATCTGGGCATACGAGGTCGAGGCCCACGGACTGTTCCGGAGGCGTTCGGCGAACTCGGACACGCATTGGGTGAACTGCAGGCGAGGCGTTGCTGCCGTGGCGCTTTCGGCCACATAGGAATTGGCGATGGTGCGCGTCGTGTAGTGATTGATGCCGTTGCTTCCGTCGGCATCCTTGTAGCGCAACCGCACCTCACCCAAGGCTCCGGTACCCGGCTTGAGCTTGAGCTCATACAGGGCGGTGACGTGGTGGCCCGAACCGATCTCGCCTCCGTCGGTGGAAGGCGTAGAAAATTCGTCGTCCTTGATGTCGCGGTTCTCGTAACCGATCAGGCGGTAGCTTTCCACCCGTTCGGAGCTGAAGGCGACTTGGATCTTGAGGTCCCGGGCGATGAGAGTCATGGTCGATCCCAGCTTGGTCCCGACCACGCTCCGGGCCTCGGCCTCGGAGTCGATGTAGAAGTAGTTGCCATCGCCCTTGTCGGCCAGTGTCTCCATCTCCGCCGCGCCCTGGGAGTCGGCACCCACGCCCAGCGTGGTGATCGTGGTTCCCTTCTGGATGTGCTGGTTCACCAACGCAAGCAGTCCGTTCGCACTGGTGATCCCTACATTGAAGCCGCCGTCCGAGATGACCACCACGCGGTTGTTGGCCTGCAGGTGGTTCCTGTCGTTGAGCTGGTAGCCCAGCGCAATGCCATCTTCCATGTTCGTGCTGTTGTCGGCGGTCATGCCGGCGATCCGCTTGCGGATCTCTGCCTTGTCCGGACCGCTGCCCCCCAGACTGTCGGGTTCCAAGATCGTGTACGGCTTAGCATCGAAGGCAGCGATGGACAGGATGTCGCCGCTGCGCATGTTGTCGACCATCGTGTTGAGGATGGACTTGACCAGGGGAAGTTGACTCGACATCGATCCCGACAGGTCCACCAGGAAGGTCACGTTCCAAGGCAGGCGGATGGCGGCGCTGTCCACCCGTCCCTGGACGCCGACCCTCAGGACATGGACGCCGGAGCGCCACAGTGACGGAGCGGCCTCGAGCGAGATGCCGAAGACCGACTCCTTGGGGACGTCGTAGTCCTGCGCGAAGTAGTTGATGAACTCCTCTGGCCGGATCTGCGTGGCATCCACAGACAGTCTCGAAAGGATCCTGCCGCGCGCCAAGGTATAGGAGCCGCCGTCGACATCCGCACCGAAAGTCGAGAGGGAATCCTGGTTGGTCTTGACCCATCCGGAGTACTTGTTCAAGCCCGACTTTCCGGAAACGCTGCTCCCCGTCCCGGAAGAGTTGAAGCCGGAGTTCATCGAGAGGCCGTCGCATCCGACCATCGCCAGAGCTGCCAGTCCCGCCACCGCCAAAGCAAACCTTTTCATGGCCATCGTCGCCGTCCTTTGTGCACGAAATCGGGAATTGTCCTGACCAGACGATAGCTACCCATCGCCCGGGACGCAAGCCAAGTTCGCTGCACCGGACCTGCGATGTGACGGGGATCACAACCAGCGCGCATCGTGTCAGCGCATCTGGCGGATGCGCTCCTCGGGACTCACCAGCTGAGTGATTCGGATGCCGAAGTTCTCGTCGATCACGACCACTTCGCCACGAGCCACGATCTTGTCATTCACCACCAGGTCCACGGGTTCGCCTGCCGTGCGGTCCAGCTCGATGATGGAGCCGGGGCCGATCTCCAGTACGCGCCGGATGGAAAGCTCAGTCTTGCCCAGCTCGATGCTCACTTCGATGGGAACGTCCAGTAACCGCGACAGGGCGGGATCATTCGAATCGATCCAGGCCGACGTCCCGGCAACCGGAGCGGCGGCAGGGGTGGAAGGCACCGCCGTCGGAGCGGGAGCCGTGGCCACGGATCCCCCGCCGAAAGAAGGTGCCGCAGCAGAAGGTGGCGAAGGCGTGCCGAAGTCCAGATTCAAACCGGCCAACGCTTCCGTCACGGCAGCCAAGCTGTTCTGGGCATCCTCATGCGTCTTCAGGGCCTGTAGCAGCCCCTTTTCCAGCCACAGCACCATGGGCTCGTTGGTGACGCCCTGGACTTCCAGGGAAAAGGCGAAGAGCTCGCCTTCCGGTTCGCTGCGCTCCCAGCTCTCGCAGGAGGCACCAGCATTGCTGACCTGGGCGCCCCAGCGCTCGCCCTGGTTGGTCGCAAGGCTTCCTGCCAGCTGGTTGCCAATCTCCTTCATGGCATCGAACTGGTCGTCCGTCCAGGGCGTGCTGCCGTCCCCCATCATCAGGAGATCGGCCAGGATCGCGCCATCCTTCTGGGACAAGATCAGGCTGATGCCGCCCACCATGGCTCCGGAAAACGCCAAGCGAAGCAGCAGCAACTTGCCCTCCGGCAGCTGGGCCAGCGGCTCGGGATGCGGGGACACCGTTGCTTGGCAGGATCGTCCCAGCGCCGCCTTCAGGACCGTCTTGGTGTTGGTGCTGAAGATGGCCGCGAAGTCCTCGGCGTAGCCTGCGTGTTCAATCGACATCTCCCACCTCCCGCTCGATCACTCCCGTGATCTGGATGCACTTGCGGCTGCGGACCTGACCGGCCTTGCAGAGGAAGGCGGGCTTGCCTCCCACCGTCAGGGTCAGGTCGGACTCCGCCGACTTCTCGAGCACCAGCACATCGCCCTCCTGCAGCTTCACCAATTGACTGAGCTTGAGATTGACCTTCCCCACCACCGCCTTGAGCTCCATCGGGGTGCCCGCCATCTCGCGCTCGACCACCTTGCGGGACTCGACCGGATTGGCCTTGCTCGAGGAGATCCAGTTCTCCGCCGTCAGGTTGGTCATCACCGGCTCGAGGAACATGTACGGCAGGCACATCGACATCAGGCCCGACGTGTGGCGACTGCGCAGCTCGAAGCTGATCAATATGACAGTTTCCGACGCCGGGGCAATCTGCACGAACTGCGGATTGTTCTCGTAGCTCTCGATCTTGGGATGGAAGATGCCTAGGTACTCCCAGGCCTCCTTGAGGTCCAGCAGCAACCGCTCCACGATCTTGTTCATCACCGAGCGCTCGATGTCGGTGAGCTCGCGATTGTACTGCATGGCCTTGCCGGGACCTCCGAAGAGGCGGTCGATCATGAAGAACACAAGCGACGGGTTGATCTCGAAGATGGCCGATCCGGACAAGGGTTCCATCTGGAAGACGTAGATGCAGGAAGGGTTCGTGACGCTCATCACGAACTCGCTATAGGTGAGCTGGTCCACCGAGACCAATTCGACCTCCACCAATGTGCGCAGGTAAGAGGTCAGCGTGGTGGAAAGGACACGCGAAAAGCCTTCGTGCAGATTCTGAAGGACCCGCATCTGGTCCTTGGAGACGCGGTCGGGGCGACGGAAGTCATACAAGCTGACCTTGCGGTCCTCGCGCGGCTTGTCGCTGCCCTGGCCGGCGTAGGCTGTGGAGCCCAAAGCGCTGGCGGCCTGGCTCTGGGGCGTCGACGGCGCAGGCGCAGGCGCGGCCGCAGGGGCCCCGACGCTTGCTCCGACCGAGGCTAGCAGCGCATCGATCTCATCCTGGGAGAGGATATCACCCACGGCGCACCCCCTTTACTGAAGCAACCAGTCCGTGACCAGCACTTCCTTGACCTTGAGCTTCTTCTTGGGAAGCGACTTGTTGAGCTCCACCAGGACCTCCTCGCTCACCTTCTTCTGAATGGCGGGATTGGAGATCTCCTCGAACGGAATGACCGAGAGCACCTGGTTGACGATGAATTCGGCGCGCGGAAGCTCCTTCTCCATGTCGGCAGGGAACTTGGGGAACTTCTTCTTGTCGTACTCGAGGTAAAAGGTCGCCTTAAGATAGCGCTTGGCACCGGAGCCAGCGATGGTGACGGTCTTGGTGATGGGCTTCTCCCACATCTCGGGCTCGGCCTTTTCCTCGGTCTCCTCCTCGGGTTCGGCCTCCGCCGTGTCGGCGACCACCGGCGCATGCTTCTTTTCTTTGGGCGTCAGGTGCTTGACGACCATGAAGGCCATGCCGCCTTGCAGGCCCAGGATGATCACGGCGGCCACGACCAAAAGTCCCACCTTGCTCTTAGGTGCTGCGGCGGCTCCGTGCTCGCCTTCCGCGTGAGCGGACTCCTTGGGCTCTTCCTTGGCTGCAGACATTGGGATCTCCTCTTTTACCTAGAGTAGCGTATCCGGCAGATTTTGGCAAATCATCGCGCCAGACCGATCAGTTCCTGCAACAGCGAATCAGACGTCGTGATCACCTTGGAGCTGGCCTGGAAGCCGCGCTGGGTGATGATCATGCTGGTGAACTCCTTGGCCAGGTCCACGTTGGACATCTCAAGCGTACCCGACTTGATCTGGGTGGTGCTCTGCGTGCCCGGCTTGCCCAGAATGGGGTCGCCCGAGTTGCCCGTCACCGCGAACACCGATTCCGACTGTTTGCTTAGCCCACCGGGGTTGGTGAAGTCAGCCACCATGATCTGGGCCAGGCTGCGGGTGGTGCCGTTAGTGAAGTTACCGGTGACGATGCCGTCGTTGCCGATGGTGATGGCCTGCAGCACGCCCATGGTGAAGCCGTCCTGTTTGGAGGCGGCGGCGGTCGAGGGCGCCCGGTACTGGGTCAGCCCCTGGAAGTTCCCCGGGCCACCCGCGTCGAAGGATATGTTCATCAGACTGGATCCGTTCTTGGGATCCATGCGGAACTGGCCGGAGTTGTCGTCGAAGGTGAAGCTTGCCACGGTGCCGTCGGGTCCGAAGGTGACTTTTCCACGCTCACCGCCCATCAGCGATTCCTCACCGGCGCAACTAGCCGTCCACAGCCACTCGTTCTCCAGCTTGGAGGGCGTGAAGCTCACCTTGAGGGTATGCTCAAAGCCCTTGTCGTCAAACACGGTGATGGAGGTGTCCTCGACCTTGGCACTGCGGGCTTCCTGGGTCTGCGTGAAGGCTGTGTTGCTGTTGAAGTAGACCGGCTTGTTCTCGGCCGAATTGTTGGAATTGTTGGCCGTGATCGAGATGTTCGAGAGAGCAAACTCCTTGCCCGGCTGGCCCCGCAGGATGATCGCGCCGACCGGAATGTTCGGATCTCCGCCGGGCTGGTTGATCTCCACCGACAGCTTCCTCTGCGTCGTCCCGTCGTCCTCCGGCAAACGCAGCTGGTTCTGGATCGTGGCCAACAGGTCTCCCATGGTGGTGCTGTCGCCATAGGTCAAGGTAGAGGCCGCACCGCTCACGCCGCCCACCTGGGCTTGCATGGTGATGACGTCCCCCGCCTCCAAGCCCAGCGGCTTGCCGTTCATGTCCACGACATCCCGCATCAGGCTGTCGCTGCGGGCCGGCATCAGCAGGGTCGCAGTGCTTTGGGCAGCATTGAAGGCCGTCGGGAAGGCGAATGCGTTGGTCACGAAGGAATTCGATGTGGGACGGCTGCTGGAGATCTCCAGGTTGTTCACCGGACCGTTGGGAACCACCTGCAGCTTGCCGTCCACCACAGAGACAGAACCGCCTACCCCCAGTCCTGAACTCAGGAAGGACTGCACCTGCGAGGCAAGCTCCTCCATGGTCGTTGAGCCGTTCACCGTGAAGGTGCTCTTGACAGGACCGTTGCCGCCCTTGCCCGAGATCGTCAGGACATCCCCCGGCTCGATCCCTAAGGTGTTGCCCATGTTGTCGTGCATGCCGGTGAGGAGGGCATCGTTGGTGACTGCGGCGTACCAAGGCTTTCCGTAGGTGACGCTTCCCTTGGCCTGGCTGTCCATGTCCAGGTTGCGTGCGAAGTCCACCTTGGTCGTGGCATGCGCCGGAGCTTGCGAGTTCACCGGCACGATCACGTCGGAGATGTTCGTGCCGGCATTGATGGCACCCGAACCGTCGGCCATGAGTCCTTGGAGGACATAGCCGTTGGAGGGCATCACCATGCGGCCGTTGGCGTCCAACTGAAAGGCGCCGCTGCGGGTGTAGCCGTTCTTCTGGCCGTTCTTCACGGCGAAGAAGGCCGTGCCCTCCAAGGCCAAGTCGGTGGTGATCCCGGTGGTCTCTAGGTTGCCCTGGTTGAACACGTTGTCGACCGCGCTCACTCCCACGCCTAGGCCGACCTGGATGCCGTTGGAGCCTCCCGAGGCCTGCGACGAGGTGCCAGGACGTGTCGCTCCCGTCATGGTCTGCGAGAGGGCGTCCTGGAAGGTCATGCGCCCTTCCTTGAAACCGACGGTGTTCACGTTGGCCACGTTGTTGCCGATCACATCCATCTTGGACTGGTGAGCAGAGAGACCGGAAATGGCGCTGAACATGGATCGCATCATGGTGCACGCTCCTCAGTTCGAAATGGATGTGGGTGTGGTTTCGGGGGCGCCGGAGGCCACCGTCAAAAGATCTCCGAGCTTGTAGCTCGAGCCGTTCACGGCAAGCAGCGGTGCCCCATCCCGGAACTCCAGTCCCGAGACGGTCCCCTTCGAGATCAGGTTGCCAGAGGCGGCTCCGGCGACGTTCCTGACCTGAGCCGTGTAGGTCCCGGAGATCGGGGTGCCCAGGTCGTCGGTCGCCTTGAAGCTCACCTTTCCGCTACCGTCCAGGGGAATGGTCCTGACGACCTTTCCCGTGGCGTCGGACAGTTCCAGTCGGGAGCCTCCCTCGGCCTGCACATCAAAGTCGTAGGCCTTGCCGGCCAGCAGATCCAAGCGCCCTTCCTTGAGGCTCACCTGCTTGCCCAGCAACGTGGCCGCCAGCGCACCCGAAGACAGGTCGCTGGCACCCGCCACGACCGGCGCGGCGGAAGCCTCCATGCCCGAGGCAGCAGCAGCGGCACCCGTTCCAGGGGCGGAGTTCTGAACCGAGATGAGATCGCTCATCTTGTAGCTGCCGTTGCCGATATTGAGGTACGGCACGCCTTCCTGGAACTTGAGGCCCGTGACCTCACCAGACTTGTAGGCGTAACCGGAGACCGCGCCGTCTGCAGCCACCACCTGGGCGGTGAAGCTGCCGCTGATGGGCTTGCCTTGGTCATCCATGGCATCCAACTGCAACGTGCCGGTCCCGTCGTTCCCCAGGATTGCGGTACCGTCGGAGTTCTTTCCGGAAAGCGGGACCGTGCGCACCACCTTGCCCGCAGAATCCTTCAGGACCAGCGACGAGGTGCTGGTGCCTTGCAGGGTCACGGGGACGGCCTTGCCGGCGGTCAGCCCAATGCTCTCCTGCTTGATGCTGACCTTCTTGCCCAGCAGTCCGGAAGCCGCAGCCCCCGACATCGAGTTGGCGGCCCCGGTCTGGGTCCCAGTCAAGGTCGACATGCTCGTGTTCATGTTGTCGATGCTCTTCTGGATGTTCTGCATCGACTCCAGCGAAGAAAACTGCGCCATCTGCGCGGCCATCTGCTGGTTGTCTGAAGGCGCCGAAGGATCTTGGTACTGCAACTGGGTGACCAGCAAGGAAAGAAAGTCGTCCTTTCCCAGTGCGCCTTGGGACTTTTCTGCGGCCCTGGAGGCAAGCTTGCCGTCGGCGGTGACCGAACTCTTCTTGCTGCCGTCCTTGACGGAGGCGAAGTAGTCCTTGATGTTCAAGGGATTTGCGGCGGTGGCTGTCGTGCTCGTGGACATCTTTGCCTCCTCAGGTCAATACGTCGATGCTGTTGAGGCCGTTGCGACGTCCGGTGTCGGCTCCCGCCAACACCGTCGCCGTGGATTCGAAAACGCCAGTCTCCCAGCCGCCGTGCGAGCCGGGTCGCCCGCGGCCCCGTCTGGCCTGTTCCTGGTGCTGTTGCTGCTGCGACTGCCCGTCCCCGACCGTGACCGACAGCTGACCCAGTTCCAAGCCCTGCCGGGACAGGCTTTCGCGCAGCACGGAGATGTGCTCCTGCAAGGCCTGCTTCACGCCCTCGCTCTGTACCTGGATCTTGGCATCCACTCGTTCGCCGTCGTGGACCCGCACCTGGACAGAGACCTCTCCCAGTTCGCGCGGCCAGAGCTTGAGGCTCATTTCGCGGGCATCCATGCCCGGGCGCAGTTGGATCTCATCGTAGACCTGATGGGCCAGCACGGCGCTGGCCGCACCGGTGGGTCGGTAAGAAAGCTTGATCTCCGCCGGGGCAGATGTTTCGGGACGGATCGCCGGGCTGTTCATCCCGTCCATACGAAAGAGCGGATTGGGATCGGCCTTGACGGCAGCGCCGTTGGGCTTGACGGCCGTGAGCAGCTCCTGGCTCATCTGCGAGACGGAGCTCTGGGTGCCCGCGACCGGGGCCATGGTGATTTCCTTGTAGGTCTCGGTGATGGTGACCTGGACCGGGTTGGCCAGATCCGCCAGACGTCCGGCCAAGCGCTGCAACTCCTGGTTGGGGGCCTTGGCCACCGGGGCATTCGGCAGCGATGCAGACATCTCGAAGGCGGCAACTGTCGCTGGCACGATCACAGTCGACTGATCCTGATCTTCCAGTCCTGCCGGCAGCAGTTCCTGAACCGTTTGAGCCACCTCGGGCAGGGACTGTCCTTCGCTCAAACCCTTCACGCCAACGCGCAAGGCCACTTCCAGCTCGCGGGTCTCCTGCGGGGGCAATTGGGCCACCGCTTGCGGAGCCACCTGGATGCCCAACAAGGCAAGGCTCTCGACCACCTTCTCCGTCCAGTCTTCCGGCGCATCGTCCGCCCCGTCGTCTTGGACGTCCTCGATCTCCTGCGGTCGTCCCGTTCCCCCCGTTCCTGCCTTTGGCGTCCTGTCCGCAACGACAACCTCGTCGTCGACCTGCGTCGCAGGGGCCGAATCGCGATCCTGCCGAACCATCGGCTTGGCGGCTCCCGGCTTGGCTTGTGCAGTGCGATTCGTCGCAACCGCTGCCGCTTGCGCTGTGGAGGTCGACCGGATTCCACGCTCGATGCGCTGCGGCGCCTGCTCCGCTTTCGCATCCAGGACCGGATGCTTGAGCTCATCGGCCGAATGTGCAGAGGTCGTGGCGGCACTCCGAGCAGCAGCTCCCAAGGAATCCAGGAAGCTCTTGAAACCGTTGTCCGTCGCCGGGCGAGCCGGGGAGAGTTCGCCGGGCTGGCTCGTCAAGGCAGTCGATGCGTGGATTTCGATCATTTTGCCTTCTCCTGCGTATGAGGGGGGGAAGCCGGCTTGGTCGGCTTGACATCCTTCTTTTCTTCCTTGGCGGGTTCGGCAGGTTTGGCGTTCCTGACCGTTCCCAGATACTTTGCCAGTTGTGCGGCCCGCGCATCGCTGACCTTCCCGATGGAGGCCAGGATCTTGGCCCGCGGCTTGTCTTCGGTGATGGTGCGCAGGATTCCCGTCACCATCATGTCGTCCATGCCGACCAGGATCTTGGCGGCATCATCGGCCTTCATGTTGGAAAAGGTGCTGGCCAGGGCCTTGAGCCGGATGGCTTCCAGGCTGTCGGTGCGTCCCAGCATCTTCTCCAGCCGATCCCGTTCGTGTGTGATGGAATCCCGAGCCCTGGTGACATCTTCGCGCAGAGCCTCCAGCCGCTTCTGCTCCTCCAAAGTCTGTGCTTCGCGGCGGTCGATTTCGGCTTCGCGCTCGTCCGATGCGTTTGCGCCATGCCCCGTCGAAGCGGAATCCCGTTTGGCCGGCCCTTCGGCATGCTCGGCAAGACGAGCCTTGGCTTCGGGCGACAACGGATCATCCCCGAAGCTCATGTGGATCTTTCCCATTCCCACAAGGATCCCCAGAAGCACCAGGGGGAAGCTCAGGAGGGACAAGATCCCCAGTGCTATGATGTCTTTGAGTTTCATGACATACTCCTTATATGCAAGGGCCGGGCCAATCCAGCGGGAACAGACGATCTAACAGCAACAGGCAGGCATTGCCCATCCTGACGTCCATCAATCTAGACCTCTCCGGCAAGAGTTGCCGACCCGAGGATGGAATGGCCTTCTGCACCGCGTACTCAGACAAGGAAGACCTGTTGGAGCAGACATGAAAAAAGCCAGCCTCCTTCTGGAACTCTGGCTTTGCATCCGACCTGCGCAGTCCTATCGCGGGATCTCTACGATTGATTCAATCCGCAACCAGCTTCAAAAGGAACTGGCCGATCTGGATCTCGTCCGAATCCTCCAAGAGACAGGCACCGACCCGGTGCCCGTTCACATAGGTGCCGTTCAAGCTCCCCAGGTCTTCCAGCACGTGCAGAGAACCCGACGGATCCGTATCGATGCGGAAGTGCTGGCGGGAAACACCTGGATTTTCCAGCACGACGGCGTTGGTTCGCAAGCGCCCGATGGTGATCGACCCCTCGACA
>Ga0302273_1000416_pt1 | contig 19049 bp, 3 predicted proteins | sample III_Bog_N1_3_FD_198774 | JGI IMG/M metagenome (GOLD analysis project Ga0302273, IMG submission 198774) | Peat permafrost microbial communities from Stordalen Mire near Abisko, Sweden - III_Bog_N1_3 | ecosystem: Environmental > Terrestrial > Soil > Wetlands > Peat | place: Sweden: Abisko... | reverse complement strand
ACAAGCTTATCAGATTCTGATATTTTATTAATCTTTAAGACAACGTATGGTATGGGCAAAAGCTTTAACCTGCTCAGGTTGTCGTTATAAATATACGTTTTAGTGACATTGGCCCAACAACCGGCATGTTATCAGTTATATGTAAATCCACCCGAAAGAGTACCGCTTTGGCCATCATAATTGGTCACTGTCACATCCTTTGCGCCTACCGTATTTGCTGGCGTATCAGCAGTAATGGTGGTAGAATTGATATAATTGACATTAGATGCGGCGATTCCTCCAATGGTAACCGTCGGTTGCGAATATTTAAGCAAAGGCGGAGTAAAGGCACTTGTCCAACGTGCAATTCCCTTGGAAACACGTAGTTCGTCGATGTACGCATTGCTACTTGGCTGCGAACCGCCACTTCCTCCTATTAACAAATTATTAGCCGACGAACTCCACACCGCAGTATTACTACTTGCTTTTTCTGTGCCATTCACGTATATCTTTGTGGTCAACCCCTGTTTAACAACTGCAACATGTTGCCAAAGACCAGTAACAATACTTCCCGCCGGAGCAGATATTTCGTTTATCCCATTTTGTCCAACGGCAATTCTTCCGTCAATATATGTATAAATAAACGTTCCGCCTCCTGAGTTATTCCAAGTTTGCCCGACAAGCAATGCTCCATTGTAAGCCAATACAGTTGGGTTCACCCAAAAATCGACAGTACCATCAACCGCAGTTGAAAAATCCCAATCGGATGAATTTTGAATGCTGAGATAATCCCCACTTCCATCAAAATAGGCACTTTTGCCTCCAAATTTGGATTGTGCGGCAGACTGCGTGGCATCCCCATTTGCAGTAATAGTTTTGACACTCAATGAGGCGTCGGTAAATGAAGAGCTACTGCCGTCGGCATGAAGCAATAGTTTGGTGTATGCATCGTTGTCGACCACAAAGTTCGTACCGGTAATCGTAACGTTCGTTCCACCGGCAGTCGATCCTGATGATGGACTGATAGCGGTAACAGCAGGCGCATTGTAGGTAAATCCGCCTGGGAGTGTTCCACTTTGTCCATCATAATTGATCACGGTCACATCCGTTGTACCGGCCGCATTGACAGGAGTGGTAGCAGTAATGGTGGTAGAATTGATATAATTGACATTAGATGCGGCGATTCCTCCAATGGTAACCGTCGGCTGCGAATATTTAAGCGTAGGCAGCGTAAAGCTGCTTGTCCAGCGTGCAATACCCTTCGAAACACGTAGTTCGTCGATGTACGTTTTGCTACTTGGTTGCGAACCTCCACTACCTCCGACTAACAAATTATTAGCAGACGAACTCCACACCGAAGTATTACTACTTGCTTTTTCGGTACCATTCACATATATCTTTGTGGTCAACCCCTGTTTAACAACTGCAACATGCTGCCAAAGACCAGTAACAATACTTCCCGCCGGAGCAGATATTTCGTTTATCCCATTTTGTCCAACTGCAATTCTTCCGTCAATATATGTATAAATAAAGGTTCCGCCATCTGAGTTATTCCAAGTTTGCCCGACAAGCAATGCTCCATTGTAAGCCAATGCAGTTGGGTTCACCCAAAAATCGACAGTACCATCAACCGCAGTTGAAAAATCCCAATCGGATGAATTTGGAATACTGAGATAATCCCCACTTCCATCAAAATATGCACTTTTGCCTCCAAATTTTGATTGTTCAGCCGACTGTGTGGCATCACCATTTGCAGTAATAGTTTTGACACTCAATGATGCGTCGGTAAATGAAGAGCTACTACCGTCGGCATGAATCAAAAGTTTGGTGTATGTATCGTTGTCGACTACAAAGTTCGTACCGGTAAGCGTTATGTTCGTTCCACCTACAGTCGACCCGCTCGTTGGAGTAATTGCAGAAACGGTCAGTCCATTATATGTAAATCCACCCGAAAGGGTACCGCTTTGTCCATCATAATTGGTCACAGTCACATCTTCGACACCTGGCGTATTTGCCGGCGTATCTGCAGTAATGGTGTTGGAATTAATAAAATTGACATTGGTCGCAGTATTTCCTCCAATTGTTATCACCGGATTTGGTGCATATGCATTGGTTGGAGGAGTAAAATTGCTTGTCCAGCGCTTAACGTTCTTTGAAAACCTAAATTCGTCGATATAACCTTTGAAGTAACCGCCATACCCATATCCACCGACATTGCTATCATACCCGGTACCGATAACATTATTTGTACCCCCTGTGGAAATGGCACCTGAAGTTGCACCTGAAGTTCCTGCTAATGTTCCGTTGATATATATCTTGAAATATTGTCCGTCCCGGGCAAGAGCAATATGACTCCATGCATTAATCGGAACCGTTGTAATTCCACTGGTTACTAACTGACCACCCAATTGCCAGGCAGTAAAAGTAATTTGCCCACTGTTAATACCAATAGTGTAAGCAGCATTAGTACCGGAATTTCCAAATTGCGCTATTTTTTGAGTTGCAGCATTCGGATATATCCAGGCATCAATCGAAAAATCTGAAGTTCCAGGATCAAAATCGGCAGAAGTTGGCAAAGCAATATAATCTCCACTGCCATTGAAGTATACGCTCGATCCACCGAACATCGACAGCGTCATTGATTGGATTGCATTGCCACCAGCAGTAATTGCTTTAGCACCCGGGGAAGAATCAGTAAATGTCGAACCAGTGCCATCAGCATGTAATAACAGTTTAGTGTTCGAATCGTTGCCACCAACAAAATTCGTTCCGGTAATCGTTACGTTTGTACCACCTGTAGCTAGTCCGTTCGTTGGAGAAATAGCAGATACAGCTGGCGCGTTATATGTGAAACCACCCGAAAGTGTCGCACTCTGTCCGTCATAATTGGTCACGGTTACATCCGTAACACCGGCCGTGTTTGCTGCCGTATTTGCGGTAATAGTTGTGGAGTTGACAAAATTGATATTGGTTGCAGCAGAACCTCCGAATCTAATTGTCGGATTTTGCACGTATTCATTGTTCGGAAGTGAGAAATTACTCTTCCAGCGTTCAACGCCTTTTGAAAATCTAAATTCATCAATATATCCTTTGAAATATCCACCATAGCCATAACCACCAACATTGCTATCATATCCGGTTCCGATGACATTATATATACCCCCTGTTGAAATTGCGCCTGAGTATACACTCGACGTTCCCGCCAACGTTCCATTAACATATAACTTAAAGTATTGTCCGTCACGTGCTAGCGCTACATGGCTCCAAGCGTTGACCGAAACAGTTGTGCTACCACTGGAGACTAACTGACCTCCTAATTGCCATGCCGTAAATGTGATCTGCCCATTGCTAATCCCAAGCGTGTAGGCGGCATTGGTACCGGAATTTCCAAATTGTGCTATTTTTTGGGTTGCAACATTCGGATATATCCAGGCATCCATCGAAAAGTCCGATATTCCCGGATCAAAATCACTTGAAGTTGGCATAGTGAGATAATTTCCACTTCCATCGAAGTACGCGCTGGATCCGCCAAACACTGATTGAACATTTGATTGGGTTGAAGTGCCACCGGCAGTAATTGTTTTAGCACTGGGGGAAGAATCGGTAAATGTAGATCCACTACCGTTCCCATGAAGTAAGAATTTGGTGTACGAATCGTTACCGCCCAAAAAGCTCGTACCGGTTATTGTGATGTTTGTTCCACCAACGGTTAGCCCCATTGACGGGGTAATATTAACAACAGTCATTGGAATGGTAGTCGAAAAACTGATAACATCAGGACTATATGACGTTCCCAGCGTATTGGTAGCAAAAGCAAGTACGTAGTAGGTGGTACCGGAAGCTAACCCGCTCATGGTAGCAGAGAAAGTACCTGTTACGGTAGAGCCGTCAACAATCTTAGTATCAGCCACGGTTGGAGTACCGGTAGTATTCCAGCATACACCGCGGGCAGTTAGTGTTGCCCTGCCATTCGAGGGAACACTCGCTGTTATAACTGCTGAATTCACAGTGATGGTTGCAGCTGGCACCACAATATCACTAACAACAGGTTTAGTAATAATAACAGTATCGCAGATACAACGTACCGAGCTGCCAAATGCTTTATTCTGGTAGGTAGCATCCGCATAACCAGGATAGAAATGCATAAAATAAGCGTAACTGGTATTTGAGAATTGGTTACTGGACCAGTAATATCCATTTGCACCACGCACATTCAGGGCACCACCGGTATCCAGATAACCTGCCGCGTGCAATTTTAATTCCGAAGCAAATACATCTGCCGGAGTCGACCAGTTGCGTGGGTTTCCATCAGCATTAAACCATTCGTTATTCGTAGGAAGGCGCCAACCTGCTCCCAACATCAGTGTACAAGGATCGTTGGCAGGTAACCAATCACTGTTTTGTGAAATACCACCCGTCCAAGCAGTTGAAGGCATCCTGACCGATGTATACTGATATCCTTGCGCGTTGTTAAACTGCCAATACCAACCGGCAGAAGGCTCCGTAGCATCACTCACTGAGGCGGCCTGTTGGTCAGCGCCCAGGTTCTGAGTCAGCCAACACTTGGCAGCTCCGGAAATCGTAGAACTTATGGAATGATAGGTAACTATTTTACTAACAGGGGCACCATTGATTCCGGCTGTATGAATAATTGTAATTGGATTGCACATCTTAAAACTACTGACTACCGGACTATATGCTGTTCCTTTCGCATTGGTGGCATATCCCCGGACATAATAGGTAGGACCTTCTATCAGGCCTGGTATAATTTCAGTAAAACTACCTATACTTACACCGGTAGAAACAGTTTGATCTGTAATTACAGGATTACCTATGGTATTCCAACACAAACCACGAGAGGTGATAGGGAAACCACCATCGGAAATAATTACCCCCGAGCCTGTTGCAGTAGTTGCTGTCATGATAGATGTTGGAATAACCACATCACTGACAGAGAGTACAACTGTATCACAAAGACAACGTACCGAGCTGCCAAATGCTTTATTCTGGTAGGTAGCATCCGCATAACCAGGATAGAAATGCATAAAATAGGCATAACTGGTATTTGAAAATTGGTTACTGGACCAGTAATATCCATTTGCACCACGCACATTAAGGGCACCGCCTGTATCCAGATAACCTGCTGCGTGCAATTTTAATTCTGAGGCAAATACATCAGCCGGTGTCTGCCAGTTACGTGGTGATGCATCTGCATTGAACCATTCGTTATACGTTGGAAGGCGCCAACCGGTTCCCAACAAGAGACGACAAGGATCGTTGGCAGGCAACCAGTCACTGTTTTGAGAAATACCACCAGTCCATGCAGTTGCCGGTGTCCTGACCGTAGTAAACTGATAACCTTGCGGGTTATTAAACTGCCAGTACCAACCTGCAGATGGTTCTGTTGCATCGGTCACAGAAGAAGCCTGATGGTCAGCACCCAGGTTTTGTGTCAACCAACACTTTGCGGCTCCTGAAAGGATAGAACTAACAGAACCATAGGTTATTGTTTTCGTTACAGGAGCACCATTCACACCAGCCGTATGAGTCAATGTGAAGGTGGTGGGACAAATTTTAAAACTGGTTACATCCGGGCTATATCCGGTCCCCTTGGTATTCGTGGCATACCCCCGCACATAGTAGGTCGGTCCCTGTACCAACCCGGTTAATATTTCGGAGAAACTGCCTATCCCGCTACCGTTGGTAACTTTATTATCTCCAATGCCAGGATTGCCGGTGGTATTCCAGCATAAGCCACGGGCTGAAAGGGTTGCCCCGCCATTCGAAATAACACTGGCTGATCCAACAGCTGTATTCACTGTCATGCTTGCAGTTGGTGCGTTAACGTCACTGACAGTTGGAACAGCAATAACAATCGTATCCCGCAAACAACGAACCGGGAAAGGGTATGTTTTATACATAGTATTAACAACACTATTGCTGCTATTAATGAAAATATCATTCCCGTTGCCAGCTGTCGATTGCGTACTGCTCCAATAATAACCGGCAGAACCACGAGGATTTAACGTCCCGTTATTGTAGTCTAGAGAACTTGCCAGATGCAGTTTTAAAACCGAAGCATAAGCATCAGATGAAGTATTCCAATACTGAGGGGATCCTACCACATTTGTCCATTCACTGAATGTAGGAAGACGCCAGCCCAAACCCAGTAAATTGACACATGGATCATTTACAGGTAACCAGTCACTATTTTCAGATATAGTTGCTATCCAGGTGCTTGCCGGTGTTCGGGTAGTTCCATCATTTTTATAACCCTGCAACTTGTTGAACTGCCAATACCAACCGGCAGATGGTTCTGTGGCATCGGATACGGAAGTGGCCTGTTGGTCGGAACCCAGATTTTGGGTTATCCAACACCTTGGAGCTCCGGAGATAGTGCTGCTCACCGTACCATAGGTCACCGTTTTAGTTACCGGTGCACCGTTAACTCCTGCGACATGGATAGCGGTAAATGGATTACAAATTTTAAATCCGTTTACATGCGGACTATAAGCAGTTCCTTTGCTGTTTGTGGCAAATGCCCGCACGTAATAGGTAGGGCCTTCCATCAAACCGGTCATCATTTCAGAAACACTTCCTAATCCGCTTCCGGTAGCTAAAACATGATCCGAAATTGTCGGGTTGCCAGTTGTATTCCAGCAGACACCGCGCGAAATGAGTGTTGACCCACCATCCGCGATAACCTGTGCCGTAACGGAAGCCGTGCTCGCTGTCATGGTAGCGTTAGGAATGATTACGTCACTTACGGATAGTAGCACAGTATCACAGATACAACGGATTGCCATCCCATATGCTTTATAATTATTATTAACAGCTACGCTGCTGCTACCGTTAATCATAAGATTATTTCCGCTTCCGTTGGATGCTTGCGTGCTACTCCAATAATAGCCAATCGAGCCCCGGATATACAATGCCCCATTCCCATTGTCGAGATCCCCTGCCTGGTGCAATTTCAGGATCGAAGCAAAGGCATCTGCATACGTTGTCCAGGTTTGAGGTGAACTTATGACATTCGTCCATTCTACAGATGTGGGAATGCGCCATCCGGTGCCCAGTTGAAGGGTACATGGATCATTGGCTGGCAACCAGTTACTATTCTCGGATATGTTGCCATTCCACGAACTGGCGGGTGTACGGGTTGTTCCGTCATGTTTAAAACCCTGTGTGTGGTTAAACTGCCAGTACCAGCCGGCTGAAGCTTCTGAAGCATCCGTAGCCGAAACAGCCTGTTGGTCGGCACCAAGATTCTGAGTTAACCAACACTTAGTAGCTCCAGAAATATTAGTACTTATAGAATGATACGTGACCGTCTTACTTACCGGCGACCCGTTGAGTCCTTGTACATGTTGAACTGTGAATGCTGCCGGACATATTTTAAAACTGGTAATCGGACTAAAGACAGTACCCACACTATTAGTGGCATAGGCACGCACATAATAAGTTCCTTCGGTTAATCCACTCAGGGTGCTGGTGAAACTTCCCGTACCTGTGCCATTGGGTACAGGATTATCGGTTATGACTGGATTACCTGTGGTATTCCAACAAATGCCCCGGGCAGTAACTGCTGAACCTCCATCAAGTATTACAGCAGTTGAAGCATCAACTGAAGTTGAGGTGCTATTTGAAAAAGACACCATACTTACAGTAGGTTTTGAAAGATAAATGCTATCGCGTAAACAACGGATTGAAAGTCCAGCGGTAGATTTTACGAAATTTTGCATGAAACATAAAGTTGTATTGAATCCTATGTTTCCTCCATTAGCATCACTGATCTGCGTACTTGCCCAGTATTCACCGGAGTTTCCTCTTGAATTCATTGCCCCGCTGGTAAGGAATCCACCACCATGTAGTTTTAATATGGAACTATAGGCATTGGCTGAATTAGTCCAGTTTTGTGGAGCACCCATGACATTGGTCCATTCAACATAAGTCGGAATTCTCCAACCATTTCCCAGCAAAAGATTACAAGGGTCGTTGGCTGAAACCCAATCACTTTTCTCATTGATGGCAGCTCCCCATGTTGCAGGATAAAGTGTAGTAGTAAATTGATATCCCTGGGAGCGGTTAAACTGCCAGTACCAGCCGGCGGATAGTTCGGTGGCATCAGTTGCTGATGTAGCTTGTTGATCAGCTCCCAGGTTCTTGGTGATCCAACAGGCGGCCTTCCCTGTGAGTGAACTACTGACAGATCCATACGTTACAGTTTTAGTCACAGGAGCACCATTCAGCCCGGCAACATGCATTACCGTGAAAGTAGATGGACATATCCGATAGGAACTCACCACCGGACTGTATGCAGTACCGGCTGAATTCATAGCATAGGCACGTACATAATACGTTTTTTCGGTTAATCCACTTAATGTACTGGTAAAGCTTCCTGTACCGACTCCATTAGGAACAGGATTATCCGTCATGACAGGATTGCCGGTAGTATTCCAACATATGCCCCTGGCAGTTACTGCTGCACCCCCATCAGGGGTAACGGCTGCTGAAGCATCAAATGTAGTTGATGTGATATTTGAAATAGACACATTACTAACCGATGGTTTTGAAATTACAAGTGAATCCCGCAAACAACGTAAAGAAAGTCCAGCGGTAGATTTTACGAAATTCTGCATAAAACACAGAGTCGTATTAAACCCTATATTTCCACCATTTGCAGCACTTATTTGTGTAGCTGCCCAATATTCACCTGAGTTTCCTCTTGAATTAATTGCCCCGCTGGTAAGGAATCCACCTCCATGTAGTTTTAATACGGAACTATAGGCATTGGCTGAATTAGTCCAGTTTTGTGGAGTACCCATGACATTGGTCCATTCAACATAAGTCGGAATTCTCCAACCATTTCCCAACAAAAGATTACACGGGTCGTTGGCAGGCATCCAATCACTTGTTTCATTGATGGTCGCAATCCAGGTAGCCGGATAAAGGACTGTCGAATATTGATACCCTTGCGAGCGGTTAAACTGCCAGTACCATCCGGCTGATGGTTCGGTGGCATCCGTTGCAGAAGCAGCCTGTTGGTCTGCACCAAGGTTTTGAGTTATCCAGCAACGAGCGGCACCCGAATAAGTACTGTTCACGGAATGATAAACGACGGTTTTAGACACCGGAGCACCATTCATCCCTTCAACATGCTGAACCGAAAATACTGGAGCACACACTTTAAATGTAGTTACAGTAGAACTATAAGCGGTTCCGGCACTATTGACCGCATATGCCCGGATATAATAGGTTATTCCTTCTGCTAATCCCGTAATGCTATCTGTGAAAACACCGGTACTATTACCTTCAGCAGCTACATGATCAGATAATCCTGGATTACCGGTAGTGTTCCAGCAAAATCCTCTGTTTGTAACAGATGAACCTCCATCCGGGGTTACGGCTGCAGTTGCAAGAATTGTCGTTCTTGATTTACCAGCAATAGTCACTACACTTGCAGATGGTTTGGTTATAGCAATTGAATCCCGCAGGCAACGTAAAGAAAGTCCACCTGTAGATTTCACAAAACTTTGCATGAAACATAAAACCGGATTGAATCCTAAATTTCCTCCATTTGCATCACTGATCTGTGTACTTGCCCAGAATTCACCGGAGTTTCCTCTAGCATTCATTGCCCCGCTGGTAAGGAATCCACCTCCATGTAATTTTAATACGGAACTATAGGCATTGGCAGAATTAGTCCAGTTTTGTGGAGCACCCATGACATTGGTCCATTCCACATAAGTTGGAATTCTCCAACCATTACCCAACAAAAGATTACACGGATCGTTTGCAGGTATCCAATCGCTTTTTTCATTGATGGCAGCACCCCATGTTGCAGGATAAAGTGCAGCAGTAAATTGATACCCCTGCGAACGATTAAACTGCCAGTACCAGCCAGCGGAGGCTTCGGTAGCATCAGCTGCTGAAGTAGCTTGTTGGTCAGCTCCCAGATTCTGCGTGATCCAACACGCTGCCTTACCTGAAAGTGAACTGCTGACAGATCCATATGTAACGGTCTTAGTCACAGGCGCACCATTTAGTCCTGCAACATGCAATACCGTGAAGGAAGAATGGCAAATTTTAAATGTGCTCACCACCGGGCTGTATCCGGTTCCTGCTGAATTCGTTGCATAGGCACGCACATAATAGGTAGGTCCTTCCACCAGGCTGGTCAGGGAATCCTTAAAGCTGCCTATACCTGTTCCTTTTTGGATAATATTATCGGCAATAGTAGGTGCACCCGTGGTATTCCAGCAAAGGCCACATGCAGTTACCGGTGCCCCGCCATCCGTAACTACGGAAGCGGAATCGGTCGAAGCGCTTTGTGTAATATGGGATATAACCACATTGCTTACGGTGGCTCGGACTGCATGTGTAATCAGGCTGTCCAGATTCCCGTACCCTGTCCCTTTGGTGTTGATGGCATACGCACGGACGTAGTATTTTGTACCCGGGAAGAGACCTGCAATGGTGTTGGTATAAATGCTGTCCCCACCCGTGGCATTATTTATCTTTGTAAGAAGGGCTATCGTAGGATTTGGCAGCGTACTCCAGCAGATACCTCTTGTTGTTACCGGCATACCACCATTATCGAAGATATCTCCCCCACCCGTTGCTTTAATGGTGTCTATGTTGTACGGATGGATCGTGGTAAGTGAGGGCAACATGACCTGCAACGTGATAAATGTTGCTTCGCTCCCGTATCCAGTTCCCACGCCATTGGTAGCATAGGAACGTACGTAATAAATGGTATTAGGCTGTAGTTGAGACATTTTAACTACAAAAATTCCGATCGTACGGGTAGTATCATCCACCGTCTTGGTAGAAAGCGCAATAGTCGGGTTGCTGTAGATGCTCCATACGATACCTCGTGTGAGGATTGGGCTGCGTCCATCATCGGTTATCTTGCCGCCGGCAGTGGCAGTGGTAGCGATGATGTCCGTGGCCGGATACGTAGCAGTCAGGGTCGGTATGCCATTGGTAAGCAGAGTCTTTTCCGAGCCATATCCCGTCCCGATACTGTTGACCGCGTAAGAGCGCACGTAGTATAAGGTATTGGGTTGCAAACCTGTAAGCCCTTGAGAGAATGCACCCATTCCGGAACCGTTAGTTGTTTTGAAGTCATCCACAGTAGGGTTGCTATGGGCAGCCCAGCAAATGCCCTTGAGCGTGACATCCGATCCGCCGTCCATGGTGATAATTCCTCCGCTGGTGGCCGAATACCCTGTTACGGCTGTGGGATCTACCGTATTCAACATGGGTGCCGTTGGGAAAATGGAAACGGGTACCTGGTTACCGTAAGCGGTTCCGGCACTGTTGGTGGCATACGCCCGGATATAATACGAGGTACTCAATTGCAGGCCTGTGGCGGTACTGGTAAAGTTGGCCGATCCGGTACCGTCCATCGTGCGGTTTACTACCACCGTATCGGGATTGAAATTCGCGTTGATACTCCAGATTATCCCTTTGGCGGTGATCGCTCCATTGCCGTTGGTGGATATCTTTCCGCCGGTATATACCGACGATCGGGTGATTGGGGTGCCCAGGTTGGTGGTCAAAACAGGAAGGGCTACGGGCGTTGTAAAGCTTACCTCATTGCCGTATGCGATGCCCTGAGCGGTCGTGGCGTAAGCACGAACGTAGTAGATGGTGGCGGGTATGAGGTTTGCCATCTCGTTGTAGAACTTACCGGTACTTGCAGGACCTGAGGAAAGGAAGGTTTTGGTGGATAAGGCTACAGTCGGGTCGTGAGCCGGACTCCAAATTATTCCTTCGTTGGTAATGGGGGCTGCCGTGTTTGAGTCGCCGATGACATTTCCTCCTCCAGTGCCCGTGTAGCCATCCGAGCCTGCAGATGCAGTCAGGGTTTGTATACTTAGCGTGATGAAACTGATTTCATTTCCATAGGCGATGCCGATACTATTGGCTACATAAGCCCTTGCATAATAGGTAGTGTTCACCTTCAGACTGGTTATCCCGGAAGTAAACTTCTTGTCGTCCAGCCCGGTAGTAGCTGTCTTGTTCACTACCACCGTATCGGGACGGAAGCCGTGTGTGGTGCTCCATATCATACCACGCGTGGTGATGGGTTCCCCACCGTTGTCGGAGATAATGCCGCCCGAGGCAATGCTTGTCCAACTGATACTGGTTGCCTCTGTGGTAGTGAGTGTCGCAACTTGCGCCGGATTAGTATTGAAACTAAGCATATTGCCGTAAGTCGTACCCGCGATATTGGTAGCATATCCCATCACATAGTAGGTAGTAGCACCCTTCAGGTTTTTCAATGCCATCTCGAAGATGGAGTCAGAGGTGGTTGCAGACATCTTGTTGACCTGAACCGTATCTGGGTTGAAGCCTATCATGGTGCTCCATACCACTCCTCTGGCAGAAAGGAGTACACCGCCCCTGTTGGTGATTATAGCACCCACATTTCCTTTGGTAGGCCCTTCGGGGTAGGCATAGTTAGTTATTACCGTTGCCAGGTTTGGCGTGCTAAAGCTGGCCAGTTCTCCGTAAGTGACCCCGACACTGTTTTCCACATAGGCCCTCACGTAGTACTTGGTACCTGTTTGCAAACCTGTCATCAAACTAGTGAAAGAACCCACGTAATAACCGGTAGTGGCCGTCCTGTTAACTACAACTGTATCGGGAATAAAGGTTGGGGTGTTACTCCAGACCAAACCGCGCGTGGTTACCAATGCACCACCGTTGGTTGTGATATTACCACCACCGGATGCGATAGTCGAAGAGGTGGGATGCGATGGCAGAGTAGTAATGGTTGCCAGTTCCGGAGGCAATGTGGTAAAGGTTTCCACCTGTCCGTAAGCTACCCCGACGCTGTTTTTGGCATACGCACGGACGTAATAGGTGGTATTCCCGAACATATTGGTAAGGGAACGGATAAAGCTCACTGTACCCACTCCGTTGACAAGAACGCTGTCGCTGATGGTGGGTGGCGAAACTACACTCCAGCAAAGGCCATTTTCAGTAACTTCGGTACCTCCATCGGAAGTGATGTTCCCCCCTGTTTGTACAGACATACTGGTAACACTCGAAAGATCGGGCACTACGGTTGTCACCGTCGGATAATAGTAGGTAGTAATGCTTACTACATTGTCCGAATATCCTGTTCCTGTGGAATTGGTGGCGTAAGCGCGTATGTAATAGGTCATACCCGGTTGCAGGCGGTTCGCTATGGCGGTAAAATTACCCGAACCGGCTATTGTGCTGCGGTTAATAACCACGGTATCGGGTACAAAGGAGGAACTGGTGCTCCATACCAGGCCTTCGGTGGTGATAAGTCCACCGCCATTGCTGATAATTTTCCCTCCACCGTTCACGTGCAAACCATCGCCCCCGTTGGTGGCAGGAATGGCTGTCAGTGTCGGAATAACCGGAGGCTCCGTAGTAAAGCTTTGCACCTGTCCGTAGGCGGTGCCGGCTTCGTTGGTGGCATAAGCCCGCACATAATACGTTACGCTGCCCATTAGTTCGGTCATGCTGTGGATAAAGCTGCCTATACCGATATTCCCGGTAGTGTGGGAGTCATCGATGGTTGGGACCCCGGTAGTGTTCCAACAGATACCGCTGGTAGTTACGGGTGTTCCACCGTCGCTGCTGATCTGACCTCCACTGGTAGCCGTAACATTGGTGATCTCGCTTACCGGCGAGGTGACAATGGTAGCCAGGGTGAAGGTCGAGAAGCTGATTACATCCCCGTAGGCCATGCCTACTTTGTTGACGGCATAGGCCCTCATATAATATCTGGTGACGGGAGTCAGGCCGGTCATGGTGGCCGAGAAATTGCCTACTCCGCTACCAGCTTTCACGTAATTATCGGCTACAGTCGGATCACCTGTCAGGTTCCAGCAAACGCCGGTTTCGCTCACCGTGGCACCGCCTGCATCGATTACATTGCCTCGTCCTACTGCTTTCACGCTTCCTATGTTGATCGCGTCTGTGGTGTTCACCACAGGCAATACGGGTGGAGCGGTAACCAGGCTGTCGAGATTACCGTATCCCTCCCCAGCAGTATTAAGAGCATACGCTCTCACGTAATATTTGGTACTGCCCAACAGGTTGGTCATGTTGGTAACAAATGTGCCTGTCCCTGAACCTGTAGCAGTGTGATTCCCGCTTAAGGTAGGATTGGGTGAAATGCTCCAGCAAACGCCGCGTTCGGTAACAGCAGTATTCCCGTTGAACGAAATAGTACCTCCTGATACGGCGGACGATGATGCCATAGCACTTGGATGTGCGGTAGTAAGAGTAGCCAGCAAGGAGGGCAAAGTGCTCACACTATCAGCGCCAGAATACTTCAATCCATTGGAGGTATAGGCATAAACCCTATAGTAATATTTCGTGTCGGTGGGCAGGTTGAATATATTCCTGCCAATTCCTCCTGCCCAGAAACCGTCGTACGAAGAAGCGTCGCTGACCGTTGGGTTAACATTGGTGGTGCTCCATACGAAACCTTTAGTACCAATATCCTTATAGCCAGAACTATTGACCGTACCACTCATGGTGAAGGAAGTGATAGTTATGCTGCTGGCACCGTAGGCGATGAGTTGGCTCGACTGCATCATCATACTATCCAGGTTACCGTAAGCCACACCTGCACTGTTCACGGCATAAGCCCTCACGTAGAATTTAGTATTTTCTCTCAATCCTCCCACTATCATATTGCCGTTTTTAAACGGTTGGATAACAAAGGTACCAATACCGGCCGCCTCAGGATCGGCAACATGACTATCGCTATAGGTAGGACTGGGCGAGGTACTGTAGCACACCCCGCGTTCGGTTACAGCGCTGTTGCCATCGCTGTAAATCTCACCTCCAAGCACTGCGTAGTTGGTAGTCATGGAATGCGGTGTAGTGGTAACCAGCAGGGGATAGTCCGCAGTCAGGAAGCTTAGGTTCTCCCCATAACCCACCCCATCGCTATTAATGGCATATGCTCGCACATAATAGGTTGTATTCGGGGTCAATCCACTCAGGTAGCTGGTGTAAACACCGGTACCTACGCCCGTAACGGTTTCGGATGTTTTGGTATCCAGGTCAATAGTAGGGTTTGAAGAGGTACTCCACACCACACCATGAGCCTGCAAATTCATATCCCCCACATAGAAGACAGTACCGCCGCTGTAAACACTCCGTCCCTGTATCTGATTCGGTTCGGTGGTGGTCACTATTGGCAACGAAGTTGACTTAAAGCTGCTTTCCGTGCTGTAAGCAGTGCCTACTGCATTGGTAGCATAGGACTTTACGTAATAGGTAGTACCCGGCACTAGGTTCAGTAGGTTCATCAGGAAGGTGCCTATATCCAGCGGGTTCACGGTAGTGGACGACACACAGGTTTTGTTTGTCGAATCGGTGGTATAGTAGCATATACCCCGGTCGGTAATGGGTGCTCCTCCGTTGTGTAGTATCAGGAAGGTAGCCGTGGATGCGGTGTTCACCGTATTACTAAAAGTAGGTGGGTTCAACGCAGGCAATATCGGCGGCAAAGTAGTAAAAAACAACAGGTTGCCATAGGCAGTTCCGTATACGTTCACGGCATATGCCCTGACATAATAAGTAGTAGTACCCAACAGGTGCTTCATGTCGCTTGGGAATTCGCCGACCCCTGATCCATCATTGGTAATGAACTGATCCGGATCATCAACCGGGTCGCCTTTAGTACTCCAGATAATTCCCCTACGGGTGATAGGCGCGCCACCGTTGTTGGTTATCTTACCTCCGCTGGTAGCCACAATACTGCTTATACCAGTTATATCGAGCGTAATGATAGTCGGAGCATCCGGATCGATGGTTAAGGTACGGTCGTCACCGTAAGATATCCCGACGGCATTTTTGGCATATGCCCGGTAATGGTATACACTCCGCGGGGTAAGTCCGGTAAGAACACTCATGTAAATCCCCAATCCGTCACCATCCGATGTTTGTAAACCATCATAGGTAGGGGCAGGCAAAGTGCTCCAGCAAACGCCTCGTTCGGTAATCGGAGAACCGCCGTCACTCAACACATTTCCACCCGCGGTGGCAGTGGTATTGAAGAGCGAAGAAGCAGCAAGGGTAACTACTTTGGCAAAATCAGGCATTGTAAACTGCTCTTGTTGCCCGTAAGCCACCCCAGCTGTATTGATGACATACGCCCGCACATAATACGTTTTCCCAGCCGTTAAGCCAGTCATACCACTGGTAAAAGTGCCGGTGCCGTCGCCCGTGATGGTTTCTGCCATCTTAGTAAGGAGGTTTATCGTCGGATCCGGCAATGTATCCCAGCAGATACCGCGCGAGGTAATCACAGAATAGCCCGAATCCAGCACGTTACCCCCACTGTTGGCGGTTGTCCCTGCCACGCCGGAAGGCGCAGTGGTAGTGATATGCGCCAGTGTAGCCGTGGTAAAACTGGTTTCACTGGTATAACCAGTTCCCGCACTGTTCGTGGCATATCCTTTCACATAATAGGTTATTCCTTGCGATAATCCAGTCAAGGTAGTTATAAAGGTGCCAATGTCAGTTGGAGTAACCGTGGAGGACGGAATATAGGTGTAGTTTACCTTATCGGTGCTGAAACATACTCCCCGTTCGGTTACAAGAGCTCCTCCGTTATTCTCTATAATCGCAGTACCTGTGGCTGAACTTCCCGTGATGGAATAAATTGTAAGTGTCGGATCAAGTACCGGAGGAACTGCTGCTGAGGTTGTGAATTGTACCAGGTTTCCGTAAGCGGTTCCGACACTGTTGACGGCATAGGACCTGACATAGTACATCGTATTCCCAAGTAATCCGTTCAACGGACTTATGAAATATCCGACTCCTGATCCATCGGTGGTAACCGCATGCAAAAAGTCGGTAAGCGGATCGGAAACAGAGCTGTAGATAATCCCGCGGCTTGTTACCGAGGCACCCCTATCAGAAGATATGTCACCCCCGCTTTGTGCTGTGATATTGGTTATACCGGTTGCATTCAGCGTAATAAGTGTTGGCGGTGCAATCGGGGTAGTAAACGTTCGGTCCTGCCCGTAAACAAGCCCCTGGCTGTTTAGAGCATAGGCCCTTACATGATAGGTAGTCAGGGGAAGTAAACCGATTATCGGACTCGAGAATATGCCAATGCCCAGCCCGGACGTTACCTGCCTGGTCTTGGTGGTGAATGTTGTATCAGGATCAATTGAGGTACTCCAGCAAACTCCGGTCAAGGTAACCGCAGAACTGCCATTGGTAGTCACATCCCCTCCACCCGTAGCCGAATAGCCTGTAACCACAGTTATCGGAAGAGTTTGCACAATGGCCTGGCAACTGATATCCTGCCATTGGGACCCATCGTAATACCGTATGATCTTGTTGACCGAATTAATGTAAAAGGCTCCGCTTACAAGACCTGTAGGCGAAGGATTGGAGTTAAGTACCGGAAGCTTCACGGTTTTTACGCCAACACCGGCTATAAAGCCGCTGCTGGGTGCAATGGTACCAGTCACCATATTAACCATCATGGTCCAACCGCTGCCGTTGTAAACCATCAGGGCTTTGTTTAGCGTAGAGTAATAAATGGTGCCAGAAGTTAGTACCCCCCCCGGAGGAGTGGAAAAGGCAGGAAGAAAAGGAATGCCGCTTTTTACAATAAAATATTCCTGCGCGGTAATAGAGTTAATATTACTCGTACATAAAGTTTCCCAGGATGAGCCGGTATAAATCAACGGCTTTGAGTCCGGAATACTATAAATCAACATTCCGACTTCCGGAGTTGTTATTGTAGCTGGATCAATTTGTGGCAAATGTGGAATATCTCCCACAACCTTAAAACGAGTCTGTCCTGATAACGGGCTAAGCCATGAAATCAGAACAATAGAAACAAAAAAGGCTATATAGAGTAGTCTTTTCAAATTAAGTTAATTAAGTTGATTTCATAATAATGATATCTCTTTTTTTTAAATTTAAGATTTAATTTAAATATTCTAAGTAGTGTCTAAAATATAATGTCGTACTTTTTACCAAAATTATTCAATACATACGACAAGCGTTCTTTGAGATTCTGAAAACAGATATATGCATTAAAAGGTATCCATTGATACTTAATTCTTCTCCAAAGAATTTCAATTAAGTTCAATTCAGGGGAATATGGTGGTAGAAAGTAAATAAATACATCTTTTTCTTTCCATTGTTCCATTTTTGCAATGAACTTCTTTGACTTATGTATTGGAGAATTATCCAATATCACTACGGTTTTTTTAATTGTTTGTTCAACGAAGCTGTCTAAAAAACTGATAATCTTATCTGTATCAAATGTAGATTCAAGTACTTCAAAAAACAAGTTGTTTTTACGAGTCATCAAACCTACTACATTTAGAAATTTACCTTTAGCAGCAGGTAGCAATATTGGATTATCTTTTCTTTGCCAAGCATATGGGACATTGGGTGTAAGTCCAAAATGACTTTCATCTCCATAATAAAGATCAATATACCCACTGTCCTCCAAATCTTTAAGGATTTCTATTTGTGCTTTTTTTAGTTCAAACAAGTCCTGATTACGTTTGTGTTTTAAAGATAGACGAGCTCTTTTCCAGCTATAGCTGAGCATCTTTTAAAAAATTCTGCAAGGTCTTTTTGCAGATTATTATATTATGATTCTCTTTGAAGTATGAAATCACATTCTTTAAATTGCGACTGTGAAGTTCAACTTGCTGTGAAACCTCTTTCTCATAACCTTTTAGACGGGTCTTCACCCCTCTACCAGACTCAAAGGAAAGTGATTTAACACCCTTTAAAACCCAACTATCAAACCAACGTTCGATAGTTCTTCGATTAGTACCAAAAACCTTTGATAGATCAATTATCGTGCGTTTTTGATGGGATAGAAGAAGGCATTGACTACGTTTTCTAATAGTATTGTTAGTACTTGTTTTAAAAAGCAATTCTAATGCCTCTATCTCCTCTGTTTTCAGTATTATATATCTCATATTGAGACAAATATACCACTTTTAAGTGACTTTACCAAATATATACGACATTATATTATTCTTATTACTTAGATGAATCGTCAAAAAAAAGATGTAAAACCA
>Ga0302273_1000413_pt1 | contig 19158 bp, 24 predicted proteins | sample III_Bog_N1_3_FD_198774 | JGI IMG/M metagenome (GOLD analysis project Ga0302273, IMG submission 198774) | Peat permafrost microbial communities from Stordalen Mire near Abisko, Sweden - III_Bog_N1_3 | ecosystem: Environmental > Terrestrial > Soil > Wetlands > Peat | place: Sweden: Abisko... | reverse complement strand
GAAGTAGCCATGGCGATCACCATCAAGGGCAAGGGCAAGGCGATCTCGCGTCAGCGGCGCCACCTGCGTCTGCGCAAGAAGGTCGTCGGCACCGCGGCGCGTCCGCGTCTCGTCGTCACCCGTTCTGCCCGGCACATCGTCGCGCAGGTGGTGGACGACGCCATCGGCCGCACCTTGGCCTCCGCGTCCACCCTCGAGGCGGACCTGCGGTCGCTCGAGGCCGACAAGACCGCCAAGGCGCGCAAGATCGGCGAGCTCATCGCCGAGCGGGCGAAGGCTGTCGGCATCGAAGCGGTCGTGTTCGACCGCGGCGGCAACACGTACCACGGCCGCGTGGCCGCGGTGGCCGACGGTGCACGCGAGGGGGGCCTCTCGCTATGAGCTGCGCCAGGACCCGGACGCCCGTCGAGACGAAGAAGAGGACCCACTGATGGCTGCTGGACCACGCAGCAACACCGGGGCGCCCCAGGGCGGCTCCGGCGGCGAGCGCCGTGACGGTGGCCGCCGCGAGGGCGGGCGGCGTCAGGATGCCCCCGAGAAGAGCGCGTTCCTGGAGCGCGTCGTCAAGATCAACCGCGTCGCCAAGGTCGTCAAGGGCGGCCGCCGGTTCAGCTTCACCGCGCTGGTCGTGGTGGGCGACGGCGACGGCACCGTCGGTGTCGGCTACGGGAAGGCCAAGGAGGTGCCCGCGGCGATCGCCAAGGGCGTCGAGGAGGCGAAGAAGAGCTTCTTCCGCGTCCCCCGCATCCAGGGCACCATCCCGCACCCCGTCCAGGGTGAGGCCGCTGCCGGTGTCGTGTTCCTGCGCCCCGCGTCCCCCGGTACCGGCGTGATCGCCGGCGGTCCGGTGCGCGCGGTGCTGGAGTGCGCCGGCATCCACGACGTGCTGAGCAAGTCGCTGGGTTCGTCGAACTCGATCAACATCGTCCACGCGACGGTCGCGGCCCTCAAGGGTCTCGAGATGCCGGAGGCCGTGGCTGCGCGTCGTGGGCTGCCGCTCGAGCACGTGGTTCCGGCCCCGCTGCTGCGGGCGCAGGCCGCTGGCCGGGCTGCCGCTGCCGCGGGCTCCAAGGCGGGTGCGTGATGGCCCGTCTCAAGGTGACCCAGACCAAGTCCGCCATCGGCGGCAAGCAGAACCAGCGCGACACGCTGCGCACCCTGGGCCTGAAGCGGATCGGCGACGTCGTCGTCAAGGAGGACCGTCCGGAGATCCGCGGCATGGTCCGTACGGTGATGCACCTGGTCGCCGTCGAGGAGGTCGAGTGAGCATGGCCGACGACAAGAAGGCCACGGAGAAGGCGGACGACGCGGTGAAGGCCGCGACGCCCGCGAAGAAGGCTGCACCCAAGGCTGCCAAGACCGAGCCGAAGGTTGCCAAGGCGGAGCCGAAGACCACCGCGGCGAAGTCCACGGAGGCCAAGGCGAGCAAGCCGGCGGCTGCGAAGGCCTCGGCGAAGGCCTCTGACGAGACCTCGGCGGCGGCTGCGAAGCCGGCGGCCAAGGCGACCGCCAAGGCGAGCACCGAGAAGGCGACCACCGCGAAGGCGGCAGCTGCCAAGCCGGCGGCGAAGGCCAGCACGGCGAAGGCGAGCACGGCGAAGGCGAGCACGGCGAAGGCCGAGCCCACCGAGGCCGCGCGCAAGGCCGCCGAGGAGGCCGCCAAGCCCGGTGCCGGCGGCGTGCTTCGGGTGCACCACCTGCGTCCGGCCCCCGGCGCCAAGACGGCCAAGATGCGCGTCGGCCGTGGCGAGGGCTCCAAGGGCAAGACCGCGGGCCGTGGCACCAAGGGCACCAAGGCCCGCTACCAGGTGCCGGAGCGGTTCGAGGGCGGCCAGATGCCGGTGCACATGCGGCTGCCGAAGCTGCGCGGGTTCAAGAACCCGTTCCGCGTCGAGTACCAGGTGGTCAACCTGGACCGGCTCGGGGAGCTGTACCCGGACGGAGGCGACGTCACTGTCGCCGACCTCGTCGCCAAGGGCGCGGTGCGCAAGGGCAAGCCGGTCAAGGTGCTCGGCGAGGGCGACCTCGCGGTGTCCGTGTCCGTCGCGGTCGACGCCTGCTCGGCGTCGGCCAAGGAGAAGATCGAGGCCGCCGGCGGAAGCGTGACCGCCGGCCGCTAGCAGCAGCTCGTCGAACAAGAGGGCCGGGGTGTCACACCCCGGCCCTCTTGTTGTGCCTGGTCAGTGACTTGCAGTCACCGTAGGTGCTAGCACCTATGCGTGAAACGGATCCTCTGGACACGCGTTCAAGTGGACCAGAACCCCGGCCGATGACCGATTGGGTAGATCTGGCGCACGCCACGTGGGCGCGGCGCTGAGTGCTGCCCACGGTCGGCAGGGGAGGAGTGGACATGCGCGGACGTCTCGGCGTCGCGGCCGCAGCCGCGCTCGCCCTGCTCGCCACCGCCGGCCTGGTGGTCATCCCGTCGGCGCCAGCCGTGGCTGCGGTCGGGGACACCGGCAGCTCGTCAGGCGCGGCCACGTTCGCCACCGCCGGCACAGGGCTGCTGCGCACCCAGATCTCGTGGCTCACCTGGGGCACGTCGGGGAGCGCGGTCGCCTCCGGGACGACGGTGACCAACTGGGTCCAGGTGAGCGACATCGCCCGCGTGGAGGTGTCCTGCGCCCTGACCGTCGTCACCGGTGGGGTCAGTGCCTACCGACCCGGGACGTGGGCCGGCGACGGTCTCGACGGCATGTACAACATCGGCGGCACCGGCACGAACAACCAGATGGTCATCGGCCTCGTCAGCGGCGATGGACGGACCGACACCTTCGACGTCGCCTGCTCGGCCGCGCTGGCGACGTACGACGGCACGGGCTTCGCGGCGGGCAACCGCGTCTCGAGTGCCGCCGTCACCTTGCCGGGGCTGGTGCTGGCCGACGCCGAGTCGATGGGTTCCGGCGAGAGCATCACGGCGCGGCCCCTGACCAACGCGGCGGGCTCGACCTGGCGCATCATCGACACCAACCCCGGGTGCTCGACGAGCGGCAACATCACGGCTTCGCGGGCGGCCGACGGGACGCTGAGCATCCTCCCGGCCGGTGGGAACCAGTGCAACGACGCTGCGACCGCCGGGACGGCGACCGCGGTCGCGTACCTGGATGGCGACGCGAGCATGCGGGTGTCCGTGCAAGGCAGCGGGCTGCAGGCCGCGGCGATCGGGTTCATCCTCGACGCCGACTACGGGGACGCGCCGCAGAGCTACGGCGTGTCGGGCGCGCTCAACCGCACCTGGCTGACGGCAGGCGCCATCACCAGCGCCACCGCCACCGCCGTGGCGGGTCCGGCCGTCACGTTCACGGAGGCGTCGGTCGTGGCTCCCGGGGTGACCGCGACGTCGACACCCCGGCTCGGCCCGTCCCTGACCTACGAACGGGTCCCGTTGTTCTCCGCCACCGCAGCGGGCGACACGGACAACGCCTTCGCGACCGCTCCGACCACGCTGACCACCGGCACGGCCGGGGTGACCGCGATCACCCTCGCGCCACGGTGCCGGGCCGCCGGGTGGGTCCAGGGCTGGATCGACTGGAACCGCAACGGCAAGTTCGACGCCACCGAGGCGTCCAACCAGGTCCAGTGCACGAGCACGGCCGAACCCCCGGCCACGGTGACGCTGACCTGGACCATCCCCAGCGACGCCCGTGGCGGGACGACCTTCGTCCGGCTCGTCGCCGCAAGCGTCCAGGCGGAGCTGGCACCCACCGGTGTGATGTCGTCCGGCGAGGTCGAGGACTTCCAGGTCACCGCCAACGTCCGTTCCCTCACCGTGACGAAGACGGCCTACACCGATGCCGCCATGACGACCGTGGCGCCCGCGGTGCCCGCCGTCGGCAGCGTCCTGTACTACCGCCTGGTCCTGACCAACGTCGGGAACACCACCTACACCACGGCGAACCCCGCCTACCTGTACGACGACTACAGCCTCGCCGCCGACGATGCGACGTTCGGCACCCTGGCAACGAGCCCGACCACGTACGGCACCGCCACCCAGGCCGGCTCGCGCATCACCTTCACGCAGACCGCGGGCACGTTCGCCGCCAACGGCACGGTGACCATCACGTACCGGCTGACCGTCGGCTCCGCCGGGAACGGTGCGATGACGAACCTCGCCCGGACCTCCGGCGTGGCGATCGCCGCCGGCACGCCGATCACCTGCGACATCGGCTCCGCCGATCGGCTGGCCGCTGTCTGTGCGCGGGTGGACCTCGTCTCGCCCAGCGCGAGCGTGACCAAGACCGCCAACGTGGCGGCGATCCCCGCTGCCGGTGGCACGGTCGGCTACACGCTGACGGTGACCAACACCAGCACCGTCCCCTACACGGCGACCTCGCCGGCACGCGTCGTCGACTACTACGGCGGGCTCGTCGGCGCGGCGAGCGGTACGCCGGTCGCCTCGGCGTCGTCGGGCACCGTCGCGCCGGTGGACACGGCCAACCGCCTCATCTCGTGGAGCGGGGCGCTACCCGTCGGTGGCTCCGTGACGATCACGGTCACCGTGACGGTGACGTCCGCCGTGTCCAACGCCATGATGACGAACCTGGCGCGGGTGTCGTACGCGACGCTGAGCACCGCTGCCGCCCAGGCGGCGTGCACCGCGGGCGAGCAGACCGCCGTGACGTGCGCGACGCACGTGCTGCTCCGATTCGCGGTCGCCGTGACGAAGACCGCCTACCTGGCCACCGACACCACGTTCACCACGCCGATCGTCGGGACCACCGCGACCCCCGCTGTGCTGGCGCCGGGGACGACCGTCGTCTGGCGCTACGTCGTGACCAACACCGGATCCGGTGCGCTGACGAACGTGGTGCTCACGGACACCGCCACCGACACCGCGACCACGATCTCCGGGACGACGAGCGCCACGACGAACCCGACGATCACCTGCCCCGGGTATCCCTCGGGCACGTCGGTGACCATCGCCGCACTCACGGCAGGGGCCGCCCTGACGTGCACGTCTGTGCCGACGGCGATCGGAGTCAGCTAGCGCCGATGCCACCCACACACCGCAACCAGTCCACCCACCCCGACCTCTCCACCCACCACGACCCGCAGGACGCCCGCCCGGACGTGCTGCCAGCCCATCCGGGCACCTACCCCCAGAAAGGCACCACGATGAACAACAGGACCAAGGGCGTCATCGCCGGCATCGCCGGACTCGCGCTCCTCACCGGCGGCACCACCTTCGCGCTGTGGTCGGACACCACCGGCGCCATCGCCGGCGGCACGATCATCAACGGCAACCTCGACGTCGCTGCTGTGACTCCGATCGCCTGGTACGACACGTCCGCGGACCGCACGGACAAGGCGTCCACGAGCCCCGTCAGCGGCGTCGCGGCCCACGCGATCACCGACCTCACCACCTGGAAGATGGTTCCCGGCGACACGGTCGAGGGCAACCTCGGCCTCGAGGTGGCGCTGTCCGGCGACAACCTCGTCGCGAACCTCAAGGTTGCGACGACGGCCACGTCCGGGCTGCCCGCCGGCGTCACCGTGACGTACGACGTCTACCGCGCTCCGATCACCCCCGAGCTCGTGCCCCAGCGCGTCGTCACCGCCGGCGTGTTCGGCGTCGACTCCACGCTGCGCTTCGCTGCGCCGCGCGCGGGTCAGGCCGCGGGCGCCCCGCTCAACGCCGCGCCCACGATCGTCGTCGCCAAGACGGTGACCAGCGGCACCGCGAACGTCTGGGTGGTCGTCAAGGTGGCGTTCGCAGCGGGCACCACCGGCTCGACGGCGTCGGCCACGATGAACGCGTCGACCGTGCTCAACAGCATCACGGCGACCCTGGACCAGGTCCGGACCGGCGCCGACTTCATGTGACGCCCCGGGGTGGGGGTGGGCCGATCCGGCTCGCCCCCACCCCCGGCCAGCCGCACCCCCGCAACTCGGAAGGAGGGACTCGATGACCACCAACCGCGCCGCCGGCGACAGCTGGTTCGCCGGCCTGCGCTCGGCGCTGGTCACCGGGCTGCTCCTCATCGTGCTCGCTCTGGCGGTGGCGCTCGCCGTCGTGCCGAAGGTGCTCGACGGCGCAGCGCTCACCGTGCTCACCGGCTCCATGGAGCCGACGCTCTCACCCGGGGATGTCGTCGTCGTGCGCGGCGTGAAGGACCCGGCCGCCCAGGTGCAGATCGGCGACGTCGTCGCCTTCCAGCCGGAGTCGAACAACCCGACGCTCATCACCCACCGCGTCGTCGCCAAGACGTTCACGTCGACCGGCACGCAGTTCGTCACCCGCGGCGACGCCAACGGAGCCGACGACGACCCGATCGAGCCCGCCCAGATCAAGGGCGTCATGGTGTACCACGTGCCGTGGATCGGCCACGTCATGCTGTGGCTCGGCGACCGGCGGCCGATCGTCGTCGGGGCGCTCGCGGTGGCGCTGCTCGCCTACGCGGGCTTCATGATCTTCCGGCCGAGCCGCCCGAAGGAGTCGGCCGACGAGCCGGCGACCGCGCCCGCATCCGCGCCCGCCGCGGCGCCGGTTCCGGAGCCTGTGGTCGCCCCACAGCCGGACGAGCCGGACGAGCCGCGCCGCCGCGGCAGGCACGGGGGCGACTCATGAGGGCCCCCCGCTGGCTCGTGCTGTCGGCCGCCGGCCTGCTGGTCGCCGGCGGAGCCGCAGGCATCACGTACGCCCTGTGGGGCGACGGGGCGAGCGCCGCCGCCGGCGTGATCCGGTCCGGCACCCTCGACCTGCAGCTGACCGGTTACCCGACGTGGGCGGAGACCAGCTCCGACGTCGCGCCGGTGGACCGGCACAGCGGGACCGTCGACGCGAGCCTCACGGTCGACCACCTGACGACCCCCGGCGACACGATCACCATCACTCAGCCCTTCACCACGGTGCTGGACGGGGACAACCTCGCGGCCCGGCTCACCGTGGGGTGGGCCAACGGCAGCGTGCCGGTCACCGTCGGCGGCCGCGTGAGCGCCACCTACCGAGTGACGATGCCCGACGGGACGACGTCTGCGGCGACGCCCCTCGGCACGGCCGTGACCATGCCGGGCGCGCCGGACAACCTCGTCCCGGCGGAGGCTGCCGGCACGTGGACCCTCGTGGTGACGGTGGTGTCCTCGGGCACCGACCTCGTCGTCGCCCCGAGCGGGATCGGCACCGCGCCGAACTTCCAGACCGGCGACATCGTCATCGAGCTGAACCAGGTCCGCGACGGGACGGGGTTCACACCGTGACCCGCCATGTCCCTCGTCCATGGGCCGCTGCTCGGCCGTCGCCAGCTGCGGCGCGCCGTCCGCACGGGGCGCCTGGCGGGCTGCTCGGCACCGTGCTCGTGCTCGTCCTCGCTGCCGTGGTCGGCTTCGGCGCGGTCGGCACCTTCGCGCTGTGGCGGGACTCCGAGCACGGCACCCTGCAGGTGCGGACCGGGGTCGTGCTGTTCGGCGCGGGCGCTCCGGCGGCCACCCTGGCGAGCTATGCGGGGTCGACGGCCGCCGTGTCCGGGCGCCCCGGCGTCAACGAGGGCGCCGTGACCTTCTCGTTCGGGCCGGTCCAAGCGGCCACCCTCTACAACTCCGGGGCCCTGACCGGGGGGTCGGTGGCGATCCCGGTGCAGGTCGACTCGCTGGCCCAGGGACACCGCGGGCTGTCCTACCAGGTGACGACGACGCTCAACGGTGGCATCTTCGGGGCGTCCACGGTGACGCTGTACAAGGTCGCCAGCGCTGCGGCGTGCACCACGGCGACGACGGCCACCGCTGCCTCGTCGTCGGCGCCCTGGAGCACCGCCTACACCACGTCCACGACGCCGCTGTCCGAGTACTGGTGCCTGGTGGCCAAGTTCGTGCCGAAGAGCTGGACGCACACCGACACGGCCTCGGTGACGGCCACCGCACCCGGGGTGCCCGGGTCCGTGACAGCGAACAGCAACGCGTGGGCCGCGACGGCCCAGCAGACGTTCGTCCCCGCCAACGAGCCCACACACACGCTGACCTTCACCTTCCGCACCTACCGCCCCGGGACGACGCCGTGGTGAGCGCGCGGCGCCGGTGGGCGACAGCGGCGACGAGCCTCGTCGTCGTCGCGGCGGCGGGTCTGCTCACACCGTCGGCGGCGAGTGCGGCGGACGGCGGCGGTCTGACGGCGACCTGGTCCGGCGACACCCTGCACGTCGCCTGGGACGGCACCCCGTACACCACCAGCACCGAGAGCTTCGTCGGCGAGCCCGTGACGGTGCCGGGCGACCGCGCGACCCGCACCCTGACGGTGACGAACAACGGCCCGAGCGCCGGCACGCTGCGCGCCTGGATCGTCGACGTCGAGCTGGTGGACAACCAGCCGCCCGGCGTGCTCGGCGGCGCGCAGGGTGCCTTCTTCCACGACCTGACGCTCGGGTGGACGTCTGCCTCGCAGTCGTCGCAGGCTTCGTTCGCCGCGCTGGCGGCCGCGAACCGCACGGCGATCCTGCAGACCGACCTGGCTCAGGGTGCCACCACGCAGCTGACGATCACGTACACGCTCCCGATCACGGCCACCTCGGGCAATGCGGCGGACACCGGTGTGAAGCAGGTGTCGTTCGCGGTGCTGCTGGAGATCCGCGGCGACGAGCCGAGCACCGGGGGCGGTGGCGGATCGCTCGCGGCGACCGGCGCCCAGGTTCTGGGCGTGCTGGGCGTCGCCGGCGCCGCGGTGGCAACCGGCATGTTGCTCGTCCTGCTCTCGCGCCGCCGGCGTCAGACGGACCCGGCACGGGCTGCGCCGGACGCACGGTAGGCTGGCCCGCGGTCGACGACGTCGTCGTGCCGGCCCAACGCACGACCCAGACGCACGACGCAGCCGCCCCGGGCGGCGCCAGGAGGACAGGTGCTAGGCGCATTCGTGCGGGCGTTCCGAACGCCCGACCTGCGGCGCAAGCTGCTCTTCACCATCGGCATCATGGTGGTGTTCCGTGCGGGGTCGTTCCTGCCGACGCCGGGTGTCTCCTACCCGAACGTGCAGACCTGCGTGGCAGACACGCGGGGCAACGACCTGCTCGGGATCGTCAACCTGTTCAGCGGCGGTGCGCTGCTGCAGCTGTCGGTGTTCGCGCTGGGGATCATGCCCTACATCACGGCGAGCATCATCGTGCAGCTGCTGCGTGTGGTGATCCCCAAGTTCGAGGCGCTGCACCTGGAGGGCCAGGCCGGCCAGTCCAAGCTGACGCAGTACACCCGGTACCTCACCATCGGGCTCGCCGTCCTGCAGTCGACGACGATCATCGCGATGGCCCGTTCGGGCAGCCTGTTCTCCGGCTGCTCCGTCCCGGTCATCCCCAACGACACCCCGGCGACCCTGCTCATCATGGTCATCACCATGACCGCAGGTACCGGCCTCATCATGTGGCTCGGTGAGCTGATCACGGAGCGCGGTGTCGGCAACGGCATGTCCCTGCTGATCTTCACCTCGATCGCGGCGCGGTTCCCGTCGAGCATGTGGTCGATCGCCGGCGGCGACAACGGCGCGGCCAAGTTCATCGTGGTGCTGGCGCTGATCATCCTGGTGATCGGGCTGGTCGTCTTCGTCGAGCAGTCCCAGCGGCGCATCCCGGTGCAGTACGCCAAGCGGATGGTCGGCCGGCGGATGTACGGCGGGTCGAGCACCTACATCCCGATCAAGATCAACATGGCCGGCGTGATCCCGATCATCTTCGCGTCGTCCCTGCTCTCGGTGCCGGGCCTGGTCGCGCAGTTCGGTGACCCGACCGCCGGGTGGGTGCAGTGGATCAGCCGCTACCTCGCGCTCTCCACCGCACCGCTGCACATCCTGCTGTACACGCTCCTCATCATCTTCTTCTGCTTCTTCTACACGGCGATCACGTTCAACCCGGACGAGGTCGCGGACAACATGAAGAAGTACGGCGGGTTCATCCCGGGCATCCGGGCCGGCCGCCCGACCGCGGAGTACCTGGACTACGTCATCACGCGCATCACCACGCCCGGCTCGCTGTACCTGGCGTTCGTCGCCCTGGTGCCCACGGTGGCGTTCGCGGTGCTCAACGTGGGATCGAACATCCCGTTCGGTGGGTCGTCGATCCTCATCATCGTCGGCGTCGGGCTGGAGACGGTGAAGCAGATCGAGTCCCAGCTGCAGCAGCGGCACTACGAAGGGTTCCTGCGGTGAGCGCACGTCTCGTCCTGTTCGGCCCCCCGGGAGCCGGCAAGGGCACCCAGGCCGTCCGCCTCGCGGCGGCCCTGGATGTGCCGGCGATCAGCACGGGAGACATCTTCCGGGCGAACATCGCCGGTGGCACCGAGCTGGGCCGCCGGGTGGTCTCCTTCACCTCGGTCGGCGCGCTGGTGCCCGACGAGCTGACCGACGAGCTGGTGCGTGACCGGCTGGCCGCGGACGACGCGCGCGACGGGTTCCTGCTGGACGGCTACCCGCGCAATCTCGCCCAGGTGGCGGCGCTCGACGGGATCCTCGCGGACGCCGGCGTCGCGCTCGACGTCGTGGTGGAGATCACCGCCGACCCCGACGTGGTCGTGGAGCGCCTGCTCAAGCGTGCGCAGATCGAGGGCCGGGTCGACGACACCGAGGACGTCATCCGGCACCGGCTGGACGTCTACGCCGAGCAGACCGCCCCGATCGCCAAGGTGTACGCGGGCCGCGGCCTGCTCGCCGAGGTGGACGGCATCGGCGACATCGACGCCGTCACCGAGCGGCTGCTCGCGGTCGTCACACCGGCCACCACGCACTGACGGTGGCGCTCCGGGAGCGCGTGCAGGTCAAGACCCCCGAGCAGGTGCGCGCGATGCGTCGCGCCGGGCTCGTCGTCGCGGCCGCGCTGGACGCCGTGCGCGCGGCCCTGCGTCCGGGCGTGACCACCGCCGAGCTGGACGCTGTCGCCGCCGCGGTGATCCGGGCGGCCGGCGCCACGCCGTCCTTCCTGGGCTACCACGGCTACCCGGCATCCACGTGCGTGTCCGTCAACGACGAGGTGGTGCACGGGATACCGGGACCGCGGGTGCTGCAGCCCGGTGACCTGGTCTCGGTGGACTGCGGTGCGGTCGTCGACGGCTGGCACGGGGACGCGGCGTTCAGCGCCGTGCTCGACCCGGCCGACCCGGCCGACCTCGCGCTGGTCGCTGCGACCGAGCGGGCGATGTGGGCGGGGATCGCCGCGCTCGCGGGTGCCACGCGCACCTCGGCCGTGGGTGAGGCGGTCGACGACGAGGTCGCGGACCGCTACGGCATCATCGAGGAGTACGTCGGTCACGGGATCGGCACCGCGATGCACCAGCCGCCCGACGTGCCCAACTACCGCAGCCGTGACCGGGGCGCCCGCGTCCGGCCAGGTCTGGTCGTCGCGGTGGAGCCGATGCTGGTGCGCGGCGCCCCCGACACCCACGAGCTGGCCGACGGCTGGACCGTGCAGACCGACGACGGCTCGCGTGCAGCGCACGTGGAGCACACCGTGGCGGTCACCGCCGGCGGGCTCTGGGTGCTCACCGCCACGGACGGCGGCACGGCGGGGCTGGCGCCGTTCGGCGTGACCGTGGCCGGGGTCCCTGCCCCGTGACCGACGTGACCGTGACGGGTCCGGCCGGGTGGCCGGTCACGGTCCCGGGTGCGCCGACCGGTGCGCCGGTCCGTCGGGGGCTCTCGCGACGAGGGGCCCGCCGGGATGGAGTATGATTCCCTGTTGGTGTGTGCCGTCCTTAGTCGTGCCCGGACTCGTCCGGGTGTCGGCGTCCCGGACGCGACCGCGCGGGCGTGGCCGGGTCACCCGGGAGCGACGCACGGGACACCGGTCCACGCCTCGTCGGCCTCCTTCCGGACGTTGTCCGGAAGGCGAGCGGCGGGCGCGGGCGCACGTCCGGTCGGATCGAGGGTAAGCGGAGGATATGGCGAAGAAGGACGGCGTCATCGAGATCGAGGGCTCCGTGGTCGAGGCACTGCCGAACGCGATGTTTCGCGTGGAGCTGAGCAACGGTCACAAGGTCCTCGCCCACATCTCGGGCAAGATGCGGCAGCACTACATCCGGATCCTCCCCGAGGACCGTGTGGTGGTGGAGCTGAGCCCCTACGACCTGTCCCGCGGACGCATCGTCTACCGCTACAAGTAGCCGCACGAGCAACGCCGTCACCGCCCGCGAGGCGGGTGGGCGGCGGCGAAGGAAGCACCATGAAGGTCAAGCCGAGTGTCAAGAAGATCTGCGACAAGTGCAAGGTGATCCGCCGGCACGGTCGCGTCATGGTGATCTGCGAGAACCAGCGCCACAAGCAGCGCCAGGGCTGAGCAGGCACCAGCACCACCGCACCACCTAGCACCACCCGCAGTCCCGGCCCGCGAGGGCCGGCCAGCGCACCGTCACTCCGGTCGCTTTGTCGGACGTCCCGACGAGGCGCCGGTGCACCCCCGGCTCGGAGGCCGGGGCCCGCAGCCCGCGGGACGACGACGCGGCAGACCTCCGATGCATTACGGGAGCCACCAACCACATGGCACGTCTCATCGGCGTCGACCTGCCTCGCGAGAAGCGGGTAGAGATCGCGCTCACCTATATCTACGGGGTCGGTCGCACGCGTGCGAGCCAGACGCTCGCCGCCACCGGCATCAGCCCGGACGTGCGGGTCAAGGACCTGAACGACACCGACCTCGTCGCGCTCCGCGACTACCTCGAGGCGAGCTTCAAGCTCGAGGGTGACCTGCGTCGTGAGGTCGCCGCCGACATCCGCCGCAAGGTGGAGATCGGCTGCTACCAGGGGCTGCGCCACCGCCGCGGCCTGCCGGTGCGTGGTCAGCGCACCAAGACCAACGCCCGCACCCGCAAGGGCCCCAAGCGCACCGTCGCCGGCAAGAAGAAGGCCGGGCGTAAGTAGCCCGCCCCGCCGCGACCCCGCAGACCCCGAGAAGAGAAGCAGATGCCCCCGAAGACCCGCACCAGCTCCGTGCGCAAGCCTCGCCGCAAGGAGAAGAAGAACATCTCCCACGGCCAGGCGCACATCAAGAGCACGTTCAACAACACGATCGTCTCCATCACCGACCCGAGCGGTGCCGTCATCGCCTGGGCGTCCGGCGGCGACGTCGGCTTCAAGGGTTCCCGCAAGTCCACGCCGTTCGCGGCCGGGCTCGCCGCCGAGGCCGCTGCGCGCAAGGCGCAGGAGCACGGCATGAAGAAGGTCGACGTGTTCGTCAAGGGCCCGGGCTCCGGCCGCGAGACCGCGATCCGGTCCCTGCAGTCCGCCGGGCTCGAGGTCGGCTCGATCCAGGACGTCACCCCGCAGGCCCACAACGGGTGCCGCCCGCCGAAGCGTCGCCGGGTCTGACTCGTCACCCGCCGGTCCGGGCGCAGCCCAGGCCGGCGGGTCCGCACGTCCGACCACCCGGTGGACCGAGACCGGGCGGTCATGAGCACCACCACTGCGCGGCGTCATATGGCGGACGCCCGCTGAGAGGAATCCTTACCGTGCTGATCGCACAGCGTCCCACCCTGACCGAAGAGGTCATCTCGGAGCACCGGTCCCGGTTCTCCATCGAGCCCCTGGAGCCCGGCTTCGGCTACACGCTCGGCAACTCGATGCGGCGCACGCTGCTGTCGTCCATCCCGGGCGCCGCAGTGACGAGCATCCGCATCGACGGCGTGCTGCACGAGTTCTCCACGGTGCCCGGTGTCAAGGAGGACGTCACCGAGCTCATCCTCAACATCAAGGCCCTCGTGGTGTCGTCGGAGAACGACGAGCCCGTGGTGATGTACCTGCGCAAGCAGGGCGCCGGGCAGGTCACCGCCGCGGACATCGTGCCGCCGGCGGGCGTCGAGGTGCACAACCCCGACCTGCACCTCGCCACGCTCAACGAGAAGGGCAAGCTGGAGATCGAGCTGACGGTCGAGCGTGGCCGCGGCTACGTCTCGGCGGCGCAGAACAAGGCGTTCGACTCCGAGATCGGCCGGATCCCGGTCGACTCGATCTACTCGCCGGTGCTCAAGGTCACCTACAAGGTCGAGGCGACGCGTGTCGAGCAGCGCACCGACTTCGACAAGCTCATCGTCGACGTCGAGACGAAGCCCGCCATCAGCCCGCGTGACGCGCTGGCCTCGGCCGGCAAGACCCTCGTCGAGCTGTTCGGTCTGGCCCGTGAGCTCAACGTCGAGGCCGAGGGCATCGAGATCGGCCCGTCGCCGACCGACGCTGCGCTCGCCGCCGACCTGGCGCTGCCGATCGAGGACCTCCAGCTGACCATCCGGTCCTACAACTGCCTCAAGCGCGAGGGCATCCACACCGTGGGTGAGCTCGTCGCACGGTCCGAGGCGGACCTGCTGGACATCCGCAACTTCGGCGCCAAGTCGATCACCGAGGTCAAGGAGAAGCTCGCCGAGCTCGGCCTGGTCCTCAAGGACAGCCCGCTGGACTTCGACGCCTCAGCCGAGACGGGCTACTACAGCGACGACGACACCGACTTCTCCGTGGACGAGCAGTACTGACACGCCGGGGAACCCGGGCGGCCGTCGCGGCAGCCCGGGTCGACCACCAGACCTCAAGGAGTGAACGACCATGCCTACGCCCACCAAGGGACCCCGGCTCGGTGGCGGACCGGCGCACGAGCGGATCATCCTCGCGAACCTCGCGACGCAGCTGTTCGAGCACCGGCGCATCACGACGACGGAGACGAAGGCCAAGCGCCTGCGTCCCCTCGCCGAGCGCCTCATCACCTTCGCCAAGCGCGGTGACCTGCACTCCCGCCGCCGCGTCATGACGGTGGTGCGGGACAAGGGCGTGGTGCACGAGCTCTTCACCGAGATCGCGCCGGCCATGGCCGAGCGTCAGGGTGGCTACACCCGGATCACCAAGATCGGTGCCCGCAAGGGCGACAACGCGCCCATGGCTGTCATCGAGCTGGTGCTCGAGGCGGTCTCGCCGAAGCAGGCCGTGGTCCGCGAGGCGACGAAGGCCGCCAGCAAGGCCGCGCCGAAGGCCGACAAGCCGAAGGCCGACAAGCCCAAGGCCGACAAGGTCGTGGCGGACGAGGTCGCCATCGAGGCGCCGGCCGTGGACGACGAGCCGGTCGTCGACGTCGAGCCGGACGCGGACGCTGAGGCGCCGGCCGACAAGGCCTGAGCCCACCGCACGAGCCGAAGGCCCGGACCCCCTGGGGTCCGGGCCTTCGTGCACCCCGGACGCCGCGCCGCCGCTCGACGAGGCTGTGCCCTAGCCTCGCAGCGTGGGTGGGAAGCGCGACGCGACGGCCCTGCCGGTGGTGCTGGTGCACGGGCTGCGCACGTCGCGGACCATGTGGCGGGCCCAGGTCGAGGCGCTGGGGCGTGCGGGGCATCCCGCACTCGCCATCGACCTGCCGGGGCACGGCAGCCGGTGCGACGACGTCTTCACCTTCGACGGTGCGGTCGATGCCGTGCGGGCGGGAGTCGACGAGGTCGGCGGGCGCGCCCTCGTCGTCGGGCTCTCCCTCGGCGGCTACGTGGCGATCACGCACGCCGCGCGCCACCCCGAGCAGGTGGCGGGGCTGGTCGCGGCGGCGTGCTGCACGCGGCCGTGGCGGCCGGTCGTCGGCGCGTGGCGCGTGGCGTCGGCGGCGATCGTGTGCCTGCCCGACCGCGGCGCCGCGCTCAACCAGTACCTCGTGGACCGGATGCTGCCCCCGGCGGGCGCCACCGACGCCGGGGCCGGCGGCTTCGCCCTCGCCGTCATGACCGATGCGCTGCGCGAGATGGCCGCCGCGCGTCCGCTCGACGACCTGGCCCGCGTCGAGGCGCCGGTGTGGCTGGTCAACGGCCAGCTCGACCACTTCCGCGGCGAGGAGCGCCGGTACCTGCGGGCGTGCCGCGACGGCCAGCTCGTCGTCGTCCCCGGCGCGACGCACCTGGTCAGTCTGGTGCGGCCGACGAGGTTCACCCGCGTGCTCCTCGAGGCGCTCGGCGAGCTCGACAGGCGGGGACGAGACGGCTCGGTGCGTCAGACCGTGAGCGCCCAGGCGCGGACGCCGCCGACGATTCCGGCTTCGTTCGGCACCACGACGACGTCCCCGCCGAGGCGTTCCAGCACGGCGGGCGCGATGCGCCGCGAGTTCCCGCCGCCGAGGTAGAGCCGGTCCCACCAGAACACCGGCCGCAGCCCGTCGACCACCCGGCGCACCCGCCGGGACCACATGGCGTCGCCGAGGCGGGCGCGCTCCGGCTCGCCGACGTAGGAGTCGTACGTGGTGCCCCACCTGACCGGCGCGTGCGACAGCTCCAGGTGCGGCGCGAGCCGGCCACCGTCGAACAGCGCCGAGCCCAGGCCGGTGCCGAACGTCAGCACCAGCTCCACGCCCGCGCCGGACACCACGCCCGCTCCGTGCACCTCGGCGTCGTTGAGCACCAGCGTGGGCACCCCCAGGCGCGCCTCGACGAGCTCGCGGACGTCGCAGCCCGACCATGCCGCCAGCAGCTCGGGAAGCACCGCCGACCGGGGCCCTGAGCGCGTGACGTAGTGCGGCGTGGCTACGACGACCCCGTGCCGGATCATGCCCGGCATGCCGACCGTGGCACGTTCGAAGTGCGGCAGCCGACCTGCGATCTCGGCGATCGTCTCGACGAGCCGCCCGGGCGGCAGCGGGTACGGCGTCGGCACCCGCACCGGCGGGGCGTGCAGGGTCCCGGCCGCGTCCAGCACGGACGCCTTGATGCCGCCCCCGCCGCAGTCGACGGCGAGCGTGTACGGGTGCGGGGTGCCGGTCGCCACGCACGTCACGGTAGTCCGGGGAGAGGCCCGCGGCGCCCGCGGCGGCCGGAGTGGTGCGGCCGCTACGGTGACGTGGTGATCCGCGAGCCTGCGTCCGACGACGCGCCGGTGCCCGGAGTCGTGCCGCCGGCGCCGGCGCCGGCGCCGGTGGTGCGGCTACGGCTCGACCTCGCCTACGACGGGACCGACTTCGCCGGCTGGGCCAGGCAGCCGCTGCTGCGCACGGTGCAGGGCACCCTGGAGGGCTCGCTCGCCACCGTGCTGCGCACCGATTCTCGCGGGCTACCGGCGCCGCGGGTGGCGGTCGCCGGCCGCACGGACGCCGGGGTGCACGCCCGGGGGCAGGTGGCGCACGTCGACGTGGACGGCGCCGCGCTCGACGCGCTGCGCGACCGGTCCGGTCGATCGTCCGCCGACGTGCTGCTGGCACGGCTCGGTGGCCTGCTGCCGCCGGACCTCGTCGTGCACGCGGTACGCGCGGCTCCGCCGGGGTTCGACGCACGGTTCTCCGCCCTGCGTCGCCGGTACGCCTACCGGATCGCGGACACCGCCGCGCTGCGTGACCCGTTGCGTCGCGCCAGCGTGCTGTGGCACCGGCACCAGCTGGACGCCGCTGCGATGGACGCGGCGGCCGGTGCACTGCTCGGCCGGCACGACTTCGCCGCATTCTGCCGACCGCGACCGGGGGCCACGACGATCCGCACGCTCGAGGAGTTCACGTGGGCACGTCCCGTCGACGGTCCCGACGCGGGGCTGGTCGTGGCGCAGGTCCAGGCCGACGCGTTCTGCCACTCGATGGTCCGTGCGCTGGTGGGCGCGAGCCTCGCCGTGGGGGAGGGTCGCCGCGGCGTCGACTGGCCCGCGCAGCTGCTGGCGGGCGGGCACCGCGACCCTGCGGCGCACGTCGTCGCCCCGCACGGCCTCACCCTCGAGGAGGTCGGCTACCCGCCGGACGACGAGCTGGCCGAGCGCGCCGAGCGCACCCGGGCCCGCCGCACGCCCGACGACGTCCACCCGCGACAGGGCCCGGGCGGCGCCGAGGACCCCTCGGACTGCTGCGGCTGACGGCCCGCCACCCCGGCCCGACCTTCGTCAGCAGTCCAGCCGGGCGGGGCCCGCCGGCTCAGTGGCCGAGGTCGTCGGCGCGGTAGAGGGGTTCGTCGATGCTGGGGTCGGGGACCACGTGCACGGCGGCCTCCTCGGCGCTCGCGGCGCCGCCGGCCACGCCCACGTCGTGCGCGTAGGTGTCGGCGCTCGCGTCGGCTTCGAGGCGGCCGGCACGGAACTCCTCGCGGCCGCCGTCGGGCGGCTGCACGTCGTCCCAGGCCTCCGGCTCCTCCTGGGCGATCCGCTGGTCGATGGTCTCCCGGTGCGCCTCCTCCCACGGCGTCTCGCCGTAGTGGGTGGCGCGGGGACGCTCGGACGGGGAGTAGCCCTCGTCGAGCAGGTCCTCGACGCCGCTGTCCATCAGCGTGTCCTCGCGGGGCAGCTGGTCGTCGTCACCCTCGGAGCCGAGGGCTGGATCGGTGCTGGTCGCCGGGGTCTCTTCGGTCATGCCCCACAGTCGCACCGCGCCGGGCGGTCCGCCACCGGCGCGGCCCGGGTGACGACAGTCACGCCGCGGCGGAGCGACTCACGTCGCGGCGACCACCCAGCGCAGGCCGGGGAACCGCGCGAAGTCACGGTCCTGGGACACCCAGGTGGCGCCGTGCTCGATCGCCACGGCGGCGTGCTGGGCGTCGGCGACGAGGTTGCCCCGGGCGTCCGCGGCGCGGCACAACGCGGCGACCAGGTCCCAGTGCCGCGGGCCTGCCGCCGCCCGCACCGCGTTCGGGTGCGCCCGCAGCGCGTCGACGAGGGCCAGGGCCTCGGGCAGCGGAGTCGGCCGGGCGAACACCCGGGGGTGCGTGAGCACGCGCACGGTGCCCCCGAGGACGGCGTCGGTGAGCCCGACCGGCTCCGGACCGCGCAGGGCGGCCTCGAGCCAGGACCGGAGCTCGGCGTGCCGCGGCGCATCGGCGCGCAGCGCGCCGACCAGGACGTTCACATCGGGGATGTTCACGGCGCGGTCATCAGGTCGGCCAGCGCGGCGGAGTCGTCCAGGTCGACGCCTGGTAGCAGCCCGCCGGCCCCGACGGGGGCGGGCAGTGCCACGTCGGCCCCGGCCTCGCCCGCCGCGCGTCGGCGCAGGGCCTCGCGCAACGCCTCCTCGACGAAGGACGTCACGGTCTGCCCGGCGGCCGCGACCGTCGTCTTCACCTCGCGGTAGAGGCTGTCGTCCAGCACGAGCGTCGTTCGCATGCAGAAGAGCATAACGGGGCTGCATACATCTGCGCGATGGCGTACGCCCCGTCGACCGAGGGGAGGGGCAAACACGTCGCGGCGCTCCCCGCCGAGCCGGGAGACTGGGCGTCATGGGATACCTCGACGTCGCCGGCGTGAGCTTCGCGCTGCCGGACGGGCGGCCGCTGCTCACCGGCGTC
>Ga0302273_1000411_pt1 | contig 19382 bp, 17 predicted proteins | sample III_Bog_N1_3_FD_198774 | JGI IMG/M metagenome (GOLD analysis project Ga0302273, IMG submission 198774) | Peat permafrost microbial communities from Stordalen Mire near Abisko, Sweden - III_Bog_N1_3 | ecosystem: Environmental > Terrestrial > Soil > Wetlands > Peat | place: Sweden: Abisko... | reverse complement strand
CTCATCGACGCGCAGTGAGCTATGATGGAACCATGACCTCCTGCAAGCGCGAGGAACTGATCGAGAGCTGGGATCCGGAGCGTCCGCTGCCCATCGTCTTCTTCCCTGATTCGGGCGGATCCTGGCAGGGCGAGCCGGGTCCGGCCTCCCTGAGCCAGTGGGGGCCGTTTCCCTTCGAGCACGGAGGGCGTTCCTTCCCGACGGCGGAGCACTGGATGATGCACGGCAAGGCGCGGCTCTTCGGGGACCACGAGATGGCGGAGGCCGTCCTCAGGAGCCGCACCCCCTGGCAGGCCAAGGAGTACGGGCGCCGGGTGCGGGGCTTCGATCCGGCGGTCTGGGAGGCGCATGCCCAGGCGATCGTGGTGGAGGGAAACCTCCTCAAGTTCCGCCAGCATCCGCGCTTCGGGGCGTGGCTTGTCTCCACCGCCCCGGCGGTGCTGGCAGAAGCCAGTCCCACCGACGATATCTGGGGGATCGGTCTTTCGGAAAGCGACCGCGCCGCCAGGGACCCGCGCCGCTGGCCGGGGCGCAACCTGCTCGGGTTCGCCCTCATGCAGGTGCGGGAGCGTTTATAGACTACCTTGGCTTCGATGGGTGCCATTCCGTCAGCCGCGGCTTCGAGCCGTCGCGTCCCCTCTAGGGGCGTTCCCTGTGGCCAGGTCGTCTGATGCTGTTCAATTCCCTCCAGTACCTGGTGTTCTTCTGGCTGGTCGTCGCGGCCTACTGGTCGGTTCCGCACCGCTTCCGTTGGCCGTTGCTGGTGGTGGCGTCCTGCTACTTCTACATGGCCCTGGTGCCGGCCTACATCCTGATCCTGCTTCTGGTCATCCTGGTCGACTGGGGCGCCGGCCTCTGGATCGGAGCCAGCGAAGGCTGGCGCCGTCGCCTGGCGCTGTGGTGCAGCCTGGGTGCGAACATCGGGATCCTAGCCATCTTCAAGTACTGGGGATTCTTCCACGACCTCTCCGCCGACTTGGCGCGCAGCCTGGGCGTTTCCCGCACGCCGCTTCCGGCGCTTTCCCTGCTCCTGCCGATCGGCCTGTCCTTCCACACCTTCCAGTCGATGAGCTACACCATCGAGGTCTACTGGAGACGCCAGGCGCCCGAGCGCCACCTGGGCATCTACGCGCTCTACGTGCTGTTTTTCCCGCAGATGGTGGCCGGTCCCATCGAACGCCCCCAGAACGTCCTGCACCAGCTGCGCGAGCCGAAGACCTTCCGTTCCGGGCAGTTCCTCTCGGGGCTGCGGCTGATCCTGTGGGGGTTGTTCAAGAAGGCCGTGCTGGCCGACAACCTGGCCCGCATCGTCGATGCCGCCTGGACCGATCCGGCCGCCAAGGGGCCCGGGCTCTTGCTGGCCGCCGTGGCCTTCTCGTTCCAGATCCTCTGCGACTTCTGGGGCTACTCCGACATGGCGCGCGGATCCGCGCGGTGCCTGGGGATCGACCTGATGCGCAACTTCGACCGCCCCTACGCCTCGCTGTCGCTGGGTGAGTTCTGGCGCCGCTGGCACATCAGCCTCTCGACCTGGTTCCGCGACTACGTCTACATCCCGCTGGGCGGTTCGAGGGTGCTTCCGCTGCGGCGCGACCTCAACCTGCTGGTCGTCTTCACCCTGAGCGGCTTCTGGCACGGCGCCAACTGGGCCTTCCTGCTGTGGGGCGGCCTGCACGGGGCCTTCCGGGTCCTGGAAGATCGGTTGGGCTTGGGCAAGGGCCGTAACCTCCCCTGGCTGCGGCGAGCTGTGGTCTTTGCCGTGGTCACCCTGGCCTGGGTGTTCTTCCGGGCCGGGACTCTCCCGGCGGCGGTGTCCTGGTTCCATCGACTTTCCCTGCCGGCCCAAGGGTGGCATTTGCCGCTCTCCATCTGGAACGCGCTCCTGCCGCTGGGTCTGGGGCTGTGCGCCTGGGTGGAGGCGCGCCGCAGCGGCTACCTCCTGGAGCGGTGGCATGCCCTTCCGACCTCGGCCCGGCTGGCCCTGCTGTCGCTCTTCGTCCTCCTTGTCCTATCCTTCGGCAGGTTCGATGCCCGCAACTTCATCTACTTCCAGTTCTGACCGCCGCCTCCTGTGGCTGGTGCGCTTGGCGGGACTCCTCGCGGGGGCCGTCTTCCTGGCCATCCGCATTCCCGCCTGCGGGGGAGCCCTCACGCAGGGTAGGGATGCCCTGGGCGGCGATCTCTACCAGATGGCTCGGGTGGAGGATTTCCGCGAACCCATGCCGGGCGAGTCGATCACGCCGGTGGTGTACGGGGCTCCGGCCGAGTCGGCCCAGGTCGTCCTGATCGGCGACAGCCACACGCGCTTTGCCCGCGGAGGCAAGAGCTTGGCTTCCCGCTTGCACGAGCGCTTCCCGCAGCTGCGCTCCTGCGCGGCGAGCGTGATCCATCCGCGTTTCTTCGATCCGTCGGACCTGCTGCGCCTGCAGAGGATCCGCCCCGGCCAGGTCAAGCTGGTGGTGTGGGAGTCGACGGAGCGCTACCTGCCCGACATCGCGCTCTACCGGATCCCGCTGCCGTCCCACGGATGGGACACCACGGCGCGCTTCGACCGCTTCCTGCAGGCGCGCGATTTCAGTGCGCGCTGGTTCACCGGCTCCGAGGCGGGGTACCAGTACCTGCTGCTCAACTCGCGCCCGACGCGGGGACTGATGGAGCGGTGGAACACCCTGCGCTTCCATCTGGCTGGGGAGCTGCCCAGTTCGATCGGGGCATGGACGCGTTCGCCGGCCAGGCTGTTCATGGACGAGGAGGTCACCTCGGCGCCCCTGCCCGCCGGCAGGGCTCCCACCAGCTTCCGGCAGCCCCGCGATTCGCTCCTGGCCGAGGCGGTGGCGGCCAGCCTGGCCGAAGCCAGGGATCGGCTGCGGCGCGACTTCGGTGCCGAACTGGTGGTGGTCGCGGTGCCGGCCAAGGGCTCCCTGGCCCACGCCTCGCTCGGGTACGCCTACGACGGTTTCCTGCCGCGCGTGGATCGGGCCCTCGGGCGTCGCGGCATCCGTGCCGTGGACACCTGGAACGCGCTTTCGGGACTGGGAGACGGCGCCCTGCTGCGCAGCGAGACCCACCTTTCCCCGGCCAGCTACTCCCTCCTGTCGGATTCCATCGCCCAGGCGATCGGCGAGGCCGTTCCCGAGCTGCGCGGCCGCTGATCGGCCTCCCGCAAGGGAGGGATCTCTCCGGTCGAAGATCTACCTTCCGGTCTTTCATGAAGGAGGCAGCGATGGAGCTGGACACGCATCTGGAGATCGACAAGGAACTGTGCGGCACGGTCGTGGCGCTTTCCGAAGGGGCCGCCACGGTGGAGCTGGCGCTGAGCCCGCGCATGGGCGCCGATGCCCAGGGACTGGTGCACGGGGGCTTTCTCTTCGGCGCGGCCGACTACGCGGCGATGGCGGCGGTCAATGATCCGTTCGTGGTGCTGGGGAGCGCCGAGACGCGCTTCCTGCGTCCGTCCAGGATTGGCGGCAGGCTCGTGTTCGAGGCGCGAGTGACGGAATCCGTCGGGAAGAAGCGCAAGGTGGAGGTGACGGGGCGCGACGAGGCGGGGCAGGAGGTCTTCGCGGGGACCTTCGCGTGCTTCGTGCTGGCCGCGCACGTGCTGGCCCCCAAGGGCTGAAGACAGATCCTGTCAGCCAACGGATGCGGGGCGGACGTGCCCTTGCAGCAGGACGGTGGCGGCCAGGGCCAGGAAGATGCCCGAGGCCCATCCCAGGCTGTCCGGTCCCCACAGGTGGAGCAGGGCTCCTCCGGATGCGGCGGCCAGGGCTTGGCCCAGGTACACGGAGGAGCTGTTCCAGGCCAGGACGGCGGACGGGTGGGCGGGAGCCAGTCCGAGCAGCCGGTGCTGCTGTGCCGGATTGAAGGCGCCGCCGAAGAGTCCCCAGAGCCCGAGCAGGACGGCGCACGAAGCAAAGGAATGGGCGGCGAAGGAAAAACCGGTCATGGTGGCGGCCAGCACGGCAAGTGTCACCTTCAGGAGCGCCTCGGAGCCGAGCCTGTCCGTGAGCCAGCCGCCCAGCCAGGCCCCGGCGGCCGATGTGGCGCCGAAGACCAGCAGGAGGCGGGCAATGTCCGGGCTGTGCAGGCCGGCCCTGTGCAGCAGGATCGGGGACAGGTAGGTGTAGACCGCGTAGACGGACAGCAGGACGGCTGCGGTGAGCGCTAAGCCACGGGCCACGTCGGGAGCCCACAGGACCGCGATCCGCTCCGGCAGGGAGGTTGGAGCGGCGAGCGGGACTTCGGGCAGCCACAGCCGGACGGCCAGGGCGACCAGGATGGCTCCCAGCGAGATGGCCCCGAAGACCCAGCGCCATCCCCAAGCCAGGCTCAAGGCGATGCCCACGGGAACCCCCAGGACGGTGGACACGTTCAGGCCCAGCATGACCAAGGCCAGGGCCCGGCCTCTCTTTGCCGCCGGGGCCATGTGCGCCGCAAGCGCCAGGGCCGTGGGGAAGAAGAGGCAGGACGAGAGCGCTGCCGCGATGCGGGCCAGCAGCATCGTCGCGTAGCCGGGAGCCAGGGCGGCCAGGAGGTTGGCCAGGGCAAAGCCCGACATCGAAGCGGTGAGCAGGCGGCGGCGGGGAACGGCTCCGGTCAGGGTGGCCAGCAAGGGAGCGCCGACGGCTTAGGTCAGGGCGATGGCGGTCACCAGCTGGCCTGCGGCCGGGATGCCCACACCGAGGTCGTGGGCCAGGGCGGGAAGGATGCCGGCGATCACGAAAAGCTCGGTTCCCAGGACGAAGGCGCCAAGTGTGAGGACGATGGTCGGATTCATGGATACTCCTTGTTTTATTGTTCCAATATAATCGAACAATAAAACAAGGCAGTCCATTTCCTATCTTCGAGGAATGTCCATGCCTCTGAGCCATCCGCAGACCGGCGATCTGGAGCTGCCCAAGGTCTTGAACGCCTTGGCCGATCCGCTCCGACTGGCCTTTCTCGTGCGGATGGACGAGCTGGGCGAGGCCAGTTGCGGATCCCTGGGCATAGATCTACCCAAGTCCACGGCCTCGCATCATTTTCGGGTGCTGCGCGAGGCTGGCATCACGCGGGTGCGGCAGGAGGGGACGCTGCGGTTCACCTCGCTGCGGCGCGAGGACCTGGAACGCCGCTTTCCCATGCTGCTGGATTCAGTCCTGCGTGCCGCCCGGACTCCCCGCTGAGGTCTGAGCGGGGGACGTCATCTGCATTTTTTGACAATTTCTGTTAAAAAGAAAGCCCCTCCCGCTAGCTGCGGAAGGGGCTCTTTGCTGCATCCCTGGGTCAGTCCTCGCCGTGGCCTGCCTGGGGCTCCTTGGGGCAGATGTGCTCCAGCAGGAACGGCATGGTGAGGAACAGGATCGAGATGCCCGCGGCGTAGCCCAGCACCGCCAGCATCCCGATGGTGTTCAGGCCCTTGTGGCCGACCACGATCAGGGACAGAAAGCCGAAGGCGTTGGTGAGTGTGCCGGCCAGCACCGATGAGCCCGCGTTGTGCAGGATCTCCCCGATGTGCCCGCGGCCCAGCTCCATGCGTCGGTGGTAGAGGTGGATGGTGGCGTCGACCGTGTTCGAGAGGAGCGCCGGCAGCACCACGATGTTGAACATGCCCAATTTCAGGCCCATCCATCCCATGGCGCCGTAGGTCCACCAGGAAATCAGGCCCACGTAGCCCATGTTCACGATCATGCCGCGCCAGGAACGAGTGTCGAGGAACACGATCACTCCCAGGAACAGGAATACGAAGATCGCAAGCGACCGCACGTCCTTCTTGACCATGTCCACCACGTCGGCGTAGATGAAGCCGGTGGAGGCCACCAGTACGGTGTCCTTGCCGGTCTCGAAGTGGGAGTAGCGGTCCTGGAACTTTTTGCTCTCGATGGCGTCGGACTCGCGGATGTCGGCGTAGATCAGGCCGAACTTGCCGTGGCTGCCGTCGGCCTCGGTCAGGAAGCGCCGCGCGTAGGGAGGCAGCGAATCGAATCCGAAGGTGTCGCACACGGTGTACTGGCGCAGGGTGCGCAGCTTGGCCTTCTCGGTGCTGTCCGCCTTGGTGAAGTCCGGCCCGTCGAGGAGCTTGCGGATGCGCTCGAGCACCACCAGTCGCTGTTCCTGTTCGTTCTTGCGGGGCACGAACGATTGCACGGTCACAAAGCTCTTGAGCATGGTGTCGGCGGGGGATCCGAAGCGGGCCCCCAAGGTGTCGTGCACGGTGCGCATGGCCGCTTCGCTCTCGGCCAGTACCACCGACGGGGAGGTGTTCTTGCCCTTGCCCACGGCACGGCCGTAGCTGATGCCGCCTTCTTGGGCCGCCTTCACCTTGCTCTGGTCGGTGAGCAGGGCGTCGATCTTGGAGGTCAGCCAGTGGAACTTCCCTTGGCCGCTGCGCAGGTTCTTGAAGTCGTTCTCGAACTGGACGCTCGGGCCCAGCGAGAGGAACACCGTCATGATGACGGTCAGGCCGAAGCAGACCCACAGCGTTCTGGGACGCCACTTCATCAAGGGGACCAGGATGGCTCCGCTGGTGTGTTCATCGGAGGGGAAGAAGCGCGCGGCCCGCAGCCAGCCCTTGTCGCGCAGCGAGGCTCCCACTTCCAGGAGCGCGAACAGAAGCGGCGGAAGCAAGGTCATGGAGGCGGCAAAGGCCAGCGCCACGCCCATCGACACCACGATGCCGAACTCCTTGAAGCCTTGGAAGTGCCCCACCTGCAGGGCCAGCATGCACACGATGGCCGCCATCATGGCTGAGGCCAGCGATCGTCCGGTCAGCGAGAGCGCAAGGACCATGGCGTCCTGGGGGCCGTGCCCATTGCGCCGTTCCTCCATCCAGCGGGAATACACGTGGATGCTGTACTCGATGCCCAGGCCCGACAGCAGCGCCAGCACGAAGGAGGTGAGTACCGTCAGGCGCCCGTACACGAGCTCGGCCGCACCCATCATCCAGGCCATGGCGCACAAAAGCGGGATGAAGACCACCAGCACGTTGCCGGGGCGGCGCATGTAGAAGAGCAGGAGGCCCAGGATCAGGGACATCGCCACGATCGAGGAGATCCACATGTCGGAGTTGATGTCTTCCAGCTCCGAGGACGGATCGGAGTAGGCGCCCACCACCTTGAAGTGCATCTCGATGCCCAGCGCCGTCTTGACCTTCGCCGACAGCTCGCGCCCCTTGTCCAGGGCTTCCTGGGCGAAGGCGGCGTCGGTGGACGGCCGGTCGAGCTGTGCCATCACCACGCCCACCCACTTGCCCTTCTCTGCGTGCCAGCCGATCATTCGGTCGTTCAGGGAGTCGGGCAGCGTCGGCGCGGGTGCGGAGGTCGAGGCTCCGATGGCCGGGACGGAAGCGGGCTTGGGACTGGTGGTCTCCTTCTCGATGGTGGACAGGAGCTTTTCCACCACGTCCATCGGCATGCCCTGCTTGTACAGGGAGATCTTGTCGGGCCAGCCTTCCAGGTTGGCGGGGGCCGAAGGCGCGTCCCCGAGGTCCAACAGCAGCGGGTTGTAGTTCTGCGCGCCCTTGCTCATGGAGGTCAGGCGGGCTTCGAGGTCCTCCAGCTGGTCCACCGGCAGGTACATCAGGGCGTGGCGCATGAAGAAGGTGCGGTCCTCGTCGTACTGCACCCACTTGACGGCCTTCCAGGTCTGGAGGCTTTCGGCCAGCGCCTTCTGGAAGCGGCCCACGTCCTGCGCACTGCTAGCTTCGAAGGCCAATGTGTAGAAGTCGGTGGATCCCAGACGCTTCTCTGAGAGGTGCAGCGCCTTGACCGAAGGGGTGCTGGAGGGCAAAAGCAGCTTGAGATCGGTGCTGATGCGCAAGTGGCTTGCCATCAGGCCCATGAAGGCGGTGAAAATCAGAAAGAGGCCCAGCGAGATCCACGGGTGGCTGGAGGTGCGCTGGACGTACCAGGCGGCAAGACCTTTGCGCGGAACGGAACGACGACTCATGGCTATGCCCTGTTCTTGAGGAGGTTTCCTAGACGCTCTCAAAGAAGCGAAAATTCCGCGTGGATCGGACATGTCTCTGGTGGGAAATTGCACATGGCAGGTGCGGAAGGTTGTGGGCACGCTAACTTGCTTTCCGGACCGGCGATGTTGTCGGCCGACCTACGGAGCATCCATGATCCTCTCGCTCTTGGGATGGGTTCCCTTCTTCCTGCAGATCGCCACCGGCCTGTGGCTGATCCGCGCGAACTCCTCCGAGTCCAACCTCAACACGCTGCCGCCGACGGTGAATCACATCCTGTCCACGGCGGTGTCGGCCGCGATCCTTGTCCTCTTACTGGTCACCGGCCGCACGGGCCTGTTCTTCTGGATCTCCGTGGCCATGACGGGGTATTCTGTCTGGTGGTTTTTCAAGCGGCTGACCAAGCGATGAGCGTCGAGTACATCACATTGGAGATTCCTCGCCTAAGCGAGGATCCTGAGCTTTCCGTGGACGTGGCAAAATCTGTCTTGGCGTGCCGCGGCGAACTGGCCAAGGCGCTGGACGGTTACCGCTTCGGGCGTCGCGCCGTCATCTCCCCAGAAGACCTCCGCATCGATCCTGATGATGTCGAGAACGATTCCGAAGGCCACGGGATGCTGGTGGTCAAGTTTCGCGAGAGCGAGTTCCTGGCCTGCCGCTACGAGACGGCCACGGTGCCGCACGAGGCGCGACTGCGCTTTTTCCTCGACGCGCAAACGGTGCGGCTGAAGGTGCTGGGATCCGAGGGCGAAGGGAGAATGGACGGTTTTTGATTTTCGCGCCTTGCGACGGAGATTTTCCTTTGGTGGACCCAGCTATCTAGTGCTACATTCCCGCAGTCGCTGATCCACCACAAAGGAGTGCCGCTCGCAGCGAGGAATTTGACAGATTCTGTCACGGCACTCAAACCCAACCGGAGAGAACGCATGTCCAAGATCAAGAAGATCGTCGCTCGCCAGATCCTCGACTCCCGTGGCAACCCCACTGTGGAAGCCGACGTCACCCTCGACAACGGCATCCTGGGCCGTGCCGCCGTCCCGTCGGGCGCATCGACCGGAGCCTACGAGGCGGTCGAGCTTCGCGACGGCAACAAGAAGATCTACGTGGGCAAGAGCGTGCTCAAGGCCGTGGACTACGCCAACACGGAGATCGCCAAGGCGCTCAAGGGCAAGGATCCCTCCAAGCAGGCCGAGATCGACCAGATCATGATCGACCTCGACGGCACCGAGAACAAGGCTCGCCTGGGCGCCAACGCCATCCTCGCCGTCTCCATGGCCGTGTGCAACGCCGCCGCCCAGGACGCCAAGCTCCCGCTCTGGAAGTACATCGGAAAGCTGCATGGCAACAAGAACTTCACCCTGCCGATGCCGATGGCCAACATCATCAACGGCGGCAAGCACGCCGACAACCTGATCGACTTCCAGGAGTTCATGATCGCTCCGGTCGGCGCCCCCACCTTCTCCGAAGGCCTGCGCTGGATCACTGAGATCTTCCACACCCTGAAGACCATCCTGAAGAAGGGCAAGCACACCACCTCCGTCGGCGACGAGGGCGGCTTCGCCCCGAACCTGTCCAACGACGAGGCCCTGGACTTTGTGATGGAGGCCATCAAGGCCGCCGGTTACAAGCCGGGCGCCCAGATCCAGATCGCCCTGGACTGCGCTTCCTCCGAGCTCTTTGACGAAGGCAACAAGGAAGGCTACAAGTTCTGGAAGTCCAACCCGGACAAGCTGTTCACCACCGCTGAGATGGTCGCCAAGTACACCGAGTGGGTCAAGAAGTACCCCATCTACTCGATCGAAGATGGCCTGGACCAGGACGACTGGGAAGGCTACGTTTCCTTCACCAAGGCCCTGGGTTCCAAGATCCAGATCGTCGGCGACGACTTCTTCGTCACCAACCCGGTCCGCCTGAAGAAGGGCATCGAGATGGGCGCCACCAACGCCATCCTGATCAAGGTCAACCAGATCGGCACCGTCACCGAGACCCTGGCCGCCATCAAGATGGCTCAGAAGGCCGGCTACGGCGTGATCTCCTCCCACCGTTCCGGCGAGACCGAGGACAGCTTCATCGCTGACCTGGCCGTCGGTACCGGCGCTGGCCAGATCAAGACCGGTTCGCTCTCGCGCACCGACCGTATCTGCAAGTACAACCAGCTCCTGCGCATCGAAGAGCAGCTGGGCGACAAGGCCGTCCTGCACAACGTGCTGGCCAAGCCCGCCGTGAAGGCTGTCAAGGCCGCCAAGGTCGAGAAGAAGGCCGCTCCGGCCAAGAAGGCCGCCAAGCCTGCTGCCAAGGTCGAGAAGAAGGCTGCTCCGGCCAAGAAGGCTGCCAAGCCTGCCGCCAAGAAGCCTGCTGCCAAGAAGAAGTAAACCGCCCGCCGGCCTCGGCCGGTCGCGTGACTGAACCCCGATCTCCGCAAGGAGATCGGGGTTTCTTGTTTTATGCGGACATCTTGAAGGTGGAGAATCCTGACGGGGTGACATCGAGTTTCTGGGAGTTCGCTGCGGCCGCCAGCGCGGCTTGATTGACTTCCGGACTCGCGGGAACGCTGGCAGGAGCGATGGTGGGCTTGGGGGTGGCGGATGCCGCCGCCGTGGGGGTCTTGGACTCTGACGGGCCGTCCTTGCGCACGGTGCTCACGCCTGGGGCCGGTTTCGGGCTGATGGCTGTGGCGGAAGGAATATTGGCGACGCTCATCGGGATCTCCCTGGAAAGAGGCAAAAAGTGCTGAGAGGCATTGACCTCCAATGCAAGATTCAATTCGCGTGCCAGCATCGGATCAAGGACATCCAGGAGGGAGGTTGCGCGCGGACAGCGAGCTCTTTCCTTGTCAGGGGGAAGAATATTCCGGGCTTCGGGCGGCAACCTGCGTGACGGCTCAGCTCTTCGGTACGATGTTCCACAGATGGTGTTCTAGGAACAGCTCCACGATCTTGGGGTCCAGGCTGCGCCCTCGTTCACGGCTCATGGTTTCCAGGGCATCCTCCCTGGAAAAGGCCCTCCGGTGGGGGCGGTCATGGATCAAGGCATCCCAGTGATCGGCCACCGCGACGATCCGTGCCACCAGGGGGATCTCTTCTCCGCGCAGACACTCGGGGTATCCGCTGCCGTCCCAGCGCTCGTGGTGGTGCCTCAGGATGGCCGCTTCCAGGGCCCCGGAATCGTTTCGTGCAATTGCCGGGAACACCTGCGTGTGGGTCTGCATCTGTCGCCATGGGTCGGGATCGAGCTTGCCGGGATGGAGCAATGCTTCAGTTGACACATCGAGGATCCCAGCATCGTGGATGCGGGCGCCGCGCTCAAGGGATCGCAGATCCTCTTCACCCAGTCCGAGCAGGCGCCCCATGGCCATGGAAAGCTCCGCGACATGTCTCTGATGGTGCAGGAAGCCGGGATGACGCGCTTCCCACAAGCTTGCGATGGCGTAGAGGCGATCATCGGTGAGGCGCTGGTGCCGCACCATTTCCTTCCTGGAACGCCGCGTGGTGAGGATGGAGAGCGAGACGACCAGGGCAAGCAGGCCTGCTGGTGCCCAAAGGCCCGTATGGATGATCCCTTGGGCGTAGAGAATGTCGTTCACGACGGCGATGGCCAGTACCGAAAAGCCGATGAGGTAGATCACTGCGCCGGTGCGCCGTCGGCGGATGGCGCGCGCCAAGTTGAAGATGCCGTAGGGTGCCAAGGCCAGGTGCAGGATCTGGTAGTACCAGACGCTTGCGATGATGATGGGAACCGGAGCGATCAGGGAAAAGAGCGCATATAGGCTCCCGGAAATCTGCAGGAACAGGAGGGGCTTGGGGTGGAATTCGGCGGGGAAAAGTTCTCGCGAGAACCAGTAGACCCACACGAGGATGGTTCCGAAGGTGAGGTATTCGATGCGCAGGAACCCCTCCCAGTTCAGGAAAGGGAACAGGTCGGCGCCGCCGCAGGACGATGTCGTGGCGTGACGGGCCAGGCTGAATAGGCAGATCAGAGAGAACAGGCCGGCTAGGGTGTCGCGCCGATCCATCAGCCAGCTGATGCCGAACTGCAGCCAGAGAAAGAGCAGGCAACCCACCAGCAGCAGGTTGAAGCTCGTGATCTGTAGCTCGTGCTGAGAGACGAGGGTGGCCGTCCCCAACTCCAGCGGCCGCGGGATCCCCTTGGAGAGGTAATGGCTGTGGGCCGCTTCCAGTACAAGTTCGTGGTGTCCAGGAGTGACGGACAGGAAGAAGGGGCGGCTGGTGAAGATGGGAACCGAGGTGACTGCGCTGGTCCCGAAGGTTCCGAGCGAACCTTGGGAAATGCCGTCCAGGCTGATGCGAAGGCTCACTCCGGCCGGTCGGATCATTCGGATGGCCAGGTTGCGCGGGGTATTCTCCGGCAGGACCAGATGCAGGCGGTAGGTGGCGACGTCTTCCTGGGGGTCGTTGTCCAGGGAGGACTTCCACCAGCCCGGCACCGGCGTGAGGACTTCCTGCGAGGTGTCGGTTGGGTTCAGGCGCAAGCCCTTGTGGAGGTGCCAGTTCCCGTCCAGCCTCAGCGTGCCGTCCTCGAAGTTCCAGGAACGAGCATCCAGTACGCCGTCGGCGACGCGGGGTGGACTGGTCCAACCCAGGCTGATCAGAAGCAGCAACAGTGCAGTCACGAGGGGCATGGGTGCAAAAAGTGTATTTCAATGCCGGATCCGTAGGGATTTCTTGCCTTTGGTTTCCTTGCAAGCGCAGGAGCGGCGGGGAGGAGGAAGGAAGTCCGGCGCTTCGGACGGGAAGAGGTCTACCTTTTGACGATGCCTTTTCGTTCCTGCCAGGATTTTGTGGCCTTCGATCTCGAGACCACCGGACTAGACTTCAAGACCGAGGAAATCCTCGAGATCGGTGCCATACGGGTGCGTGGGGGCAAGGTGGATGCCACCTTCTCGCGGGTCGTGCAGGCGGTTCGGCCGCTCACGGCCTTCCTGACCTCGCTGACCGGCATCACGGCTGCCGAGGTGGCAGAAGGAGCTGAACCTGCCGGAGCGGTGCAGGAATTCCTCGACTTCTGCGGAGACCTTCCGCTGGTCGCCCACAACAGTTCCTTCGACCTGCACTTCCTGGAAAAATCCTGCCAAGCCAGCGGCATCGTCCGCCCCGAGACGATGTGCTTCGATACGCTCTTGGGTGCTCGCATGGTCTGGCCTACGCTTGCGACCCACAAGTTGGAGACCCTAGCCCAGGCCTTCCAGCTGGAAGGCGCCAGCGAGCGCGCTCACCGCGCCGGCAACGACGCCCGTGTGACGGCCGCTCTCTTCCTGCGCATTCAGCAGGAAATTGCGACCGTGGAGCAGAATGAGCCGGAAGTGCTCAAGGGCTGGTGCTGGGTTCTGGAAGGCACCGCCAACGCCTGGAAGACCGTCCTGCCCTGGAACGGTGGCGCCTTGCCGCGCCTGGCGCTTTCACCCCGCACCGCAGACCTGACGCGCCTGGGCCCGGCGCGGGAGGCCGTCGTCGAACCGGCCTCCATCGATGCGCTGCTGGCGGTGGGCGGCAAGCTCTTCGAGATCCGCACCGAGTCCGAGGAGCGCCCCGAGCAACTGGCCATGGCGCAGGAAGTCGCCGAGAGCTTCGCCAAGGAACAGATCCTGGCCGTGGAAGCCGGCACCGGCACCGGCAAGACCTTGGCCTACCTGGTGCCTGCGGCGCTGTGGTCGGTGCAGGCGCGCGATCGCGTGGTGATCTCCACCGCCACCCGCACGCTCCAGAACCAACTGACAGAAAAGGAGCTTCCGCTCTTGGCGCAGCTCGTTCCGGAGGCGCGCTACGCCATCCTCAAGGGACGTTCCAACTACCTGTGCGTACGCCGCTACCTCGAGCACCTGCGCGAGCCGTTGCGCCTGGAACCGGGCGAACGCGAGCAGTTCCTGCCGCTGGTGCGCTGGGTCCCAGCCACCCAGACCGGCGACATCGAGGAGTGCCACGGCTTTTCGCGCGAGCGCCAGCAGGCCCTGTGGGGACGGCTGTGCAGCGACGCTCGGGCGGCCATCCCCCCGCGCCATCCGCTTTTCCGGGACTGTTTCTACCAAGGTGCCCGTCGCAACGCCGAAGGCGCGCATCTGCTGGTCGTGAACCACGCGCTTTTGCTTTCTGATGCGCAACTGGACTTCGCGCTCCTACCCAGCTACGAGCGCCTAGTCATCGACGAGGCGCACCATCTGCCCGCCGCTGCGCACGAGCACTTCGGGCGCTCCTTGGGCATGCAGCGCCTGCGCAACGTGCTGCACGGGCTTTCCGATCCGGCCACTTCCAGCGCGGGCCTGTTGGGGGCTCTGGAGCAGGCCGAGGGTGTTCCGACCGAGGTCTCCGAGTTGTCCGCCTCGGTCCGCGAGGCGGCCAAGGTGGCGGAGAAGTCGTTCCACAAGTTCCTCCAGAAGCTTTCCGAGAAGTCCGGGCGCAAGAACGCCGATGCACGCCTGCGTTACCGCGACGCGATCCCGGCCCAGTGGGGCGTGGATCCCCAGGCCGCCTTGGCCGCCCTGGACCTCCTGACCGGGGAACTGACCCGTCTGCGCACGTCGCTGGAGACCTGGGGCGAAGCCTTGGAACGCGGTTGGGTCGGCGACCTGGATGCCCTGCACGAGAGTTTCGTGACCATCCGTCGCGACCTTTCCGGTCTTTGCGACGCCGCCAATCCCCAGGACGTCTACTGGCTGGACGACTACCACAATCCCATCCGCTTGCAACTGCGTTCCTCGCCTGCCGATGCCGCCGATGTGCTGGCCGAGCGGCTCTTCAAGCCGCTGCGCACCTTGGTGTGCACCTCCGCCACCTTGGCGGTGCGCAAGCGCCTAGACTACTTCGCCCGCAAGTCGGGGCTGGACAAGCTGGACCTGGGTCGCACCCGGGCGGCCTTCCACAAGAGTCCGTTCTCGTTCCAGACCCAGGCCCGCATCGTGGCGGCCGGATGGCTCCCCAAGCCCAATGCCCCCGAGAGTTCCGCTGCCCTCATCGAGGCGTGGCGCTCGGTGGTCCTGCCTCTGAACGTGCGCACCCTGGGGCTCTTCACCTCGGAGCGCGCGCTGCGCGAAGCCCGCGAAGCCCTGCAGCCCGATTTCGTGGCCCAGGGACGCCTGCTCCTGGCCCAGGGCGTGGACGGTTCCCGCGACGCCTTGCTTGCCATCTTCCGCAACACCCCCGGAGCGGTGCTCCTGGGGCTGGACAGCTTCTGGGAAGGCGTCGATCTCCCCGGCAAGGAACTGGAGCTGGTGGTGATCAACCGCCTTCCGTTCCCGGTGCCCAGCGATCCTCTGCTGTCGGCGCGCACCGAGCGCATCGAGGCCGAAGGCGGCAACGGGTTCTCCGAGGCCTTCCTGCCCGAGGCCTGGCTCAAGCTGCGCCAGGGCGTGGGACGTCTGTTGCGCCGCAAGGACGATCGCGGCGCCATTCTGGTGCTGGACAGCCGCATCGTCAAGGAGCGCTACGGCAACCAGCTGGCTGACACCTGGGAAGGCGGACACGTGCCTGCCAAGACGGCCGATCAGGCGCGCGAGTCGCTCCTCGAGTGGTTCCAGGCAATCTGAACGTGGTGGGTCAGGAAACTGTTCGCACCCCGGTTGCCGAAATGCTAAGCTTGGAGGCGATGGAGTTACCTGAACTCTCCCTGACGGTGGCCTTGGCCATTATCCTGCTTGCGGTACATGTCGCCGGCAGCGTGCTCGTGCTGCGCACCATGCGAGCGGCAGCCCACCATGTCGGACGCCTAGAAGAACTGTCCCGTCTCAAGGACACCCTGCTGGAAAAAGGGACCCGCAAGGCCAAATCTGCGGATGCCGTCGCGACTGCGACGACGCCCCCACCGCTGGATCCCGCGCATGCCGGAGCTGTCGTGAAGAACTTCATCAACCAGCAAGGATGACATGACGACCGGTCGACTCGTGGTATTCTCGGCGCCGTCGGGCGCAGGCAAGAGCACTCTCATTCAGGCTGCCCTGAAGGCGTTTCCCGAACTGCGCTACTCCGTGTCGGCAACCACTCGATCCCCCCGGCCTGGGGAAGTGGACGGGATCCATTACCACTTCCAGACCCGCGTGGCCTTTGAGGCTATGATCCACGCCGGGGAACTGGCGGAATGGAACGAGGTCCACGGCAACATCTACGGCACCCCTAGGCCCTTCCTGGATGCCTGCACTGCGATCGGCGAGCACGTTTTGCTGGATCTGGACGTGTTCGGCAAGCGCCGTTTCGACCTGACCTATCCCGACAACCTGGGAATCCTAGTGCTTCCGCCGAGCCTTCCAGAGCTGGAAGCGCGGTTGCGCGGACGCGGCACCGAGAGCGAGGACAAGATTCGACTGCGCTTGGACAATGCCCGGGCCGAGCTCGAAGAGGCCGAGCGGGGGCATTTCGCCTACCGCATCGTCAACGACGACATCCAGCGCTCCGTCAAGGAGCTCCTTGCGATCCTGGTCCGCGAACTTGGACTGACCCCCAGAGACGATTCACCCGTATGACACTGGAGTAGATGGCAATGCAGAAGAAGATCCTTGGCATGATCATGGCAGGCGGACAGGGTTCGCGCCTGCAGCCCCTGACCAGCGAACGCGCGAAGCCTGCCGTCCATTTTGGCGGCAAGTACCGCATCATCGACTTCGTCCTGAACAACTTCGTGAACTCGGGGATCTACAAGATCAAGATCCTCACCCAGTTCAAGTCGGATTCCCTGAATCGGCACGTCTCGTCGGCCTGGAACCTATCCCGCACGCTGGACCAGTACGTGGACCTGGTCCCGGCCCAGATGCGCACCGGCACTGATTGGTACCGCGGCACCGCCGATGCCATCTACCAGAACGTCAACCTCATCACCGACGAACGTCCCGACATCGTGTTGGTCTTCGGCGGCGACCACATCTACAAGATGGATGTGAACCAGATGGTCCAGTTTCACCTGGAAAAGGGCGCGCTTTGCACCGTCTCGGCCATTCCGGTGCCCATCGAGGAGGCTTCGGAGTTCGGTGTCATCGAGATCGACGAGGACGGGCGGATGATCGGCTTCGAGGAGAAGCCCGAACGTCCCAAGCACATGCCGGGACGTCCCGGTTGGGCGCTGTGCTCGATGGGCAACTACTGCTTCCACTCCAAGTTCCTGGTGCGCGAGCTGTTGGCCGACTCGAAGAACAACACCGCCCACGACTTCGGCAAGGACATCATCCCCAACATCTACCAGCACTATCCGGTTTACGTGTACGACTTCACCCAGAACCGCATCCCCGGTGAGGATCAGCGCGGCTACTGGCGCGACGTGGGCACGCTGCAGGCCTTCTACGAGGCCAACCTCGACCTGTGCACGGTCTCGCCGACCTTCAACCTCTACAACCCCAAGTGGCCGTTGCGCACCATCAATTGGAACGCCGCGCCCGCCAAGTTCGTGTTCAACGAGCAGGCCGGCGACCCGCCACGTCGGGGCGCCGCGATGGATTCCATCATCTCCGACGGCTGCATCGTCTCGGGCGGCACCGTCGAGACCTCCGTGCTGTCCCCGCACTGCTTCGTCCACTCCTGGGCGCATGTGCAGGAATCGATCCTGTTCCCAGGCGTCCAGGTGGGCCGCCATGCGCGCATCCGTCGGGCCATCGTGGAGAAGGATGTGGTCATCCCGCCGGGCGTGGAGATCGGCTACGACCTGGAGCTGGATGCCAAGCGCTTCGAGGTCACCGAGGAAGGCATCGTGGTGATCGCCAAGGGAACTATCATTCCGCCCATCCAGGGACTCTGATCCCGCTGGATACGGGAGTTTTCCCAGCACACGTCCGAAAAGCCACGACCTGGGGCGGCCTCCGTCTCAACGATCCGGAAAGCAGGAAATGAAGCTCGAATCGACCATCTTTCGCGAAAACGACATCCGTGGCCTCGTGGAGACCCAACTGGGCGACGATGCGGTCTACGCCATCGGCCGCGCCTACGCCACGCTTCTGATCGAAGCCGGCGGCCGCGCCTGCGCCGTGGGCATGGATGTGCGCACCTCCGGTCCCCGCATCAAGGCGACCTTCGTGCGCGGTGTCCGGGATGGCGGCGTGCACGTGACGGACATCGGCGCCGTCACCACGCCGGTGGCCTATTACGCGGCCTTCAACCTGCCTGTGGACGGTTCGGTGATGATCACCGCCAGCCACAATCCCAAGGAATACAACGGCTTCAAGCTGGGCATCGGCCACGGCACGCTCCATGGCGAGGAGATCCGCCGCTGCTTCGCCATCGCCGCCAGCGGCGAGTGGAGCTCGGGCGAGGGCGGCTACCGCGAGTACGATCTCGTGAGCGACTACCGCGAGTGGTTCCGCAAGCACTTCGCCTTCGGTGCCAATGGCCGCAAGCCCAGGGTGGTGCTGGATCCCGCCAACGCCGCTGGAGCGCTCTTCGGACGCGAGCAACTGGAGGAGCTGGGCTGCGAGGTCATCCCGCTCTTCTGCGAAGTGGACGGCAACTTCCCCAACCACCATCCCGACCCGACGGTGGAGAAGAACCTGGTGGCCCTGAAGGCCAAGGTGCTGGAGACGGGAGCCGACATCGGCATCGGCTTCGACGGTGACGCCGATCGCATCGGCATCGTGGACGACCTGGGCCGCATGGTCATGGGCGACATCCTGACGCTCGTGCTGGCCCGCGAGATCCTCAAGGAAAAGCCGGGCGCTCCCATCGTCTTCGAGGTCAAGAGCTCGCTTGCGCTGGTGGAAGGCCTGACCAAGGCCGGCGGCCAGCCCATCATGTGGAAGGTCGGGCATTCCCTCATCAAGAAGAAGATGAAGGAATTGGCCGCGCCCTTGGCTGGCGAAGTCTCGGGTCACATGTTCTTTGCCGACCGCTACTTCGGCTACGACGACGCGATGTATGCGGCGTGTCGATTGCTTGAGATCCTGGACAAGGGCGGCAAGAAGATGTCGGAGCTTCTGGCCGACGTTCCCTTCTACCCGAGTACCCCGGAGATCCGCGCCGAGTGCGAGAACGATGCCGACAAGTTCCGCATCGCCAAGCTCGCGGCCGACTTCTACAAGAAGCAGGGCGAATGCCTGGACATCGACGGTGTGCGCATCCTGTACCCCGACGGTTGGGGATTGATCCGCGCCTCCAACACCCAGCCCGATCTGGTGCTGCGCTTCGAGGCCCGTACGGTGGAGCGGGTGGTGGAGATCCGCGACTCGGTGCTGGCCAAGCTTTCTGAGTTCGGCCGCATCAAGGTGGGTGGAGACCACTGACCTTTCCTGTCTTTGGGAGTGGTTGCAAGCGTCGGTCGGGCACGTGCTCCGGTCGACGTTTCTGTTTCAGGATCCATGAGGTCGCTTTGAGACTCGGCTGCTTGTATATTCTGGGCGAGTCCTGAAAATGATGTCTATCATTTTGATTGACTTGGCAGCATGGAGGTGAGATGACGGTTGCGATTCTGGGGGCTTCCCCGAAAGCAGATCGATACGCCTACAAGGCGCAGGAAA
>Ga0302273_1000409_pt1 | contig 19401 bp, 14 predicted proteins | sample III_Bog_N1_3_FD_198774 | JGI IMG/M metagenome (GOLD analysis project Ga0302273, IMG submission 198774) | Peat permafrost microbial communities from Stordalen Mire near Abisko, Sweden - III_Bog_N1_3 | ecosystem: Environmental > Terrestrial > Soil > Wetlands > Peat | place: Sweden: Abisko... | reverse complement strand
ATATAAAGCAAGCCGAATATTATGTTACTAAATTATTGGAAAACGAACCGACTGCCCACGACTACCTGAATGCCGGTCATGTCTCGTGGTGCCGGAAGAGATTAACAGAAGCCATCGGGTTTTATCGAAAGAGCTTGGAATTACACCAAAATAACTGGGATCTTTTTATGGAATCATTCAATGAAGATAAGCCTTTTTTGATTTCCAACGGGATTGACGTTGATGAAATCCCTCTATTTATTGATGAATTAAACCCGGTACAATTTTAGAAGAAGAGGTAAGGAGTAAGGGGTAAGGAAAGAGGAATGAGAGATGAGGAATGAGAGGTAAGAGGCAAGGAGTAAGAGGTAAGGGGTAAAGAGAAGTATAATTTAAAAACAATTAATATTGCTAATTGTATGAATAAATTTGGAGTCTCATAGCCGAATAAAGAACAAATAAAATTTCAAAAAACCATGGAAAAGGAGATTAATAAAACTTCTAAAGAGCTGGAACAAGAAATAAAAATAAAGAAGTTAGAAGAAGAATTAAAACGTGAGCAATTTCGAACCAAAGCATTGAACACGATGATTGATATTGCTGAACGAGAACTGAAAATAGATATACGAAAAAAATCCGGGACTAAGCGGTAACAGTGCAGCGTGTAAGTAATAATTGAATTTTAACTGACACAGTTTATTTACAATACCACAAATTCAGGATTATAATATCTTTTCCTCGCTTCTCATTCCTCGCTTCTCGTTCCTTACTTCTTGCCTCTAAACCTATACCCCAATCCCCATTCTATAAATTCAGCTTTTTGAAGATGTGTTTTCAATCCCAGGGAGATAAATAGATGATTGTTCAGAGCATATTTTAAAGTAGCTCTTGTGTACAGCCATCCATCTTCATAATTGATATCGTAAGGATAAATAATTGGTTTGCTTATCGAACCGTTAATGGCTTTTGCATAAGGAGACATATTCTTTAATGGATCATACAGATATACACCAATATCAATTCCCGCAATGATACGTCCAAGTAATAGTTCGTGCTGCCATGAAATCCCTGCTCTTAGTTTGTTCTTTAATTCATTAGTCGTGATATAAGTTCTTTGGTAAAGAGAGGTCCCATCATACACGCCATCATAAAACACATCAATTCCTGCACCCATTCGATAAAAATTATTAAATGGCCGGTAAATTCCTAAAACAAGTGAGCCGATCGGGTATGTTCTATTGTCCTTGTAAAAGAGTTGCCGAAAACCTCCTGATGCAATTATTTCAAAAGAGTAGTTTTGAGGAATATTTGCCAGAATATGCTTTGCAGGGAAATTAGAATTCTTGTATTTCGGGGAGTATTTAATTCCTATCAATCCGTTTAATAGATTCAGACCCGAGTTAGGAACTACAGTGCTGCCGTTCGACATATGATTCCATGTGTATTCGGCGGTAAAACTAAAGCCTTTACTAATTGGAATTTCAAGACTCCCGCCACCCGAGAAATAGACGTTTAATGCCGACCCAATGGCAGCATTTGTGCTGTCGAAAGGAATAATGTTGCCAAATGAATCGGTATTTGTATTCCTGTAGGTTTTTGTCAGGTAACTGGCACCGGCTCCAACTTTCAGGTTTAATCTGAAATGTCTGGAACGTATCAGTGGATAGCTGATATAGGGGTAAATGGCAAAGGCATTTCCTAATTTCTGAGGATTTCCCAGATTGAGCCAGACGGTTCCAAGCCCAATAACAGGAAATGCATTAAACTGTTGCCATGGTTTTTCTCCCATTGTTTGAAATTCGACTGATAGTTCAGTCCCAAATACGGGATTCTCAATTAAAGGTTTTACATGTTGATCGTGAGGTATTATATTTCCGTAAATGCCTTGTACTTTGAAACTATATTGTTCACTTGTTTGGGCTTGAAGTAAATTTATCGATAAAATGAGCAGGAGTTGTAAAAGGCGGTATTTCATAATTTCATCAACAGTTTTTGTTTTTCCATTCGTTTTTTTTGGTTACCTTTGACACCGCAAATGTAACTATAATCAATTGCAAATGCAGTTTTTTGACTGTAATAAATTTAAACAGAATCCGTAATTCAACAAACTATTTCATGTTTACAATTTTCAAAAAAGAATTGCGTACCTTTTTTAGTAATGCAACAGGTTATATCGTTATAGGTATTTTTTTAATACTTACAGGATTATTCCTTTGGGTTATTCCGGGCGAATACAATATCTTAGATTCAGGGTATGCGAATGTTGACGGACTTTTTTATTTAGCACCCTGGATGTTTTTGTTCCTGTGTCCTGCAGTGACTATGCGACTTTTCTCTGAAGAAATTCAAACCGGGACATGGGAATTGTTAGTTACTAAACCGGTTAGTAAAATGAGTATCGTGTTAGGAAAGTATTTTGCCGGTCTGGTATTGGTATCATTGGCTTTAATCCCGGTATTGATCTATTACTTTTCGGTTTCATATCTGGCCGAACCGATGGGAAATGTTGATTCAGGTGCCTTTTGGGGCTCGTTTACCGGACTCTTTTTCTTAGCAACCATCTATGTGTCTATCGGGACCTTTTCATCCTCCCTTTCTGGCAATCAAATAATTTCTTTTATTGTTGCGGTAGTACTTTCTTTCTTTTTTTATTATGGATTTGAAGTGTTGACAGGTTTTTTCACTTCAGGTACATCCATTCAATTTCTTGACACATTGGGAATACATGCCCATTATAAATCTATTAGTCGCGGAGTAATTGATTCGCGTGATTTGTTATACTTTATATCGGTAAGTACTCTGTTTATTTACGCTACCGTTTGGAAACTTAAACGAAATTAATACTGTGGATTTTATTTTTATGAATAGATTAAATATTAAAATATATGAGTAAACCATTGATTTTAATTACGAATGATGATGGTCATGATGCAAGAGGGATACATGTTTTGACCCTGCTGATGATGCAACTGGGTGATGTGGTAGTGGTTGCTCCCGACGGAGCACGATCGGCACAATCGAATGCGCTGACAGTAACCCATCCGATACGTTTTAAAAAACTGGAACAAAAAGAAGGATTATTAAGATATTCGTGTACCGGGACTCCTACCGATTGTGTGAAGTTAGCACTTAATGAGATAGTCGATCGTCGGCCTGATTTAATTGTTGCAGGGATAAACCACGGTTCTAATTCGGCCATCAATGTCATCTATTCAGGCACCATGGGTGCTGTTCTCGAAGGATGTGAAAATGGCATCTTATCCATAGGCTTTTCGGTATGCGATCATTCGATGGAAGCCGATTTCAGTATCTTTGAGTCGTATGTGTTGCAGATAACCCGTGCCGCCTTGCTGAATGGATTGCCTCATGCTACCTGTTTGAATGTAAATGCACCGGTTGGTGCAATTAAAGGAATTCGTGTTTCCCGTCAGTGTGATGGACGATGGACCAAAGAATATGCAAAACGGGTTGATCCACGTGGCGGTTCATATTTCTGGTTGACAGGGAACTTCGAAAATCATGAGCCTGAAGCCGAAGATACCGATGAGTGGGCTTTGGATCACGGTTTTATTTCGATTGTTCCTACAAAAATTGATCTAACGGCTTTTGAAGCTATGGATAAAATACGTAACTGGAGTTTCTAACAGATGGCTGAAATGAAACGGTTCAATTATTTCTTATATGGATTTATTCCCGGATTAATTCTACCCGTTCTTTTTATGTGGGTTTATCTGAACCGGTTTTATCCGGCAGACCTCACTTTTATTGAAACGTTGAAGCAACTTTATCCGGGCGTTTTATTAGGAAAGATATTGCTCCTTTCGATTATGCCTAATCTGGTAATTGTTTTTATATTCTATAAATCGGAGGGCTTTAAAATTGCCTCTGGAATGCTTTTGGGAGGAATGCCTTATTTTATTGCCAGTATTTTTATGTTGTAAGATATAGATCAAAGAACCAAGAACCAAGAACCAAGATCAAAGATTAAAGATTAAAGATCAAAGAGCCAAGAACCAAGAACCAAGATCAAAGATCAAAGATCAAAGATCCAAGAACCAAGATCCAAGAACCAAGATCCAAGAACCAAGATTAAAGAACCAGGATCAAAGAGTCAGGATTAATAATAATTATATAAATAATTAGCATATCAACATATCAACGCATTAACACATTAACACATTATCACATCAATATATCAGCACATTATCACATCAACATATCAACGCATTAACACAGAATCATATTAACTAAATCATAAACCATGAAATATTTTATCATTGCCGGTGAGGCTTCAGGAGATTTACACGCGTCGAATTTAATGCGTGAACTTCGGAAAGAAGATCTGTCTGCTGAATTTTGCTTTTTAGGGGGTGATCTTATGCAGGCTCAGGGAGGTAAAATGATCAGACATTATCGTCAAATGGCTTTTATGGGTTTTTGGGGTGTATTGAAAAATGCACGTAAGGTTTTGAATAATATCAATGATTGTAAGAAAGCCATAATCGCTTTTCAACCCGATGTTGTTATTCTTGTTGATTATCCGGGTTTCAATTTACCCATGGCCCGTTTTACTAAAGAAAATTTGAATATTCCTGTTTATTATTATATTTCACCCAAAATATGGGCATGGAAGGAATACCGTATTAAGGCCATCAAAGCGAATGTAGATGCTTTGTTCACTATCTTTCCCTTTGAAACTGCATTTTATGGCAGGCATGACTATCCGGTTGAATATATCGGTAATCCTTCGGTTGACTCTGTTTCAATGCGACCTAACCAGGATCAAACATTTAAAGAGTTTTGTTCGATTAATAAGTTGCCTTCAAAACCTATTATTGCGCTTTTGGCAGGAAGCCGTAAACAGGAAATATCAGCGTGTATCCCACGCATGATAAAAGCTACCCAGCGTTTTCCCGAATACCAGGCTGTTATTGCAGGTGCCCCGGGCATAAGTCCTAAATATTATCGATCTGTTCTGAAAGATAAAAATGTACAAGTCATTTTCGATCAAACCTACGAATTACTCCAACAGGCCAAAGCTTCAGTGGTCAATTCTGGTACGGCAACACTTGAAGCAGCCTTGATCGGAACTCCTCAGGTCGTGGTCTATAATGTCTATTTCGGTCGGTTTATGATGCTGTTAAAGGATTACTTTGTGAAGGTAAAGTTCATCTCACTGGTAAATCTGGTGGCTGAAAAAGAAGTGGTAAAAGAATTAATGGCACAGTTTTTTACTGTTGAAAATGTATCAAAAGAACTGGATAATCTGTTGCACGATAAAGCATATCGCGAAAATATGCTCCAGGAATATGCGGAAATAAAAAAATCGTTAGGTGGTCCGGGTGCCGCTTCGAAAGCTGCTAAGAAAATGGTAGAACTGTTATCCGCCCGTTAATGTCGCAGCTTGTTTTGTTTGTGTCAGTATAAAGAGATCACTTGCTTATCAGGGTTGATATTTCTACATCCATTTAAAATTAAAATCTACGGCATTATGTTTATAATTCTTCTTACTTATACCTGCACAAACAATAAAATTGATGAGTATCTGGTTGATCACCGCTCTTACCTCGACAGGTATTATTCGCAAAATAAGTTTATTTGTTCGGGAGCACAACAACCTCGAAATGGTGGTGTGATACTCTGTAATGGAGTCTCCAAAGAGGAAGTTGAATCGATTATTTTAGAAGATCCTTTCAATATTCATGCCCTTGCTACCTATCAGATCATAGAATTCACACCCTCTAAATTTGCTCCGGCATTTGAATCATTTATTCTGAAAGGTGAAAATTAATTTATAGCAACTGTCTGATCAACATATTTTAATATCCACGAACTCCGAACAGTACACTTAATACATTCTGGTTATGAAAACTACACTGAACACATTCCAACAAGAAGCTCCCGAAGTTGCCAAAGCTTTCGACGGACTTGTCGATGCATTGAAATCAACTACCGGATTAGATGCCAAAACGAAACAACTGGTTTATATCGGTATTAAATCGTCGACAGGTGACAGTACGGCTGTGTTTTTCCATGTAAAAATGGCTAAACAAATGGGTGCTACACGAGAAGAAATTAAAGATACAATTCTGATTACCCTTACCGTTTGTGGCTTGAAGGGTGTTTCCACTTGCCTGCAAACGGCTTTAGAAGCTTATGACAACGATTAAATGAATCGGGTAGGGGGTTGTGAAATTACATGAAGAAACTCATTCTTCTTTTAATGAATCTATTGCCATTATGCAATCACGCATGCCATGGCAATACTATAAAACTTCGAATCAATACTTTCACTCCGTGAAGTAATGACAACCGGTTTTGTTGTACCCTGAAGCAATCCTCCCATTTCAGCTCCCGCGAAAAGGGATAACCCTTTGTAAAAACAATTGGCGCATTCAAAGTTTGGAAAAATAAGAATGTCGGCATCTCCCAGTACAGGAGTCGGAACATTTTTTATGCTTCCACGTTCTTTATCCAATGCAAGAAATATATCGAGCGGACCATCCATAATTACATCCCCAAATTCACCATTCCGCCACATCTGCATGATGTCCAGGTAATCCTGCATGTACTGAATTTTTGGATTCGCTACTTCCGTGGCATGAATCAATGCAATTTTAGGTTTAGGAATGCCAAATTTTACAGCCATTTGAATGGCATATTTAATCATGGAAGTTCGTTGAATTAAATTAGGAGAGGGTATAACAACCGGATCGGTAAAGAAAATTAGTTTGTGGTAGGTGGAAATTTCCATGGCTGCAACAAACGTGAGAATTTTTCCAAGAGGCAATATCCCCTTTTCTTTATCAAGTATTGCTCTCAATAAAACATCGGTAGTTACCAGCCCTTTCATTAAAATGTCGGCTTCTCCCGATTTTACCATCCGAACCGCCTCTAAAGTAGCCAGGTGTACTTCAGGAATATCGATGATGTGAATAAATGGGGAAGGTTTTTGTTCAAACAAATGAGGTGACTCGATGGCTGCCACGTCTCCAATCAGAAATGCTTCAATAATTCCCATATCTACTGCTCTCATAACAGCATCCAATGTATGTGAATCAACAGCATTCGCCACTGCCATACGTTTACGGCAATTTACACTTTTAAGGTGTGAACTCAGCTCTGCAAAACTCGAAATTGATTCCATTCAATGGAGATTTGGTGATGTTTAAATGACAAATGTATGATTATTTTTTTATCGGAACAATAGCCTGAAACCGTTTCATAAGTTCTGATTTAAAGAGATGGGATGTAAGTATTTATAAAATATTCAAAACACCGGTTGAATTCTTTCTGTTTTTAAATAATTTGTTTGTATATAATCAAAACCGGAGTATATTTGAATTCAGAATATCAAATCGTAACCTTGACATTGTTGGAACTTGAAAAAAGAGTGTCGAATTATTTATTCATTTTTCAGTAAAAAGTCAAATAAATAATTTTATATTAATGTTTACATCGTTTTTTTTCTAACGATGGTTCTTATTTCGGTTGAAGATCCGCATTGTTTCTGGAATCCTAATGAAGGTGTTTTTTTACCGTGCTTTTTTATGTGTTCTGTTTCTCCGCGAATACACCGGATAAGAACTAAATCCTGACCGGGTGAAATGATAAAACGATGTTAAATTCAACTGAATATTTCGCCCAATGTTGGAGACTCTAAAAAATAGCTTTTTATCATTTAATATTAACTAAAAATAAAAGAACATCTCTTTAAACTTGAATATTCTTAATATCTTTGAAAGTTTTTTAAAATTGATTTTAAACTACCTCTCATCCACTCCGTTAATAAACTATTTATCCTGAATGAAACAATTTAAAATTCTGAACAATGTCTTCGGATGGATTGCATTTGCCATCGCAGCCGTGACTTATTTGCTGACTATGGAGCCGACCGCCAGTTTCTGGGACTGCCCTGAGTTTATTACAAGTGCTTTTAAACTGGATGTAGGACATCCACCGGGAGCTCCGTTATCCATGTTGTTTGGCCATCTGTTCTCTCTGTTTGCTAAAGATCCCGGTCATGTGGCTATCATGGTAAACTCATTAACCGCTTTATGCAGTGCTTTTACCATCTTGTTTCTTTTCTGGACCATTACACACCTGGCTCGCAAAGTAGTCATTAAATCGGAAGAAGATTACAGTACCGGAAACATTATTGGCATTTTGGGTGCCGGAATGGTAGGCGCACTGGCTTATACTTTTTCCGACACTTTTTGGTTTTCGGCTGTTGAAGCCGAAGTGTATGGTTTCTCAGCATTATTCACTGCGGTGGTATTTTGGCTTATCCTGAAGTGGGAAGATGTTGCCGACAAGCCCGGTTCTGATCGTTGGCTCATTCTGATCGCTTATATGATGGGGTTGTCTATCGGGGTTCACTTATTGAACCTGTTGACGATCCCGACCCTGGTTCTGGTGTATTATTTCAAACGAAATACACCTTCGATGAAAGGGGTTGTTGTTTCACTGGTAGTAGGGGTAATACTTCTTGCTGCTGTATTATACGGATTGATCCCCGGATTTCTGGAAGTGTCTGCCTGGTTTGAACTGTTTTTTGTCAATACACTTGGATTTGGATTTAATACCGGATTGATAATTTATATTGTTCTGACCTTCGGACTCTTAACCTGGGGGATTTATGAATCGTACAGTAATAAAAGTTTTATCAGGATTGCCGTGTCGTTCATATTGGCATTAACAATGGAAGGGCTTCCTTTTTTTAGTGGAAATATATTGTTGGGTGTTTTGATCATTGCCGGAGTAAGTGCTTTATTCTATTTTCAAAAGACAAAAATAAGTGTACGTTGGGTCAATACTTTTCTGATTATGATTTCGATGATTCTGATAGGTTTTTCTTCCTATACAGTCATTGTGATCCGATCAAGTGCAAATCCAACCATGGATCAGAATAACCCCGATAATTTGTTTTCGTTGAAATATTACCTGAACAGGGAACAGTATGGTGAGAAGCCGTTACTTTTTGGTTCAACGTATAATGCTCCTTACAAACTTAAAGTGGAAGGAAATATGTGTACCCCGGTAATGAAGGAAAAGGGTCATCCCCTTTATAACGTAGGAAATAAAACTTCAGCAACTGATAAGGACAAATATGTAATTATCGGGCATAAAGGCGACAACGAAGTGGTTATGGATGAACATTTTGATATGTTCTTTCCACGAATGTTCAGTTCAGAACCGCGGCATATCGAAGCCTACAAGACATGGGGGAAAATAACCGGAGAAACCGTCAATTATGAATATTGCGGTCAGCAAAAGAGTGAAATCAAACCGACTTTTATTGAAAATATGCGTTTTTTCTTCAACTATCAGGTAAATTTCATGTATTGGAGGTATTTCATGTGGAATTTTAGCGGACGACAAAACGATATCCAGGGGAATGGTGAAATTGATCATGGAAACTGGATTACCGGAATCGGTTTTATCGATAATATACTGGTGGGAAACCAAACTAATTTACCTTCTGAACTCAGGGATAATAAAGGTCATAATACTTATTTTATGTTACCTCTGTTATTAGGTATTTTTGGAATGCTTTTCCTGATATATGGTGGGAAAAAAGGAGTCGAAGGATTCTGGTTGATTGCATTGCTGTTTTTTCTCACGGGTATTGCCATTGTAGTGTATCTCAATCAAACCCCCTATGAGCCCAGAGAACGCGATTATGCCTATGCCGGGTCGTTCTATGCTTTTTGCATTTGGATTGGTCTGGGTGTATTGGGAATTATTAAAGCGATAGATAAATATCTACCCAAAATACCTAAATCGGTTGCAGCAGCTGTGGTAACTATTTTCTGTCTGGGTGTACCTGTATTGATGGCACAGCAAAACCTGGATGATCATAATCGGAGTAACCGGTATACATGCCGTGATTTTGGTCAGAACTACCTGGCGTCATGTAAGCCGAATGCCATTATTTTTACCATGGGTGATAACGATACTTTTCCGCTTTGGTATAACCAGTCGGTAGAAGGGGTCGGAAAAGATATCAGGGTGTGTAATCTGAGCTATTTGCAGACCGACTGGTACATTGGTCAAATGCAACGTGCCGCCTATGCTTCACAGCCCCTTCCGATTTCGTGGCAACCAAAAGATTATACCGGGAGTAAAAATGACGTGGTAGAGGTCGATTCATTAATCCCTGCTTTGGATGTAAGGACGGCAATTAATTTTATTTTAAGTGAAGATCCACAGACCAAAATAAAGGGAACATCGTACATACCAACCAATCATTTGTTTTTACCGGTTGATGCCCGGCAGGTTATCAAATCAGGGGCTATGCCGGCATCTCGAACTGCTGATATCATTCCCCAAATCAAGTTCGATTTAAAAGGCAGAATCACCAAAAGTGATTTAATGATTATTGAAATGCTGAAAGAAAATAACTGGAAACGTCCTGTCTATTTTGCCATATCCATTGGTGGCGAATACCTGGGGTTAACCGATCATTTTGAAAGAACAGGAATGGCCTATCAGATTTTACCGGTGGGGGTAAAAGGAGCTGGACCCGCAGTCAATACCGATGAAATGTACAACAACATGATGTACAAATTCAAATACGGGAATATAAATGATCCAAAAGTCTATCTCGACGAAACCACATTAAACGCCTGCCAGACACACAGAGCCATGTTTGTATATCTGATTGGTGCGTTGATAGACAAAGGGGAAATAGCACGTGCCAAAAAAGCATTGGATTATTGCAACAAAATGATTCCGGGTGCAACAGTCCGTCACAGCTATTCTTCATTGCAACTGGCCATTTATTATTACAAACTGAACGAATCAGTCAAAGGAAATGCCATCATGGATGTTCTGGCAAAAGATTGTGTCGAAAATCTTGGTTGGTATCTCAGCCTGGATAAAAATCAGATACAAAGTGTTTCAGAACGGGTGAGTCAAAATTTTGGTATGCTTTATCAGGTGTTGAGCGTATGCAAACAAGCAAAACAAAATGCTGTATTTAATAAATACATGCCTGCTTACATGGAGTTTTCAAAAAAAGTACAGATGTAACTGAGTAAATTGAGCTTTTTGAATTTCTGATTTTTTTATCTTTTTCTTATTCTTCTAACGGGGACATTTCAAGGCCGTCAACAGGTCCTGAAATGTCCCCGTTTATTATTTAGTTTCCAGATACGCTCTCAATGAGTTCCTATTCCTTCAATGTCATTTAATCTGTGACTACCTGGACAGGACTTTCTGATCATAAGAATCTGTGCTTACTGCACTGAAAGATTTTTTTTTTATACAATAAGGTTTATTCAATTAAAAACCATTTGTATTTGTCATTCGAAAATTTAAAATGAATATTGATTTTTACAATGTTTTCTGTTTCTAATCCGGATAAAGGATTCTTAAAAACATCGGTTTATCGTATCTTTTTCTCTTTCTTTCGTTCTATATTGATAGGGGATTGATAGGGGGTTGGTAGGGGGTTGGTAGGGGGTTCATTGGGCCCCGGCTCTCTCAACACTCAATCAACCCCCTCTAATGTCTCTCAGAATTCCCGTTGTCGTATGAATGAATGTAAAATGTTACCCTGTGATATGGGTTGAATGAAAAAGAGCACAAACAAAGAAAGCAAGATCACCTCACCTCCACTTTTTTAAAAAGATTGAAGTTGGATTCAAGAATCACTGGTTATATTTTTTATCAGCATGTTTCCCTAAAAACTAACCGACAATCCGTATTAATGTCATAAATACAGAAGGGTTCTCTTATTGTTTGTCGCTTTTACATAAACATTTTGCAATGAAACTTTTAATTTAAACTAAAAAGAATTTCACATTTCACGCATACTGAATTTTCTTTGTATCTTTGAACGTTTTTTTAATAAATGCTGGAAGAAGAGCCAGGAGCCAAGAACCATTATCCAGGAACCAGGAATAAAGATATAAAACTGAATACATGATGAAAATATACACGCATCTTACAATTAAAACCTGTTATTCGGAAAAAACAAAATTCAAAGCCTAACTATCACCTGAAATCAAATAATAAATAAAAGATTATACACGAATAATAAATTAAATAATTGCCATACATGAAACGATTTAGATTAATGAACAACATCTTCGGATGGGTAGCTTTTGCTATTGCTGCATTGACGTATTTGCTAACCATGGAGCCAACTGCCAGTTTCTGGGATTGTCCTGAGTTTATTTCTTCTGCTTTTAAACTTGATGTGGGACATCCACCCGGCGCACCCTTTTTTATGCTTATGGGGCACTTCTTTTCATTGTTTGCTAAGGATGTAAGTCATGTGGCCATTATGGTAAATTCATTAACAGCCTTATGTAGTGCATTTACAATTTTATTCCTGTTCTGGACCATTACTCACCTTGCCCGCAAAGTGGTTATAAAATCGGAAGATGATTATACAACCGGCAATATAATTGCAATTCTGGGTGCCGGAATGGTTGGTGCCATGGCTTATGCCTTTTCAGATACCTTTTGGTTCTCGGCTGTCGAAGGGGAAGTATACGGATTCTCTTCTTTGTTTACTGCTCTGGTGTTTTGGCTTATCCTGAAATGGGAGCGGGTTGCCGATCGCCCCGGATCCGATCGTTGGTTGATTTTTATTGCTTACATGATGGGATTGTCCATTGGAGTCCACATTCTAAATTTGCTTGCTATCCCGGCACTTGTTCTGGTTTATTATTTCAAAAAACATACTCCGACTGCAAAAGGTGTAATTCTTGCGTTGGTTTCAGGGGTGATAATTCTTGCAACAGTTTTATATGGCCTGATTCCTGGTTTTGTTCAGGTTGCGGGTTGGTTTGAAATCTTATTTGTAAACGATTTTGGATTTGCTTTCAATACAGGTTTATTTGTTTATATAATTCTGACTCTTGCTATCTTGGCTTGGGGAATCTATGAATCGTATGTCAACAAAAGCAAGGTTCGAATGGCTATCTCCTTTATATTAGGGATTTCTATAGTCGGAGTTCCTTTCTTTGGAAGTCATGTAATACTGGGGATAATCATTATAGCTGCCATGGGCGGTTTGTTTTATTACCAACGACATAATATTGGTGCCAGATGGTTAAATACCGTTTTACTGATGGTAACTGTCGTACTGATTGGTTATTCCTCTTATGCTGTCATCGTTATTCGGTCGACAGGGAATCCAACCATGGATCAGAATAATCCGGATAATGTCTTTTCGTTGAAATATTATCTGAATCGTGAACAATATGGCGATACGCCGCTACTCTACGGACAAACTTATAATTCACCGGTAAAACTCAGAATAGACGGAAATATGTGCGTTCCTGAACAAACTCAGGGAGATCCTACCTACACTCAAAAACCAAAGACTTCTGTTTCTGATAAAGATGTATATACTATTACCGGTTATAAAACCGAGTATGTGATGGATGACAGGTTTAATATGTTATTCCCCCGAATGTACGATAGTAAACCTCAATCGATAGCTGCCTACAAACAATGGGGACGAATAACAGGAGAAACTGTAAACTATGAGTATTGCGGTCAACAAAAGAGTGACATTAAACCCACTTTTGTTGAAAATATGCGATTCTTTTTCGACTATCAAATGAATTTCATGTACTGGCGTTATTTCATGTGGAATTTTAGCGGCCGGCAAAATGACATTCAGGGGTATGGTGAAATCGACCGTGGAAACTGGATTACAGGAATCTCATTCATCGATAAATGGATGGTGGGCGATCAAACGAATCTACCTTCCGAATTAAGAGACAACAAAGGACACAATACCTATTTCATGCTGCCATTAATATTAGGATTGTTCGGTATGTTATTCCTGATCTATGGAGGAAAAAAAGGGGTGGAGAGTTTTTGGATTACCACGTTGCTTTTTGTACTTACAGGTATTGCCATTGTGGTGTATCTGAATCAAACGCCTTACCAGCCGCGTGAAAGGGATTATGCTTATGCAGGGTCTTTTTATGCCTTTACCATTTGGATTGGTTTGGGTGTTCTGGGGATTATAAAAATGTTGAACAAATATGTGGCAGGCATTCCGCGTACTGTCAGTTCAATTATTGTTACCCTGTGCTGCCTGGGTGTTCCGGTTTTAATGGCCCAACAAAACTGGGATGACCATGACCGTAGTAACCGCTTTACCTGCCGTGATTTTGGACAAAATTATCTTGCCTCGGTAAAACCAAATGCTATCATATTTACAAACGGTGATAATGATACATTCCCTCTCTGGTATAATCAGGAAGTTGAAGGAGTAGGAACTGATGTCCGTGTATGTAACCTCAGTTATTTACAAACCGACTGGTATATCGGACAAATGCAACGTGCTGCCTATAAGTCGGCACCACTTCCTATTTCATGGCAGCCAAAAGACTATGTAGCCGGAAAAAATGAAGTGCTGTGGGTTGAAGATTTACTTCAGAAACCATTGGATGTAAAAACCGCCATTGACTTTGTGTTAAGTAATGATACTTCCACAAAAATGAAGGGAGAATCGTTCATTCCTTCCAAACAATTATTTTTACCGATTGATCCTAAGGATGTTCTTTCAAGTGGGACTCTACCCATGTCAAGAGCTTCGGAGATTATTCCTCAGATTAATTTTGATTTGAAGAGAAGACTTACTAAAAGTGAGTTAATGATCATTGAACTGTTGAAAGAAAATAAATGGAAACGTCCGATTTACTTTGCGGTAACAGTAGGAGATGATTATTATTTAGGACTGAACGATCATTTTGAATTGACAGGACTTGCTTACCAGATCATGCCTACCGGTGTTAAAGGTGCAGGCCCTCAGGTAAACGTTGACGAGATGTACAATAACATGATGCATAAGTTCAAATATGGTAATATTGCCGATCCGAAAGTGTATCTTGACGAAAATATCACCCGCATGTGCAACACACATAGAATGATGTTCACCCAGTTAATTGGAGCATTGATGGCTAAAGGGGATACTGTAAGAGCCAAAAAAGCACTGGATTATTGTAATAAAGTAATTCCGGGATCAACTGTCCGTCACGATTATTTTTCAACATCATTAGCCGATTTCTATTATAAATTGCATGAACCGGCTAAAGGAAATGCGATCATGGATGCAGTGGCTAAAGATTGTGTTGAAAATCTGGATTGGTATTTAAATCTGAATAGTGAACAAAGGAATAGTGTCGCTAACCGGATCAGCCGTAACATGGGCGTATTGAACCAGGTATTGCGTATCTGTGACGCAGCAAAACAAAAGTCGATTATGGATAAATATCTGCCACATTACATCGGCTATACTAAAAAAGTACAAATGTAAATGAATGTCCAGTTTCCCGACATATTACGTCCTTTTTTGGGCAAACTTCTATGGCGAAAGAGTTCATCATCGAAAGTGATTTATATCACTTTCGATGATGGCCCTGTGCCGGAAGTTACTCCGCTTGTTCTTGACTTATTAGATGAATATAACATAAAAGCCACTTTCTTTTGTGTCGGAGAAAATGTAGAAAAGTATCCCGAAGTTTATAATGAGGTACTAAAAAGAGGACATAGGACAGGAAATCACACCTACAATCATTTGAAAGGAGCTTCTGTGTCGACGGATGAATACGTAGCCAATGTCGAAAAGGCATCTTTACGTATTGAAAGCAATTTATTTCGTCCTCCCTATGGTCGAATTAAAAAGAAACAAAAAAAAGCACTTAAAGCCGGATATGAAATAATAATGTGGGATGTTATTACTCACGATTATAACAGCAGCTTGTCTCCTCAAACCATTATGCAAAATATAAGACGGTATTCCAGAAATGGGTCGTTGGTTGTTTTTCATGATTCACTTAAAGCTGAGAGAAATATGTTGACCGTTTTACCTCTAGCTATTGAATACTGGAATTCAAAAGGATATAGTTTTGATGTGCTGTAGGCAGAGGTGAGAAATGAGAGGTGAGGAATAAGAGGTAAGAAGTAAGAAGAATGAAGTAGATTAATATTTGATTTTTGTTTAAATAGATTTGACAGTAAAGTTTTTTATTTCAGAGTTGTACTGATTATTAATCGTTTTTTATTAATAATTCAATGATCATGAAAGAATCCATTTTACACTATGTTTGGCAAAATAAACTTTTTACAGCGCACGATCTGCAAACAACTGAAGGCGAGAATATAGAGGTGCTTGATGTCGGACGGATAAATACCGATGCAGGTCCTGATTTCTTTAATGCAAAGATTCGAATCGGAGAAACCCTGTGGGCCGGAAATGTTGAAATTCACACAAATTCAACAGACTGGTATAAACATAATCACCAATCGGATAAGGTGTATGACAGTGTTATTCTACATGTTGTATTACATGCTGATGCTGAAGTTTACCGTGGAGATGGTGATCGTATCCCTCAGCTTACATTGAAATACCCTGCTCAGATTGATTCTAATTACGAACAATTATATACTCAGCAAAAATGGATTCCCTGTTCGGATAAAATTGAATTAGTGCCTTCTGTCTTTATTCAAAGTTGGAAAAGTGCATTGCTTACTGAACGACTGGAACAAAAAATGAATTCAATAGAAATACTATTGAAGGAGAATAATCAACATTGGGAAGAAGCCTTTTATATTACATTAGCCCGGAATTTTGGTTTCGGAACAAATAGTCAGGCTTTTGAAAGTCTGGCCAAATCAATTTCAATTCAGGTATTGGGGAAACACAAAGATGATTTAATCCAATTGGAAGCCCTTTTATTCGGACAGTCGGGGTTGTTGGATTCGGATAAGCTGGATGAATATTCCCGAACTTTAAAAAAAGAATACGAATTTCTAAAAATAAAATACGGTCTCACAGAGATAGATGGCTCTCAATGGAAATTGTTGCGATTACGACCCAATAATTTCCCCTATGTCAGAATAGCTCAGTTTGCTGGATTGATTCATACTTCGAGCAAATTATTCTCGAAAATAGTCGAAAATCCATCGATTGAATCACTGCAGAAAATGTTTGATTGCGAACCTTCGTTGTATTGGAAAACAAATTATCTGTTCGCGAATACTAGTACGCTGCATGTCAAAAAGCTGGGTCTCCAATCAATTAACGGGATTATCATTAATACGGTTGTTCCTTTTTTATTTTGTTATGGCAGTCATAAAAACAATGACGAACTGAAAGAAAAAGCCATCAGAATTCTTGAAGAAATACCGGCTGAGCAAAACGCCATTATGAATGGTTGGTCTAAACTAGGTTTGAAAACTGAATCAGCTTATGATTCACAGGCATTATTACAATTGAAAAGAGTCTATTGTGATGGTCGGAATTGTTTAAGGTGCAGGATCGGTCATAAAGTATTGACTTTGCAAAAGACGGAATAGATTTTTATACGTAAATATGAAGAATAGAACTAAAATAGTACATGTACTTATATTTTTTGCTGTCGTTTTGTTGGTTCATGCTTGTGCCAATAAAGCTCAGGGACCTACCGGCGGTCCAAAAGATAAGACACCTCCCCGCGTAGTGCGATCATTTCCAACAAATGGGACACTGAATTTCAAAAAGAAACTTATTGAAATTGATTTTGATAAAATTGTGACGATTGAAAAGGCAAGTGATAATGTGATAATTTCACCCCCTCAACAAAAATCACCGGATGTAAAATCCTATGGTCGAAAAGTAACGGTAAGTTTTAATGAGGAATTAAAAGACAGCACCACTTATTCTATCGATTTCGGTAATGCAATTGCCGATGTGAATGAAAAGAACATTTTCAAGAATTACCTCTTCTCTTTTTCAACAGGATCTAAAATTGATACGTTGAAAATAGGCGGTACGGTTATCAATGCAGAGGATTTAAACCCGCTGGCCGGAATAGTCGTTGGAATTTACAGTGAAACATCCGACTCCGTATTTTCTTTTAAACCTTTTATGCGAATTGGGAAAACAGATGAAAACGGACATTTCTCAATTAACAATATTAAAAAAGGAAAATATAAAGTATTTGCATTGGGGGATACAAATCATGACTATAAATTTCAACCCGGAGAAGGACTTGCTTTGCATGATTCACTCGAAACACCGTCTTTCAGAATAGAAGAAATGAAAGATACTGTGTGGAAAGATTCTGTAACCGTCGATAGTATCCATACTTATATGGGTACCCATTTTTTGCCGGATGATGTCACCCTTCAATTCTTTAAAGAGAATAAGAAACGTCAGTATTTTGTCAAATCTGAACGTAAGGAACCCTACGTCTTTAATTTGTTTTTTAATACTTCTCAGGCAGAACTACCGGTGGTTAAACCATTAAATTTCAATTGGGATGGTAAATATTTGTTGCAGAAAAATGCAGGATTGGATAGTTTGACCTATTGGCTGACAGATTCTACGGTCTGGAAACAAGATACCTTGAAAATGTCGATGACTTATTTAAAGACCGACTCGCTTTTTCAATTAAAATCTGTTACGGATACTATAAATGTCTCCAGTCGTAAAACGCGCATTAATGCGCATTCAAAATTAAATAAAAAAGCAGCAATCATCAGAATACCGCCTTTAAAGTTCATGAATAATATTTCGGCTGCATTTGAAATCTATAATCCGGTCATACTGAATTTTGAAGCGCCAATTGAAAAACTGGATATTTCAAAAATAAAATTATCTCAAAAGGTTGATTCTACTTTTAAACAAATTCCATTTATATGGAAACAGACCGATTCAACCCGTATGGTATATACCATCAGTCATAAATGGATACCTGAAATGACGTATGAATTGCAAATTGATTCGGCAACTTTTACAAGTATCTATCAAAAAACAAGTGGTAAATTGAAGACTGATTTTAAGATCCGTTCGTTGGATGAGTATTCGAGTGTGAAATTATTATTAGCTCCTTTCGATTCAAAAGCGGTCATTCAGGTGATGAATGCAAAAGATGAGGTGGTAGCAACAAAAGCAGCTTCTGAGAAAGGTACTATTATCGAATACCTTAGACCCGGTGACTTTTATTTGAGAATGTTTATTGATGACAACGGAAATGGCAAATGGGATTCAGGTAATTTTACAAAAAAGAGAAAACCCGAACAGGTCTATTATTATCCAAAGAAACTAACGTTGATGGCCAATTGGGAATTTGAAGAAACCTGGGATTATAAAGAGGTTCCTCTACTAAAACAAAAGCCTGTCGAATTAATAAAAGCGTCTGCCAAGAAAATTCAGACGAATAATTAATCATTCAATTTAATTGAGTATCCTAAAACGGGTAAATTCAAGTGTCACAATCTTGAGTTTACCCGTTTTTTTGTCCGGACCTTTACGGTTTTTAATCATTTCTGCTATCAATATGACAAAATCCGGATAACCCGGTTTGTAAGCATCCCAAATATGCCGCATATAAAATGCAAAAAACGGACTTAGAGTAATTATTATTCTCTAAGTCCGTTTTTTTTGTTAGATTTCTATTGGAGTAA